>Ga0115571_1003287_pt1 | contig 10292 bp, 4 predicted proteins | sample COGITO_mtgs_1205_FD_87293 | JGI IMG/M metagenome (GOLD analysis project Ga0115571, IMG submission 87293) | Pelagic marine microbial communities from North Sea - COGITO_mtgs_120531 | ecosystem: Environmental > Aquatic > Marine > Epipelagic | place: Germany:Helgoland, sampling site Kabeltonne...
CAAAAACAATCTATAGCGGCCGCTCAAAAGAAAGCACAGATGCAAGCGAGTGCGGCGGTATTAGAGAGACAACAACAAGAAAAATCCGTAGCTCAAGAAAAAGGAAGAGTCGCTAAGGCTGGTGAAGCTATTGTTTCTAGAGCTGGTGTGGCTGCGGGAGAGGCTGGTGTATCCGGGTTATCTGTTCAAGCGTTAATGGATGACTATATCAGGCAACAAGCTGGACAAGTAGCTGCACTTACATCACAAGATAAACTGTATGCAATGCGTCACGGATTAAATCTTCAACAATTAGGTATGGCATCTGAACAAGAAATACTAGGACTCAGTAAACCAATCAATAAACCAAGTGCTTTGGGTCTTGCTTTAAATATAGGTAGTTCCGCTTTAGGTGCTTACGGTACTTACAAAACTTTACAGGCAGCGTCTACTCCTGCGTTTATTAATACAGGTATGGGTACTTCTAGTTATATGCCCGACACGGATCAGTATACATTACCCGCTCGTGGTCCGCTTGCAATAGGGGGGAGATAATGACAACCAAGCAAAGAGTACAAGTACAAGGGTTAGGCGAAGCTCCTAGCATTAAACCTGTTGGTCTTCCTAGCTTTCAATACGGCACAGCACAACGCCAAGCAGGTACTAATAAGTTGTTAGACATAGCTACCGGGTTTCAACAGTTAGGAAAGATAACGACTCATTATGCAGGGATCAGACAGCAAGAACTAACTAGAGATATAGAGCTAGAGAAAGCACAAGCTGCACAGTTTCAAGAGGAACAAAGAGAACAAGAGAAGTTTGATCAGGTGTTATTAAAGCAGCACTTAAATACAGTTACGCTTCCTAGTTTACAGCAACAAGCAGAATCTTTAGTAGACATACAGAAGTATACAAAGAGGGAGCAAACATCACAAGCTATCGACGAAGCGATTAGTAAAGAGTGGGAGTCGTTAAGTGAGACTTTGGGTGGTGATGTAGCAGATAGCTTGGCTTCTAAGGCTTTGTGGAACTCAGTTGTTCCTGGTGTAAAAGCAAAGTTAATGTCTCAGTACGAGACGAACAGGGAAGGGTTTACTATAGCAAGCCAAGGTCAAGATTTAATAACTCAGCTTGGGCAAGCTACAGTGAACGGTTCAATCGATCCCTTTAGCCTAGAACTTATAGCCGAACAACGAGAAGCTATAATGGTAGAGCAGGGCATAACTGACCCAGCTACTAGGCAGAAAATACTATTAGACGGTTATACAGCACAGCTTGACACTCTAATAACAAAAGATAAATTTAAAGATGCTAGGTCTTTCGTTACTGCTATGGAGTTAATGAAAGTTAAAGGTAGGCGTGTATTTGGTTCAGCTCAGTCTATTAAAACTATTAATGATTTTATAACAACTCTAGAGTCCGCTGAGTCAAAACAAGGAACAGTATCTAAAGCCACGCAGCAACAGAACTTTGGTGGTTTCTACGAATCCGCATTGATTGGTTTACATGGAAAGCAAAAGTTCGGAGGTGCGATAGAACCTAACCAGATTTCGGCTTTAAAAACTAGTTTACAAATTTTGAGCTCAGAGCTTAAAAATAACCCGAAAGCTTTAGATGAGGTAGTTTCCTCTATTGTGGAATCCAGAAATCCTGTAGCTGCTTACGAAAATAAATTATCTGAACTCTCTCAATCAAAGGACGCTCCTGATCTTGCTTTAGAAGTATACATGGGTAATAGGTCGAGGTTAAATAGTATCAGGGAAGATGTATTAGTAAGACCTCGTCAACCTCTTAATTTATCTGGTGATTATAAAAAGCAGCAAGAAGAAGAGTTCTTGGAGTGGGCTGAAGGCCAAACAGATAAACCACCTACTGTTAAAGATTTTATATTAAAACAAAAGAAAGATTATGTATCTTGGGACACTTTAGATCAATTAGGCATAGAAGCGGAAGAAAGAGGTGCGATCCTAAACTCCACCTATTACAGGGGCGTAGGTTCTTCTATAGGTAAAATGATTAAAAATGAAACAGAAACATACTTCGCTGAAGACTACCAGAGTAACGAAGCCAAGGTTGAGGAAATTTATAAAGGTACATCAGGCCGGGAGTTTCAACGTAGTGCCACTGAGAGGATTCAAGAAGCCTTGAAGAACGCTGCACCGAAAGACGATACGGAAACCATTAAACTTGTAAACCAACTAGAACGACAAGAGAAAGAGCGTTGGTTGAGAATTGTTGAAGCTAAAGACGATGCGTTAGAAATGAAACCTGAGAGTCAAATATCCGTCGAGGGGGAAGTTCAGAGAGCTGAGTTAGAGGTTGGTATTAAACAAGTACGCACTAAAGAACTAAAAACATTTGGTAAAGACGTAGCTTACGAATCTTTAATGCGAGTTAAAAGAGGAGCACCTGTAAGTTCTATAAAACGTCAAACTATAGAGGATGATAGAATAGATATGGAGTCAAAGAATTTCATAATCCAACAAAGACTTTCATATTATAACTTTGGTTTATCTAGTTACAGTAGGAATGGAGTTCAGAAAGTAAGTGAACTAGATTTAGATACTGATGATGTTGTGTTGTTTGGTAGTAGATCGGAAGCTGAAATTAAATTAAATGAATGGGCTGACATCCTAACTAAAGATACAGAAGGCGTGCAACTGACTGCTGAAGAAAAAGAAATAGCAGAACAATACATTGAGTTAGGGATTATGAATGTTGACGATCTACTAAGATTCGGCATTGTGCAGTTTGATTTAATAGATAGACCTAGGAAACCTTTATAATATGCCTACTTTTGAAGAGTTAAGAAAGAGTAAATACGGTGATAGTAAACCTCAATTTGAGGAGGAGGAAGTTGACGACTCTACAGTACCGTTAGAAGAAAGATTACCCGCTCCGTATGAAGATGCGGCGGATATAATGGTAAGTGAACTTCTTAATCCAAACACTCAACTTACAACAAAGCAACAAGAACAAAGCACTAGTGAGGAGTTTTCAAGTGAGCAGTGGTTTGGTTTGGCTTTAGGAACTAGCTTTGAACTTACTGCCCCTATAGCTAGTAATCTTGCTTACATTAAGTGGTTAAATAGAGCAAAGGCTGCGGCTAAAGTTACGAAGCCTTTTAAAGCTACTCCGTTTGGATTACTTGGTTTTGGTGCTGCGGAAGTAACAGTTGGTGCGTTATCTAACATAGCCAACCAAAAGATACAGTTACATTACAAATCGCAGAAAGCTTTTAAGTTATCCGAGGTAATGGCTGCTGGTGTTTTTAACGCTAGTCCTGTTGTTAAAGTTATAGACGGACTGCCTGTGTTTAAATTCCTACAACCAAAAACAGGAAGTAAGTTTTCTTACAGAAACATCGTAACAAAAGGAGGGGAGAAACTTGTTAGTGGAGCTGCTATAGGTATTCTTGAGTCTGCTTTCAGGCAATCGGTTTCCGGTTTATTACAAGAACAAGATTTATTCGATGAATCAGGTAATGTTAAAGAAGGTGTTTACAGGGACTTATTAGTATCAGCGGGAGTTGGTGCGACTTTAAATACAGCTTTACACGGAGGTGTTGGGTTATTCAGTTACTGGAGGACAAAAGGAAAAGCGGGTAGAGCTGAAGCTGTTAAACTCACTGATTTAATGGAAGGTGAGTTAGTTAAGCAGGTAGACGACATCAACAAAGAGATACAGAAAGAAGCTGATGATGTTGGGATTTTTACTAACTTTGCGAAAAAGAATGCTAAAATAGCTAAACTAAAGAAACAGCGAAAGCAATTAGAGGAAGCTAAAGAATTAAACCAACAGCTTAAAGAGGAGATAGTAGAAGAGAATGCTAGAGTTGATGAGGCAGAAGCTAATCCTAAACCTATAGAGGAAGAACAAAGTTTAACGGAAGAAGAGTTAGACGCACCAGATGAGAAACTTAGAGAGGTTGAGGAAGAGGTAGTTGAGGAGCCTAAAACCGTAGAGGAAGAAGTAGAGGTCGAAACTGAAGAACCTACGAAAGTAGAAGAGCCAGTACAACCTACAGCTAAAGAACCTGAGACTGCAGTTCAAGAAGAACCTATTAAGGAACCTGAAACTCTTAAACCCGAAGCAGTACCAACACCTAAACCTAAAGTATTAAAAAGAGATAATGTATTACAAAGCCTGATAGACAGAACTAAAGCTGCTTTTTCAGGTGGGGACGTACCAACCATTGAGGGTGCTAATATTATCCGAGAAGGTAAAAAACTTTACGATAATTCTATTTCTATATTCACAAAAGCTATACATACTTTCAGAGAAGGTGGTAACAAAGATGTCAGGGCTTTACAGATTGCTTTAGATGAAGTTGTATTTTTAAGGAAGTTAAATCAAAAAGTTACTGACCCCATTAACACTTTAATAGGTCGAGGTATGCAATCAAATAGGCAAGACGCTGCTAAATATAACTACCAAACAGTACTTAGTGAAAGAGCTGGGGCGGAGAGTGACGCATGGAGTGATGTAGAGAAGTCATTAAGGCAAACAATAGAGAATGAAGCTGATGTTACTTTATTTAAAAACATACAAGATGCTCTAGATGTAAGACCTCGTTTTAAAAGACTGGGTGAAGAACTCGACAGACAGGCTACTCAAGATTTTAAAAACAAACTAAGGGAAGCTACTGAAAAGAAACCTAAAGAAATACCTCAAGAAGTTATAATATCTAGGTTACAGAAGAAGTTAAGAGAAGCACAACAAGAGTTTGCGGGTTTAAAACCAGAACAAAAAGCTAAGAAAGGAAAAGATAAGTCCCAGGAAGAGATAGAGATACAGAAAAGATTAGACTTCTACGCCACTGGTAAGAGAGAAGCTAAACAATTAGCACAAGAAGAGAGCCGCCTAGAGACTTACTTGGAGTTACTTGAGGAAGGAGACATAGCTAAGATTAGGCAGCAAGTAGGACCAGCACCTGATTGGACTAATAAGAAAGCTGTTGGGTCGTACTTAGCTACTATCCGTAAGGTAAATAACAAAACAAAAAAGCTATTACAGAAACAAGTAGTCGAGTCAGATATATCTTTACAAGACCCTAATAAGGTAGCCAAAGCACAAGCTAAACAGAAAGCACAGCTAGAGAAGCGTCTTAAAGAATTACAGAAAAGGTTTGGCGATATAAACAAGATACGCCCTAAAGATAAACCTAAGAAAGCAGAAGCAGACGCTGAGATAGAAGATTTAAAGAATAGAATAAAGTTTCATGAAGCCAATGAAGCAGATGCTTTAAAATTAGAAGAGGCGTTAAAGGAACGTGCTAGACTCTTAAAGGTAGAAACAGGTCCATTGGGACAGCAGCGAGCTGAGATAACTAAACCTAAAGGACCAAGTAAAGTTCCGGGCGAGTTAGAGAAAGTAAACAAAGATATATCGTTTCTTAAAAGTAATATAAGAAGCAGAGTAAAAGAAATAGATAAAGCTGCTTTGGAAATGACTGATGAGTTTCAAGCGGCTAAAGCTGAAAAAGAAATCAATAAACAAATTTCTAAGCTTGATGATGAACTACAAGAATTAAGAGAGAGCTTCGCTAAAGAACCGGTTGAAACAGGCGTTAAGAAACCAGTTGAGAAAGACCCTCGTATTAAAGAGAGGGAGGATAAGATAGCTTACTATAAAGAAGCTAGGCAGCAGATAATAACATTAAAGAAAAAATATGCTGAAAGAGCTAGGTTGCTCGAATTAGAGACTGGACCTTTAGGTGCTCAACGAGCGGAAGTAACTCCTAAGCCTACTGGTCCTAGAAAGTCTGAAGGTGTAATAGCTGATTTAGATAAAGACATTGCTTTCCTTCGTAAAAATATGCGTCAACGTGTTGATGATATTGATAGAGCTAGGTTGGAAATGGATGAGGCCTATCAGGAAGCTAAGATGTTGGAGTCCATACGTAAAAGAAGAGCTATCGCACAGAAACGATTAGACGAAAGAAGAGCGAGGTTAGGTGATGACGATGACTTAGATAGAAGGGCAGCTGAAAGAGCGGGTAGAAAGATAGAAGAAACTGATCCTGTACTAGTAGAGACGCAAGAGAAGATTAAGTTTTACGATGAGTTGGAAGCAGAAGCTTTAAAGAAAAAAGAACTTAAAGAAGAGTTAGCTAGAAGAGCTGAGTTGGAAGGTAGGGGTGTAGTATCAGAGATGAGAGCACACTTAGCACCTAAACCAACTGGCCCCCAAAAGGTAAGAAGCACGGATAAAATTAGACAAGAGATACGAGACTCTGATAAAAGAATGCGTGACAAGTTGAAAGATATAGACGCAGCCCAAGATTCTTTTAGGGAGGAGCGGATATATGAATCTGTACGTAAACAAGCGATGCTTGCTGCACAAAGAGATGTTGAGACTAAACTATCTAGGTTCTTTAAGGGGTGGGGTAATAACAGAGTTTACGCAATGATATGGCAGACTAGTTCTGTTATTGCTAGTGCTTTAGGTGGAATCGCTAGTACATTCAAGCAGTTTGCTAAACTGGGAGCGGAACCTATTGCTGACTTGATGAGTACTAAAAAATACAGAGGCACTCAGATAGGTGCTTTACAAGTTTTAAAAGCGAATGCTTACGGCCTTGTTGAAGGACTAAGGAACTGGAAGGGAACAGGAAGAGCTGTGGCTATGACGGCTAAGAATTTAGAAAGTGCAACAGGTGCAGCAGGGGCGAACAGATTAACTGGAGATATTTCACTAGGAGACCCTGAGAAGTTGTTTGAGGCAGCTGAAGAATTAGCGAGAAGAAAGAGGTTACGTGGGGAAAAAGTTACTGGAGTTCAACATATATTTGCTCGTATGCCTATTGGTAAGATGTTAAACGAATTACTTAAACTACCACTGCGTGGCATAATGCCTATAGATGAACTTTTCAGAAGACAGTTACTAAGGTCAGAGCTTATGTCTGAAGCGTGGAAGGATGCTTTTGAAGCTATACCTAATGACCCTAAGAGAGCTAGTGAATTAGCTGCTGATCTTTACAAACAGAAATGGACTAAGGACCAAGGTATCGAGATATTAAGTCAAGAAGGTGTAAACGCTACTGCGACTGATACCATTAATAAAGAACTTTTGTTTGATTCTAATGTAGCTAATTTAGACCCAACCGAGATAGCACGACCTATATCCGACACGGTGTTAAGGTTGGTTAAAGAATTGAAACTATTAAAGGATAATCCAGCGGCAGGTGCGTTAATACATTTACTTGCCCCTATAATGACGGTTGTTGCTAGGGGAGCGGGTCGCTCGATACGTGTTGGGGTTCCTATAATACCAGCAACACAAGCTATTAGAAACCCTTACAACCGTAGGATTAAAAGAGTAGAGGGTGAAATTAGGAACAAAGATAATTATATAGCACACGAAGAGACTACCCCTCAAAGACGGCAAGAGTTACAAAAAGAGAAAGAAGAACTAGAACAAAAAATAAAAGAATTAAAAGGAAGAAGGATAGCATACCATAGAGACGCTATAACAGACACTTTGATGGGAAGCGGTATGATGTTTGCGGGATACGGCATGTGTGCAGCCGGAGTCGCTCTAGGGACTTTAGCTTGGATGACCCCAGAACAACGTAGGAAGTTTGAACATAAAAACCCTAAAGCTAAAGCTAACACTATAGAGGGATGGGGATACAGGGAGTTATTTCCGTTGTCTATCGCATTTGCTATAGGAGCGGATATGGCTAACTACGACGCAATAAAAGAGTTTACAGGTGAAGACGGGAAGCCCATTTTAACAGAAGAACAAAATCGTTTAGGTTTCGTATTAAGGTCCATTGCGGAGCTTTTCAGGGAAGTCCCAGTTGCTGGGGGCATGAAGTCCATTGAAAGAATAATGAGCGGGAAGGATGAAAATATAAATTCAGTTCTTGCCGATTGGCTTGGTTCTTTTGCTTTAATGCCGTCTCAAATAAATAAAGTATTAAAATTGTTTTTTGAAAAAGGAAGCGTTGAAGAACTTAAAGGGGGTACTTGGCAAGACAGAACAGCTTACAAAGTAACAGGCCACAACCCAACAGGTAATAAGAAGACGGACCACTTTGGGCATGATATGCAATCTCCTAAGACTTGGTTAAATACCTTTATTAGATGGGCTCCCGAAAGATCGGAGGAGTTAAATGCCTTTGATGAAGTGTATAAAAAAGACATAGAAGGAGATGGGCAGTTAATTAAACCACCTAATCAATTTCCTACAGGTAAAGGTTTAGTTAGCGGCATCGATATGTATAAGTTTATAGATAATAACGGAGTGTCTTTACATTATAGATTTAATCAAGAAGTTAAGAAATTAAATGTAGATAAAAAGATTATAGAAATTGTTAAGGACAAGAAATGGAGAAAGGCGTGGAGAAAAGGTTCTGAAAAAAGAACAGACACAGCAGATATAGGCTCTGTCTCTAACCCTGCGTTGCAAGTTTTAAATACGACTTTCAGGAAATCTTATGAAGCGGCAGCTAAGAATATGATGAAGGATAAAAATTTATTAAAAGAATTTATAAGCGAAGAGGAAAACAAAATAGGCACTTTGGATTACAATAAGTACGGACCTCATAAGACCCTCAAGCAAGTAATTGATTCCGCTAGAGGTAAATCCGTTTACACAGGGGAGCCTGTATCAGTAGAAAGAGCTTTAGGAAGAAACGACTTAAAGGAACTCATAGAAGCTAACCCTTAAATACAACGTGTTAATGACTAAGGACTTGCTCTTCTCTCTCAATAATTAATAATATATCATCATGGCTATTACTTTCGTAGACGACACAGCAGATGCTGAACAGACAGACTTTCTTTTTAATTTCCTGTACCTCGAAGACGAACACGTTGCGGTGTTTGTGGATGGCGTAAAGAAGACCATAGGTGCAAGTGAAGACTACACAGTACAAACATCTCCTACTAAAAAAATCGTACTTAACGTAGCAGCTACAGGCGGAGAGATCGTCCGAGTGCAACGTATATCTGCTCCTGCTGTCGACCTTGTAGACTTTCAAAACGGTTCGGTATTAACGGAAGCTGAGTTAGACAGAGCGTACTTACACAATCGTTATCTGGCTGAAGAGAGTGCCGAACAGAACGATATATCCTTACGAGTAAAAGCTGGAGCAGATGGTTCATTTGACGCACTTAATAAAAAGATAGTTAATGCTGTCGATCCGACAGCCGACCAAGACGCTGCTACTAAGAACTATGTGGATGAAACTGTTGCAGGTGTTGCTTTAGGTACAGTACCTGACGGTTCTATTACTTACGCTAAGATACAAAACTCAGTAGCGAATAATGTAATACTAGGTAACGACAACGGTGCAGACTCAGATGTACAGGAACTCACAGCTGCAGAAGTAAGAACGTTATTAAACGTAGCGGATGGTGCGACAGCTAACACAGGTACGGTTGTATCTATAGCTAGTGGTACAGGTTTGGTAGGCGGACCCATTACATCGAGTGGTACATTATCTTTAGCTTCTATAGCGAATCTTAGGGCATTAGGTAATGTAAGTGGAGGTAGTGCTGCTCCCGTAGCTATTGATATAAAAGACGAAGATGCAATGACATCCGCTTCTGATACTGCACTTGCTACACAACAAAGCATCAAGGCGTATGTGGATAGTCAGGTTTTAAGTAAGTGGGATAGTGGCTGGGTAAACCAAGATGACCAACCGACCTCAATAAACGTAGGTAACGGAGCCACTATGGTTTTCGACCACGATTTAGGTAATGCTGCTTTAGGAGCTGTATTCTCAGTGTATGCTGCTAAAGATTCATCCGGAACTGATATGCAACAGGCATCGTTTTCTTTTTGGGAAGACACGAGCGGAAATGACGCAGCTACAGGTATACAACTTACCTCAATAACTAACTCAGTAGTTAATGTACAAGTATCAGCTAATGGTATGATGGCTGTTAATTCTAGCGGTACGGTTACCGGAGCTGGTTATGTACCTTTCGGTTCCGGTAGTTACTCTCATATTCGTTTGGTGTTAATTGGTTAATATGATCGATTCTTTCTCCAGTCTTCTAAACACCGCATTCGTCATAGGTCTTGGCGTTATAGGGTGGATTGTTAAACGTGTTATAGAACGCTTAGATGTTGGTGATAAAAGACTTACAAAGATAGAGGTAGAACTAGCGACACAACGAGAACGAGACGCTGCTGTTGAAAGTAGAATAGGTAAAGTTGAAACTGCAATCAATGAGATGCACAACAAAATCGACCGCATGATGGAGATATTAATTAAGAAATGAGTCTATATAAAAACATTAATAAACGTAAGAGCTTAGGCATTAGCCGTAGCAAGAAGAAGTCAACGATCACAC
>Ga0115571_1003294_pt1 | contig 10274 bp, 9 predicted proteins | sample COGITO_mtgs_1205_FD_87293 | JGI IMG/M metagenome (GOLD analysis project Ga0115571, IMG submission 87293) | Pelagic marine microbial communities from North Sea - COGITO_mtgs_120531 | ecosystem: Environmental > Aquatic > Marine > Epipelagic | place: Germany:Helgoland, sampling site Kabeltonne...
CAAAATCCCTTCTATACTGTTCAAGCCATTACCATCGGCTTATATCAAATCAGCGAGGACATTGATCAAAAATACGTTTTCAGCACTTTGGATTTTGCCCGAAATCTGCTGCAGTATCCCCAAGATGTTTTCTCATCCATAGAAATAAAAGCGACCCCAGAGGCCCATTCCAATGATTTAAAAAAAACCATTCGAAAAATCATGGGAAACTCGGTTGAAATCAAAGACCGCGCCCAACTCAATACAGCTCTTTATAAAATGCTCAATACAGAACATTTGGCCATCTACCTGATCTTTACTTTGGTACTGATCATTGCTCTTTTTAACGTGGTGGGTGCCTTGGTAATGATGATATTGGATAAAAAGCCTCAGATGAATATCCTTAAAGCCATGGGGATTACACAACGACACCTTCGTCAGACCTTTTTCTTGTTGGGCATGATGATCACTTGTATTGGGGGTGGGATTGGACTGCTGTTGTCCACGTTTGTGGTCGTAATTCAAGAATGGATTCCCTTTATTAATGTTCCTGGAACAAGTCTACCCTATCCCGTTAAATGGGAGCTTGAAAATTTACTATTGGTGATGGGAACCCTGCTGATTTTAGGAAGTGTGGCTTCGGCTTGGGCGAGTCGTGGGGTAAAAGATGATTAAACCCAGACTGGTTCTTCTACCTCTTCCAGAACACGGTTGAGGGTATCAAAAACCTCCTTGGGGTCATTGGCTGTTACCATTGCTGTTCGATAAGGCTTAAAATCAGGAATCCCCTTAAAATAATTCGTATAATGACGTCGGGTTTCCAATACTCCCAACACTTCCCCTTTCCATCCGATAGACATTTCCAAGTGTCTTTTGGCCACTTCGACACGGTCTTTTAGAGTGGGGGGTTCGCTATGGGTTCCTGTTTCGAAGAAGTGTTTTACTTGGTTAAAAAACCAAGGGTTTCCAATGCTGGCTCTTCCAATCATGGCGCCATCCAATCCATATCGGTCTCGCATTTCCACCGCCCTTTCGGGACTGTTCACGTCTCCATTTCCAAAAACAGGAATATGCATTCTGGTATTCTCTTTTACCGCAGCAATGGGCTTCCAGTCCGCATCTCCCTTATACATTTGAGCCCGAGTTCTCCCATGAATGGAAATGGCCTTGGCCCCCGCATCTTGCAATCGCTCGGCCACCTCCACGATTTTGATGGAATCATGATCCCACCCCAAACGGGTCTTGACCGTCAGCGGCAATGCCGTGTGTTTGGCCATTTCGGCCGTCAGTTTTACCATCAGGGGGATGTCTCTAAGGATCCCCGCTCCCGCTCCCTTGCTCACTACTTTTTTGACAGGACAACCAAAATTGATGTCGATGATGTCGGGCTTAGAAGCTTCAACAATTTCAACAGAGCGCAACATGGAATCCAAATTGGCTCCAAAGATTTGTATTCCTACCGGGCGCTCTTTTTCATAAATGTCTAATTTCTGAACACTTTTGGCCGCATCTCTTATCAAGCCTTCACTGGAAATAAACTCGGTGTAGACCACATCCGCTCCATTTTCCTTGCACAAAGCTCGGAAAGGCGGGTCACTGACATCTTCCATAGGAGCCAACAATAAAGGAAATTCCCCAACCGATATGTCGCCAATTTTGACCACTTTACGTTTTTTACAAAAATAGCAAAATCATTTGCGATATTGGACTGCTATTCCAACCTAAAGGTATTTACTATATTTATAGTAAAATCTTTATCCCAGATTTCAGCTACCGCTCCATCATTGAGATAGTAGATTCTCGGAGGAGAATCCCCAATCAAATCAAAAAAGGTATTGACATCTATAAAAGCATAGGGTGCAGAAGATTGTGTCATGCTTTCAAATTCTTCTACGGTGGTGGAGCCTTCTTGATAGAAAAGGACGTAGAGTTCTGGGAAGTTCTCGTGCTCTCTTTGTAGTTCTCCCAATTCTTTGGCGGCTTCTTGACAATGTTCACAGTCTAAGTTGAAAATAGCAATCAACTTTTCCCCGGAGCTCAGATCGACCCTTCCTTTGGGCTCAAATTGAGTAAAATTCTCAAAGGGAAAGTCCTCGTGGTTGGGCATGGGCAAAAACAGCCACATGCTGAGAATGGTGACCCCCGTGAATCCCAGAGGGATGGTTTTGGAAATGATTCGGCTTTGGGCGGTTTTATAAATCACAAAAGCGACAGCCAGCATGACCAAATTTTTAATGATGGATTGTTCTGGGGTCATGGAAATCATTTCGCCAAAACAACCACAATTTTCGGTGTCTCCAGTTGACCAAAGATAGATCAGATGAACCGTAAACCCCCCCAACATCAAAAAGGTGATTTGCATCAATTGCTTAGTGTAAAAAGGTAAAAGCATCAATAGACCCAGGGCAAATTCTAAGCCGATAAAAAAGCGTGCCATATGACCCGCAAAATTTCTGTTGGGTGCCAAACCCTGATCCATCAAAGTAATCTCAAAAAACCCTGGGCCAACGGCTTTTGTATAGGCTGAAAAAATAAAAGTAATGGCTAAGAGCAACCGAAAGGAAATAGAAAGGTATTTCATTCAAAAAATTTAGGTGAATTTAGTAAAAAAAACAACCTTATAAGTCTTCCTTTATGGACTTCCAGTCCAAATCAAAGGGAATGGGTTTAAAACCTTTAGAGGTTTTGTATTCCAATGATCTTTTAATTCTTGAGTTGTTATGGGGGTGGGACATTAAAAACTCGACTTTTTCGTCATAATCGAGGTTCTCTCTGTTTAGTTTTCTAAAAAATACGGCTATGGCGCGAGGGGAGATGTTAGATTTTTCAAGTAAATCCATTGCGTACTCATCCGATTCTTGTTCTTGTTTTCGGTTAAAAGACGAGGAAATAGTCGTTTTCCACAACTCGGATAACAATACGGTATCCGCCCCACTAATGATAGAAAATAGTAGGGAAATGGTAAATTCTTTTAAAATTCTAGAAACGGTATGCCTTTTTTCTACATGTGCAATTTCGTGAGCTAATACCGCGGCCAATTGCTCTGGGGATTCACAAAACAAGATCAGCTCTTTACTGATGTAAATTCTCCCCCCAGGAATGGTAAAGGCGTTGATCATTTCACTTTCGATAATCTTGATTTTATAATCGTACTCTGAAATGGGGATTTGCTTTTTTAATCGGGAAGAAATTACCCACATAGCAGAGTCTATTCGTCTGTTTTTTAGGATGTCTATTTCTTGTCCCTTGATCGCATAACGATCTATAATTTCGCCCAATTGCATTTCTTTTTCATAGGATAATAAATGTTCATTGTACTCCGCAGTAAGCCAAGAAGGAGTCGATGAACGAAAGAGAAGAAAAAATCCGAGATAAATAAGTATAAAGAGTCCTCCAAAAAAAGCCAGGAGCTTAATGAGGTCTTTTTGAATTTTTCCCAACATCAGTAAGGCGGTTTATTCAGATTGAAAGGGGTTTCTTTTTTGTCTTCATTGTCGTATCGCAAAGGGTTGGATCGAGAGTAGACCCTTTTGTATGCATAAGGCCCGAAAAATAGAAAATAATAAAAGTTTCCTTTCCAGGCCTTGACTGCAGCAATAATACTAAAAATGATGTAAATCAAATTCGCTAGGATGACCAAAACAATATAAGCGAAGAAAAAATTGGTTTCACTGTAATTGTTGAATAAATAAACCTGAAGTGCCCAGTAGAGCAGGCCCCAATTCATTAGTGTTGTAGGAATTTGCGACAAAAACGATTGTAAACAGTGGAAGTGGACGAACCTAGCTTTTTTTCTGTTGATGCTATAGTAAATCAATGCGGCAATCAGATTGACAACCGGCAAAGGCAAGCCCACAGCAAAAGCAGCAAACATCATAAGGTAGGCCCCCATTCCGTCCTCTTTTTCTCTTGATGACAACTGATCTGGCTGGGGGAGATCAACAAATTCTTGGGAAATCATTCTTAGCGGTCAGGGTTTGTTATTTACTGGAAAAAGGAGGATAGTCGTCTGTCATAAACCACATATATAGGGTCACTCTAGTATTCCAACGGATAGTTCCTACCAAAAACTCGTGCCAGCTTTCTGGAAATCTTTTGGTAAATAAGACCACAAAAAACGCCAGAAAAGTAAGTATGCTCCCCCAGATTATTCGGAAAAACAGAATAAAGAAATGCGGTATGATGACATAAATCACTCCAAAAAGCATTCTTAATAACAACAAGCCCCTGCTGACTCTTTCGGGGTAGGGTACTTCCAAGCTGACATTATCATCTGATGCGGTAAGACCAAAAGAGGGATAATCGTCAACCAGATGACTTATTCTGGCATTTACCCTTATCTGCCATCTCAACAATTGTGTCTGAAATTCAAACATGCTCTTAGGATAACGCCCGGTAAATAAGACAATCCAAAAAGCAATAAATCTCAGGATACTTCCCCAAAGGCCAATAAAAAATAAAACAAAAAAGTGAGGAAGAATAATGTAAATCCAGCCGAAAAGAGTTCTTAAAATTAATTCCAGTCTAGAATAAGATTCTTGGTGAACTATTGATAGTTTCATAATTAAGATAAGATTTGGTTAAGATTACAATTTATAAAAAAATTAATTTACTCCCCATTAAAAATTATATCAAAAGAAAAAAGAGGAGCTTTCAAAATAAGTATCTTTGTGGAAGCAGAGGAAAATGCGCGGATGAAACACATTAGAAATTTTTGCATCATAGCCCATATCGATCATGGAAAAAGTACGCTTGCAGATCGATTACTAGACTCCACAGGGGCAGTAACTTCTCGCGAAAAGCAGGAGCAATTGCTAGACAATATGGACTTGGAACGGGAGAGAGGGATCACGATCAAGTCCCACGCCATCCAAATGGAATATGAATATAATGGAGAGCAATATGTTTTCAATCTTATAGACACTCCTGGTCACGTAGACTTTTCATACGAAGTATCCCGATCTATTGCAGCTTGTGAAGGCGCACTATTGGTGGTTGATGCTGCCCAGAGTATTCAAGCGCAAACCATTTCCAACCTCTACCTTGCACTAGAAAATGATTTAGAGATTATCCCAGTATTGAATAAGGTTGACCTTCCATCAGCCAATATTGAAGAGGTGACTGACGATATCGTAGACCTACTGGGCTGTACTGCTGAAGAAGTGATCCCTGCCTCCGCCAAGACGGGGCTGGGAATCGAAGAAATTCTGGTGGCCATCATTGAACGCATCCCCGCCCCAAAAGGAAAAGTAGATGCTCCACTACAAGCCTTGATCTTCGACTCGGTCTATAACCCTTTTCGCGGTGTAGAAACTTACTTTAGGGTCATTAGCGGTGAAATCAAAAAAGGACAAAAAATTCAATTTATTGCTACGGGAAAAACCTATTTCGCCGACGAAATAGGAACCCTAAAACTCAAACAACAGCCCAAAAAAGTTATTGCAGCTGGCGATGTAGGCTATCTCATCACAGGCATCAAAGAAGCCAAAGAAGTAAAAGTGGGGGATACACTTACTGGAGCTGACAACCCCACCCAAGAAATAATCGAAGGCTTTGAAGAAGTAAAACCTATGGTTTTTGCAGGAATCTATCCCGTGGATACAGAAGACTATGAAGAGCTACGAGCCAGTATGGAAAAGTTGCAGTTGAATGATGCTTCACTGGTCTTTTTGCCAGAAAGTTCTGCTGCGCTTGGCTTTGGTTTTCGTTGCGGATTTTTGGGTATGCTACACTTGGAGATTATTCAAGAAAGGCTTGAGCGGGAGTTCAACATGACGGTAATCACTACGGTTCCCAACGTATCCTACCACGCTTATACCCGGAAAAACCCTGATGACATTGTTATGGTCAACAATCCCTCTGATCTGCCCGATCCCTCGTTTTTGGATCGTGTTGAGGAGCCTTTTATCAAAGCCTCTATCATTACCAAATCGGATTTTGTAGGGAATGTAATGTCCCTTTGCATCGAAAAAAGAGGCGTCATTACCAATCAAACCTACCTCACCACAGAAAGGGTCGAGTTAAACTTTGATATGCCCTTGGCTGAAATCGTTTTTGACTTCTATGACCGCTTGAAAACCGTCTCAAAAGGTTATGCTTCTTTTGACTATTCACCTATAGGAATGCGTCCATCAAAACTGGTGAAGGTCGATATTTTGCTCAACGCCAATCCTGTAGATGCACTTTCGGCTCTCATTCATTCAGATAACGCCCATACCATCGGCAAAAAAATGTGTGAAAAACTTAGGGAATTAATCCCGAGGCAACAGTTTGACATTCCCATTCAGGCCGCTATCGGTGCCAAGATCATTTCTCGAGAAACCATCAAAGCCCTCCGAAAAGACGTGACCGCCAAATGTTATGGAGGGGATATTTCCCGTAAAAGAAAGCTGCTTGAAAAACAGAAAAAAGGGAAAAAGAAAATGCGTCAAGTGGGCAATGTGGAAATCCCTCAACAAGCCTTTATGGCCGTGCTAAAACTCAATGATTAATCTTTAGTTGCGCACTCTGAAATCAATTATAAGTTACCTTTTACTGACTTTTTTTAGTGTTTCCCTCATTCGTCCTGTTGTTCCCGTTGTTGACTATTTTGTAAATTTCGAATACATTGCTGAGGTGCTTTGCCTAAAAAAAGAAGTGCCCGAGAGCAGTTGTAATGGAAAATGCTACCTCATGCAACAAATAGAGGATAACAAATCTGATCGCCCAGTAAATGGCGTTCCACAAACCCAATGGGAAATCCTTCTCCTATCAATTCATGAACCGATGTCTTATGATTTGTTTTTTGAACAAGTCGATACAAAATTAGTTTTTGGCCCTTCTGTCATCTCTTTGAAATCTCATCTCTTTTCCCCCGATACTCCTCCCCCCGAACAAAAAAGTAGTTCCGTGCTGGCTTGATAATCAAGTAAAATACTTTTTTGTTTTACCGAAATAACCTTATGAAAAATTTCACAATATGCCTCTATGGCATTTTATTGCTGTGTTCACAATGGACAACAGCTCAAGATAATCTATGGACTGCTAACAGACCCGATGGACATGCTCCCATTGGTATAATGGGAGATCACTACCACAAAAAAGGAGAGTGGATGTTGTCCTATAGAATGATGACCATGGGAATGGAAGGGGCTCGCTCTGGGGTCGAAGATATAGGTTCCAGTAGTGTTCACCAAAACTATATGATTGCTCCCAAAAGAATGAATATGCATATGCATATGTTTGGTGTGATGTATGCCCATTCGGATGGGCTCACACTGATGATGATGGGAAATTACTCCACCCTTTCTATGGACCTATTGAGTCGAATGAATGTTAATTTTTCGACGGAATCAAAGGGGTTGGGTGATCTGTCCTTGATAGGATTGGTCAAGCTATACAATCAGAATCGAAAGTCTATTCATCTGAAAGTGGGGATTTCCATTCCAACGGGAAGCATCGATCAAAAAGACAATACTCCAATGATGTCAAATGCGCCCTTGGCCTACCCCATGCAATTGGGTAGTGGCACTTGGGATCCTGTGATAGGACTTACCTATCTGGGGCAGTCCTCGCTCCTGTCGTGGGGCTGGCAAGTCAATTATAAAGTCCGTACTGGAGAAAACGACAATCGTTACAGTCTTGGAAACACTTTTGATGCCCTAGGTTGGGCAGCGGTAAAACTGTCCCAAAGCTGGAGCCTTGCTACCCAGCTTAATTACATCAACCGCTCGGAGATAAAAGGAAGTTATCCCCCACTCAACCCGATGATGATGCCTTTGTTTGATGCTAAAAATTCAGGGAGTGATCAATTGAATCTGGGTTTAAGCACCAACTGGTATTTCCCCAAAGGATCTTTAAAAAACGTTCGTTTGGGTGCCAGCTTTGAAATTCCTGTAATCCAAAATCTGAGCGGCATTCAAATGAAAACCACAGCTCTGATGACTTTTGGAGTTCAATACAGTTTTAAAGCCAAAAAAGAAAAAGAAGAATAAACGATTTTTCACTCGCTTCGCCCCTGTAAGAAAAATCAAAGCAGAACTTGGTGCAGAAGATTTTGATTTGATCTTCTAAAAAGATAAATTCGTTGAAAAGCTTTTCAATGAATCGAATCATAATTTTCGTATGCATCACTTCACTTTTTTGGTTGGGTTGTGATGATCCCTCGCTCAACGAACCAAAAAGACCGAACATTGTTTTCCTTTTGGCCGATGACATGGGTTATGGCGATTTTGAAAAGATCGGAGGATCAACGAAAACCCCCAATTTGAACCGACTGGCAGAAGAGGGTGTTTTTTTTGATAATTTTTATGCCGCAGGGCCCAACTGCTCCCCTTCACGGACAGGTCTCATGACAGGAAAAAGTCCCGCCAAAGTGGGGATGTACAGCTATAGACCTCCTCAGCATCCCCTTCATCTACCCGATCAGGAGGTTACCCTTGCCGAACTTTTGAAAACCAAAGGGTATCAAACAGCCCATATTGGAAAATGGCATTTGGGAGCGTTAGGCGAAAAACTTCTGTTCGATCATCCACAACCTCAGGATCATGGTTTTGATTATTCACTGGGTACAGAAAACAATGCAGATCCTTCTCATCTCAACCCCATCAATTTTGTGCGAAATGGCGAAGCCTTAGGTCTTGTTGAGGGGTATTCTTGCCAAATCGTTGCCCAAGAATGTATGGACTGGCTCGATCAAAAAAGTGATGACCCTTTCTTTTTGTATGTCGCTTTTCATGAGCCTCATGCCAAAGTCGCTTCCCCTCCCGAACTGGTTGAAAAATACTCGGGTCAACCTCTAGAAGATGCAAAGTATTTGGCTAATATTGACCATTTAGATATGGCCATTGGGCGGTTGTTGGACTATCTTGATCACAATGACTTGATGGACAAGACGATCATCATGTTCAGTTCCGACAATGGTTCCTATCGTTTGGCATCCAATGCAGGATTGAAAGCCGTTAAAAGCTATTTGTACGATGGTGGAATCCGAGTACCAGGAATTGTCAGATGGCCAGGAATTAAAACAACCAAAAAGGTAATCGACACTCCTGCGGGCTTGGTTGATGTCCTGCCTACCCTATGCGAGATCACAGGAATTGATCCTCCAGATGACCTTGATGGCACGAGCTTTCTGCCTCTTTTGGAAGGAAAACCCTTCCTTCGAAAACGGCCTCTTTATTGGTTCTTTTATCGCACTGTTCCAGAAATTGCCATGCGTGTGGGAAATCATATGATTTTGGGCTTAGACCGGGATACCTTTCCCAGACCACACCAATTTTCTCAAGACGACTATGATTATCTTAAAACTATTTCTCTTAAAGATTACGAATTGTACGATTTACGACAGGACTATTCGCAAGAAAATGATCTTTTTGATACGCATCCCAAAAAAGACTCCCTAAAAGCACTGATTGATGATCAATTGGTGGAGATAAGAAGTCACCTCTATCCTTGGAAAGAATTGCCCCTTAAATTGGATAAAAGGAAAAATAAAACAAAATGGGTTCGATACTAATAAAAATTTGGTTGATGAGAATTGAATTTTTATATTGCTGTTATGAGTACTGTAGCTTTCAAAAAAATCTTGGTAGGATTTGCATTCTCACCCAACTTAAAGGCAAATGTCTTCGAGTCTTTGAGAATGGCACATTATTTTGGTGGGGAATTAATCTTTGTTCACGTAGGGATTAAAACCCCTGAAAAAGAAAGTCGTTTTAAGGAGATCGTTGCATCCAGCCCAGTTCAGTCGGCGAAAATCACCATCGAGTGGAGGGCAGGTAATCCCGTCAATACCCTTTTGCAGGCGAGCCAAGAGTTCGATGTAGATTTGATTTTATTAGGGGCGCTAAAAAGAGAAAATGTAGTAAAGTTTTATTTGGGTTCAATCGCTAGAAAAATTACCCGCAAGGCCAAGTGTTCCGTACTCTTATTGATCAACCCCTCTGTGGAAAGAAGGCCCTGCCAGCACATTGTTGTCAACGGATTTGATAGCCCTCAAACCAAAGACACCATCAAAGCTGCATTTATGGTTGCAAAAGCTTTGGGATCCAAAAAAATATCTTTGGTCGAAGAGATTAGCCGATCCAAAGTTGCTGTTGATGTTGATGATGACAGAAGTTTGAGACGGGCCACCCTCAAAAAGGAAAAGCTGAGACGACAAGAGCAGACACGCGTAAAAGATGTTGTCAAAAAGCTTCCCGCCAAATTGACCAGCGACATCAATTGGATCACCCAGAGCATTTTTGGGAGAAGAGGGTACTCCATTGGCCACTATGCCAAAGTAGTTCGGGCAAACTTGTTGGTCATGAATGCAC
>Ga0115571_1003304_pt1 | contig 10258 bp, 6 predicted proteins | sample COGITO_mtgs_1205_FD_87293 | JGI IMG/M metagenome (GOLD analysis project Ga0115571, IMG submission 87293) | Pelagic marine microbial communities from North Sea - COGITO_mtgs_120531 | ecosystem: Environmental > Aquatic > Marine > Epipelagic | place: Germany:Helgoland, sampling site Kabeltonne...
ATTTGTCAATCATCTTCGAGTGCGGCGGGTCGGGGCTCGAGAAAGTTATCAACAAGAGTGCCTCCAAAATATGCAGGGCGCTCGAAGCCCGGCGTGCGCACCCGAACCCAGACGAATTCCCCGAAAACGTCCCCGACGTCGCCAGTGCGCTTCGCGTGGCCAACTACCACTTTGAGCACGGAACGCTTCTAGCGATTGTCGACATGCTTGCTAGAGATACCTTCAAAGGCGTGGGTCTTACAATCTTCAACGTGCCAACAAAGTTTCCACTCTACTTGACTGCTTGCATCTTCCTCAGCGCCTTTCCCGAGATTGCGCGCCTCCCCAACACTGGCGCGAGCAACGCCGAGGACAGCGCAAACGCGGCCACGCTCGTCGAGCTCTACCGTGCGTCGACATCGGGTACCGATATGGCGACTGGTCAGCGGTCGTCCGCCTTCGAGGCGGTGCTCGCCGTCGCGTGTGACGGCGCTGGCGCGTTCACGGAGCGCAAGGTGTCTCGCAAATCGCAAGACGGGAGCGTCAAGTCCGTGTACGTGCGCGCCGATGGATCGGGGAGGAGCGAAGAACAGGCTTCGCACGTCCCATACGCAATCGAATCGATGCGGCGGCAGGGTGCCGCGTTGCTGCAAGAGTTATTTGGTCACTTTACAAAGGAGACGCAGGCGTGGGATGCGAAGAACAAGATTTCATACTTGGGGAACGAGGCGTTCGACGCCGCTGTTGACACTACATCTGGGCGGCTCGCTCGGATCGCGGTCTCGGGTCGACGCAAGGCGGGAGGGTCGACGGGCTCGGCGGCGCAGGCGTGGGCGAGGAGCGTGCGCATTTCCACGCGCGCCGCGATTCAGCGCGTCGTACTGGAGACGATGATCGAGATGAACCGATTCCTGACGGACGGCACGTTTCGCATGTGTCGCTACGCCGCCGAGAACACGCCCGAGGAGGAGGCCGTCTCGGGCGTCGCGACGGGGATCGCGCGAAACGCGAACGCTTGCCGCGTCGTCCACTCCGATCTCGTAAACTACTTCACGGCTGGCGTTTCAGCGCTGATCACCGAAGGCATTCCGCGGGTGTTCCCTATTCGACCGAACACGCGCGCAAAGTGCGGCGACTGCGGCAACGGCTTCGACCCACTTTGGATCGCAGTGCGGGACAACCTAGCAGTCTGCGAGGAGTGCAACGTTCTGTTTTGTTTGGAGTGCTACACGATACGAGTCAAAAACATGGTCGCGGCGAACGGTGGCGACACGATTACGCTTAAGACTATGAACGAGCATCCGCAGCTGATGCGCTGCGTGCGGTGCGTGCGCTGAACCTTCTACGACCCGTTGAAGAACGCTTTGGCGTCTACCGGGCTGGGATCGTACAGGAGGCGGCAGAGCGCGGCCGCGAGCGCGTACTTGTAGTCGTTTGACGAGGTCGGCGTGGCTCCGGCGATTGTTCCCGGGAGTCGTCCGTAGGCTGAGGTGGTCAGGGTGATCGAGACGGACGTTGGATCGGACGTGCCACCGTGTTTAATCCAGTAGGCGTCGTTGGCGTCGGTACCCATTTTTTCCCGTAGCGCCTCGAGGAACACGGGGTACTTTCCGAGTGCCATAACAATTCTTTCGTAAACCTTGTCGAGTCCATCGAGCTTGAGCCCCTCCATGCCGCGCAAACGCGACGCCATGGACGTGTCGTCCTGCACCTTTTTCATGACGGCGATCCCTTCCACCAGGAAGGGCAGGACGCGCGCCCCTGCGCATCTGTGCACGAAGGCGACCGTCTTCTCGTTGAGCGCACCCGAATCCGAAAGCGCCGCTTCGATTGCGTCCTTAAGAATTGAGCGCACCTCGGGGGATGCGAGGAGCACGCGCAGCCGCTGGAAGAGTGGCGTTCGTACGCCCGTTCCTATGTAAGTGTCCGGTATTTGGTCGACGACGCGCTTGTACGCATCAAACAGCGACCGTATGGAGGCGTCAGCGCTGTAAGAGACCGCCTGCGTGGACGTGCGCTTGTACCGAATGAGAGCGACTTTGCACCTGATCAGCGTGGATTTCTTCCTTGGAGTGTTGGTCGCGCGGAAGAAGGCGTGCGCGGTCTCGTCTCTTGATGGGCCGTCGGGTGCGGTCGCCGTTTGCGCCTGTGTGGCGTCTTGCCGCTCCCTCTGGGCTTGCTCGTTCATCACGCGCGCCAGCCGGTCATCTGCGTCCTCTTTTCGAGCCTTGAGGTCGCCTTTTCGGAAAAGGGGCTCCTCGGTCATGTCGAGCGTCTTCATTGCCTCGTTCCACTTGCGAAGGCGGGCGGTGATCATCTCGTACACAGCGCGGTTTTCCCACGCGCTCGGTCCATCGCCCACGAACTCGTGTGGCAATGCCTGCGAGCCGGTCGTGAATATCGTTCGCTCCCTTTCTGGTAAAAGGGCCAACATAGACGCTCGGAAGGCATCGTTCTGGAGCAGGTCGTAGTCCAGGCTCGACAGAGAGACTTCGTGGGGTGCGAACGTGTCTCCGTCGTTGGCGGAGAGCTCCGCGAGCTCGAGGCTGGGCGCGACCATCGAGTTGCGCTTCAGATCAAATAGCAGCTCTCGCCGGGCGCGCTCCGTCGCCGCCCAGCTGAAGCGCGACGTCACCTCCTGCGCGTACGCGAACGATGTCTGGCTGTGCAATTCGCCGCACGGTTCGGGGATTGTGGCGAGGTCGACCGCACGAAACTCGAGGCGACAGTTCGCGTCCGCCGTCATGGAGAACACGTGCGGAGGCACGTCTATGAACCTGTCGTCGGCGCCTCGAATCCTCGTGACACCTGTGCGGTTCGAGGTGAACGTGGGTCTATAGGAAACGCTATCCCATGCCGATCCTGCGGATTGGAACGTTGAATTGGGAAGAACGTACGCAAACTCGTGGAGCGCCATTGGGAAGGCCGTCATCGCCGCACCGGAGAGTTTGACGGCGCGTATCGGCTCCGAAGGGGCCGGACGATGGCGCAAGCAAAACGAGTACACGACGGACGCAGTCGACGCGACCGTTTTAGTCATCTGTCCGAGCGATGCGGCTTGGAAATTGGCATCTGCCATGCCTCGGCACACGCACCCCTTTTTGCCGATTGTACGCGGTCTTTTTCGTGCTTATGACAGTGGCGCGTCGTGGCGCTTCGCCTCGCTATCGCCAGTCTTACGCGCGATTGCAGGTGCGTTTGTGAAGGGAACACACGATGGAGCGGAGCATCCCGGCGTCGTGGACCGACGCCGATCGACGCCTGTACGTTGGCATCGGAAAGCGCAAGAAGAACGAACACGTTTCCGGGTACACGACGATCGCGATCGGCTGCCAACTCTTTTACGGCTTGACCAAACACCTGCGCGATAAACAGCCCGACCCGAATGCATCAAACAGGGAAGACGGCACGAACGACGCAAGCAATGTACAACCTGGTGTGGGCGCAGCGCGGGTCGACGAGCGCGCATAGGCGACTCGTAGACGGTTCGCATCGCACGCGAGCCGGCGTCGCCGCGGCGGTGGCGTTCGTATGCGGTGTGGCGCTGTCATCGCTTGTGGGTACATTGGCGCTCTCCGAGCGCGGAGTGTCCATTCCGAAGTGGGTTGGGGGAGGGCATGGGGTTGGTGGGGGTGGCTATTGCGTGCGCGTTTCGAGGGCCAGCGACTACCCCATCGCCGCGGTGGCGATCGGATCGCCGCCGCGGGTCGTCCGGCTCCTGGTTCGAATGGACCACGTCGTGCCCAGCACGTCGCTCCAGTCGGCACTGGTTGTGTTTGCTGAGGAGCTCATGCGAAGCGAGACGTTGCGATGCAACGACGACCGGAACTGCACGGACGTTGCGTTTTTGACGACTAAAACGGATGGCTCGCAAGAGCTGGCGTCGATCGGGTTCACCTACGGGAACAGGTGGTCGGGGGATTGGGCGACCGAGGTGTCCATCGGCGCCGAGGGCACCATCTCACTCGTGGACGGCTACACGTATGAGTTGACGAGGACGCACTTTTGCTGGGGCAAAACGAGCTATGTTGCAGCGGCGCGGGAGCAAGGAGCGCACGGGCCCCAAGCGCTCCATCCCCTCAACCTGACGGCGGACGGTCGGCTCTACTTCGAGCCGAGCACGCTTGGAGAGAGCGACCAGCTCTCCGACTTGCCCGCCGTTCGGTGCAACGTGTCGTGCGAGCTATTTCCCAAACCCGCCGCGTACGAACGCAGCTGGTTGGCGCTGAGCAGCGACTTTTTATTCGAGGCCTCGACCCCCAAGCTGGACGACCGACGCGCCGTCGTCGAACAGGGACTGGACTGTGCACCTCCGAGCAACGAGCGCGAAATCTACGAACTCGACTGTGGGTTGGACGTATACGCAGAGTGTCGCCACCTTCCAAGCATACCATTCCGCCGGGTGTCGCAGCACGAGGTGAGCATCGCGATCGATGGCAACGCCTCCCTCATGTCGCTCAAGCGACGCGAGTCGCTCACGCGCATTGTCGGCGTAAACACCGTTCAAGACGCGGCCTTCTTCGCGAGTATGAGGTTGTTGGTGCTTCTCATCGTGGCATTTGTCGTATTCAACCGCGCGGAGCGGGTGTCGGCCAGTGCGTTCTCGACCGTACGATCCGCGCTCGAGGTGGCCGCCGGAAAGGAGAAGCACGGCGGCCACACGTGGTTCAACGCGCTCACCGACGCGGCGGTCGGAAGCCTCGCCATCATTTCGCGCGTTCTCGTGCTTTGGCACCAGGCGGTCGTGCTGACAGACGACGGCAGCACGGACGTGGTCGTATGGGAGTCGATCGCGATCGGAGCCTCCTCTATCCACTTTCTGCTTCGCAACCTCGTGCTCAAGATCGATCTTCAGAAGGAGGCGCCGCTCTCCAAGCTCGGCGGGTCCATGTCGTTGGCCGACGCTTCGGTTGCGGCGCTCATGTCCGTTGTGCAGACCCCCATGCTCGGTGCGTCGACGCGGGACTTTGACGCGGTCGCGCGCCTCTTCTGCGGCGTTCTCATCTCGCTCTTTGTGTTCCATCGGCTCTTCTTCTCGATTGGCGCGTGCGCCATGCTCGCCACGACCACCGCCTCCGACGGCCGCTTCGAACGATCGTATAGTGTGCTCTTGTGGGTGTCGTGTGTGCTCTGGATGCTGCAAACAGCGGCCGTCAGCTTCTCGTTCGCCCGGCTGTTCGTCGTGCCGCAGGCCTTCTCCCTGGTGCGGGTCACCGAGGGCGGCCCACGCGCCACGGAATCGGCCGTGCTGCTCGCGGGCATCGCGCTGTCCGTGCCATATTTCAACAGCGTAACGCACCGACTCTCGAAGCTGGCGCTGTGAACTCGTGCGCGCCTCGTACACGCCTCGTACACGGCGCGTACAGTAATCCGGTGTTTGGTGTACGAGAACCGGCTCTGGCCACCCGGGTGGCACGCCCGAACCAAAAGTTTTACTAATTAGGAAACACCCCAAGGAGCGCCGTGTCGGGCTGTACACGACACGTACAGCTGTACAGTGGTTTGGTGTACGAGGACCGGCTCTGGCCACCCGGGAGGCACGCCCGAACCAAAAGTTTTACGCATTAGGATACGCGCTGTGTTGGCAGACCCACACCCAAATCGGGACAACTTTTGGTTCGGGCGTGCCACCCGGGCGGCCAGAGCCGCTTCTCGTACAGCAAATTCCGGATTGCTGTACGAGTTGTGTACGGGCTGTGTACACGCGCCGTTACGGCGCCAGACCGGACTCCAGGGCGGCCGCCCGCTAAGGACCCAAACCCAACACCACGCAGGACCGCACACCGTCGGCCGCACCACCCCAGAAAAGCCACCACATCTCGGTTCGTCGACGAAAATCGATATGCAGAGCAGCTACTTCCAAAACCGAATTGCGTCCAAGCGCGAAGCCGACGGCGACGTCAAGTTGGGCTGGGGCCAGACAGCTCAGTCCGATGTGTCCCTCGGCGCGACCGCCCTGGGCGACGCGCGCAAGGCCAAGCGCGAGGCCCGCGTGGCCGACTCCGACATTGTGGACAAGACGCTGCCGTCGATGACGGGGACCATCGTTTCCGTCGTCAAAGGGAATGGCAACTGGAACTCCTTCAAGGTGGGCCTGGTCGTGTCCTCGGTAAAGGTACCGGACGGCAGCGTGTCGACGTTTGCCCTACCCTCCAAGGCGGTCTACCAGATCGCGTCCAAGAAGCTCGACAAGTCCATGGCGGCGGGCGAGAAGATTGCACTGCCGCACGCGTTTCCGGAAGAGTGCGTCGCGGTGCGCATCGACGGCATTGTCGTGGTCGACGTCAAAGCTGCCAAGAATGGCCCGAACGAGGCCGAGCTCAAGGAATCGGACATCCTGGTAGGAACCACGCTCACGCTCAAAGACGTCGTCTTCGCGTACAGCTACACGCCGGCAACGGACAAGTACCCGGCGCGCGTCGCCGCCTACGGCGGATGCAAGTCGGTCGAATACGACGAGACGTTCTGCAAGGGGCCGTCGCACCCTCGCGAGCGCATGGCGGCCGTCTTCAACGCCCTCTCGTGGAAGTCGAACGGCGCGCACTCGCAGATGATCAACGCGGTGTGCGACCACGTCGGGAAGCGCCCTGCTGCGCTTCTCGATGACACCAATTTAGACAAGGAGTCCCTCGCGGCGCAGATGGAGCGCGTCGTTGACACTCACGCCGATTCTCTTGTCGGCGTGGGCCAGCCATGGGAGTCGCGTCTCTTCGCGGGCGGCGATTCCAACACGTCGATCAATTCCTGGCGCGAAGTGGTTGCCTCGCTGCGCGACACGTCCAAGGTCTCGCTCAACCTTCTGCACGCCGTCCATCCGTCGGCCATGATGCGCTCGCACGTCTTCCCCGTCGTGCAATACCCAATGGACCCCAACACGGCCGCGCTCACCGATCGCGACACGTCGGGCGTCTCCTTCAACGTGGGAGTGGGGACCGATCCGGAGTTTTGCGACCTCTCCGACCCGCTCAACCCGTTCGTGAGCAACGAAGTTCGCTCATTTGCAGAGGCGACGCTCTCGTTCGCCGCCGACAAGCGCCGCCGCCTCGAGCCGACGTCGGACGTGCCCGATCCCATCGGGCTGAAGGAGGAGGACATCACCTCGAAGACGCTGGGGTCCATCGCATTCGACGTCGCGTCCTTTGCCTTCGCCACCCGCCCCGCCGACGGATCGCCCTTTGCGCCGTGCATGCTCAAGACCGCAGATGGCGTTTCGGTGGTCATCAAGCAGTTCCTGGACTCGTGCAAGAAGGGCAACATCGTCAACGCGCTTGGAGTCTACGACTACTATCGCGTCTGGATGCTCTGCAACGAGCTTGCGCCGTACCTCCCGTCCGTCCACTTCACCTGCGACTGGAACAACGAGAAGCCGGTCGACGAAATCGCGGTCCAGCCCAAGTGCGAGAACGGATGGGCCAACGACGGTCTCTCCAACATTTACGACGTGGGCACCGCCGCCGCGTCGGCGGGCGTCCAGGTCACAAAGGAGTTTTTGGAGGAGAACGCGATCGACGAGGAGCGCTACCTGCACACGCCGACCGTGGCGATCAACTACATTGCGGAGGACGGCAAGGACAAGAAGCCCGTACCTCCCCGCCCGCCAAAGCTCGACGTGCACGGCTTCGCATGCCTCAACGGCCTCCCCGAGACGTCGATCAACCGCGTCAAGAAGGTCCCAGAAGCGTCCGATGGCTACAAATTGTTTGTGGTCTACGAAGGGTGCGCGGCCGACGTCAAGGGGTGCGCCAATATCAACCAGGACGCCGCAGAGGGATCCGCGTTCCTCGTGAGCAAGTTTGGAGATGAGATCCGCGGCAAGCTCGCAAACACAGCCGCCATCTACTGCGTCTCCAACCCCCCGGCGGCGACTTCCGCCAAGAAGCAGCGCACCGGCGCCGCTTGAACTGTGCCAAGAAGAAGAAGAGGGAGGGGGGGGCGTCTGGGCGCCGACTGCCCCGTGAGAGAAAACCTGGCGTCGCACGCGGTAGGAAAGCGCGCGCATGCCAGCACGCATCGAAATTGGAAGATTCGGGTTTCGTGGGGCGAAGGCGATCAAATCAGACGAAGCAGCTAATGCGGTGACCGTTGACTGTCGGCGTCTAGTAGACCCAGACGTCATCAAAGAAGGTAAAAGGGTAGTGGGCAAGCGTCGCATGCGGCTGGACCAGGTAAAGACCGAACTGTTGCGCGATCAACACGATCTGACGCAGTCGCTCGTCAATCGTGTGATAGATGCGGTGTTGGACGGGAAACTGGTGTGCGTACGGTGCATGATGGGCAAGAACCGCAGTCAGGCGGTGGCCTCGCTCGCGTGCGAGGAACTAGAGCGATCCCATCCGGGGGTGGTGTACGAAGGTCCGGTGTATCTGGGGGGAATAAAGAAGACTCCTTGAATTGAAGTGTGTTTTGAAGAAAGGGGGGCGTCTGACCGAGGGCCCGCGTTGCAGATAACCTCCTGGCTCTCCCCGTATAGATGTCTAAAAACGCAAAGCGCACTATGCTCCCGTCACTCTCCAAACTATCCACTCTCACACTGACCACGGGCCCGCCTGCCAGCAAGCGCCAACGCGTCGCCGACGATGAGCTGTCGAAAAGGCCCGTGGCGGAGACGCTCGACATGTTCGGCTGCGTGGCCGTGCCGCTCCAAACTTCCGGTATCGACGCGCAGGACTTCAAGGAAAAGGTCGACGCCGGCACGCGCGCGTGGTTCTACGCCCGCCTCGACGCAGCCCTCGCTTCCGATGTCGAAGTGCCTACGATCTCTACCAAAGGCAACCCCGACCAGACCAAGATGGGCATGTGGCGCACCGGCAGCGATTTGTGGTCTAGCCTTCGAGACGAGACAAAGACCGCCTTCTTGGTGAGGTTTGACTTGGAATCGAACGAGGGACGGGAAACCCTCTTCGTTCCGGCGAAGCGCAACAGAAATATCAAGGACTTTGCGGACAACGCGTTAGAAGTTTCAGATACGGAGCTATCGAATGCACTCGCATTCTATCTCTCCGACCGCGTTACATTCGTCAAGCAAGGGGACTCGCGCATGGGCCTTTCAAGCATGTACAAGTCGTGGTCGCAAACCGGATTCGGAAAATGGGCGCACATTACGCCCGGGGTGGGGCTGCGCGCGGCGATGGACCTGCGCACGACGCTGGGTGAGGCGGGAATCGACACCCAGTTGGTGGGTGGGTCGCACATGATCTACAAACCACCAGGCGGAAGTGAACTTCCTGCACACACAGACGGGCCGCGCCCGGCGACGATCATCACGCTGATCGAAGCGGCGTATGACAAGAACGGGCGCTTCCCAACGACGACCGAGTGGATGCAGAACAACGGAGTGCAGTCGCTCGTTCATTTCGAGGGGGGTGACGTCGATGGTTTCACGTACGCGATTGGGCCGATGACGCCAAAACGGCTCTACCTGTGCTTGAAGGCCGTGCAGGACGGAACCATCGGCGCTACCGACGCCGAGCTATTCAGCGACGGCGCCGACGGGAGTGGAGGTACGGCGAGAATGCGTTTCCTAACGGGTGGAAGTGGACCGTCATTTATGAAATGGAAGGAAAACTTTGCCAAGTTCAACAAAGTGCTCGCACAGAATGGAGAGACAGAGCCCTTACGTGAGATCCCAATCCGCCCGTCCGACGACGCACCGATGGGCGCGTTCGGGGCGCTTTGGCCAAATGGGTTTCCGCACGGCTCGGCACCCAACCGCCGGCGCCGCATCACTACCACGGCGTCGCTCGCGGTTGTCGCTCCGGCATACAAAGCGCGCGATGAGCGCATCCCGGCGCGAGTGAAGGCGCTCTCAACGATCGCCGATCCAAGCACGACGGACCTGGAGCGCGCTCGCGCGCGTGCGCTCATTTCTGCAGACACAACGCCCTTCTACGGGGGCAAGACTCACCTTCACCCCGAACACGCGGGGACGTGGTTTGACCCGATGATGGTTGCTTCAGGAACCGGGGGTTGGTACCAGTCAATTGCTCCCACGGCAGAGGATGCGGCGGAATTTGAGGCCGCATGGGCGGAGGGCAACCCAATGCTGGCTCCAACGAAGGAAGAGTGGCGTCGCTACGAATTGGCACTCTCCGCGCTGCCACCCAATGGTGTAGCGATTCGTCCTCGATTTGCGGAACCCGAGGGCGATGCAATATAAAGATTTTACTCTTCCGCTTCCTCCTCGTACCCAAACGTCTTGCGCTTGTGGCAGTTGGCGCAGAGCAGGTCGCACTTGGCCATCTCGGCGTCGAGGACGTCCTTGATCTTGGGGAGGGCGGCG
>Ga0115571_1003308_pt1 | contig 10246 bp, 10 predicted proteins | sample COGITO_mtgs_1205_FD_87293 | JGI IMG/M metagenome (GOLD analysis project Ga0115571, IMG submission 87293) | Pelagic marine microbial communities from North Sea - COGITO_mtgs_120531 | ecosystem: Environmental > Aquatic > Marine > Epipelagic | place: Germany:Helgoland, sampling site Kabeltonne...
CAGCACTATGGGCTGGCCGTCTGCGGGCACCTGAATGGCTCCCAGACAAATGCCCTCGGATAAAATACCATCGACTGCAGGTTTTATAGCTGGTCCATTGAGGCGATAGCCCATGCGGTCACTGCTATCGGTCACCTGATAGGTCGAACTAAAAAATAGCTGTTTTTGCACCGAACTAAACGCCTGGTGCTGATAGCCCAGTATAACTCTGCAATGGGCGCTGTTATCAGTGCTTGGGTTGGGGCGCTGGGCCTGAGCAAGACGTTGGTTGGCTGGCTGGTCAGCGGACTCAGCACAGGGCAGTTGGTCGCCGGCCTGCAGTGGCTTGCCATCCTGATGCAGGCCGCCCAGTCCTTCCCGGGCCACTGTGGACTGGCTACCAAAGCTGGGGCTGGCCTGAAAACCTCCGGCCACTGCTAGATAGCCGCGGCAGCCTGCCTTGGCAAAGCCCAGTTCAATGCGGTCGCCTGGTTTTATCCTGTGGCTCTGCCACAGGGCGGCGGGCTGTTTGTTGATGCTCAGGGGTATGGCTGCGCCGGTCAGGGCTATGCTGGTATTAATTTTAGCTTCCAGTACCAGGCCACCAATGGTGACTTCTATGGCTGCGCACTGGGGCGAGTTTTGGCAGAGACGGTTGGCCCAGTGAAAGGACTGGCTGTCCATGGGGCCGCCAGTGGTCAGGCCTATATTGTGGCGGCCATAGCGACCCTGGTCCTGCAGCAGGCTGTGGATGCCTGGTTGAATCACGCTAAACCCAGCCCTCATAGCTCACCACCTAATGCAATGAACTCCTGTCGATCTATGGCTCTGAAGGTCACTCTATCTCCCACCTGAACTGGCATGCTGGGCTCGGCGCTGGGGTCAAACATAGGCTGGGGGCAGAGACCAATCAGGTTCCAGCCACCTGGTGACTGGGCCGGGTAGACTGCGGTTTGGCGATCGGCAATAGCCACTGCGCCTCTGGGGACTTTCTGTCTGGGGGTGGCCAACCTGGGGGCAGCTATACGTTCGTCCACCTCGCCCAGATAGGCAAATCCCGGGGCAAAACCAATGGCATAGACGCGGTATTGGGTCTGTTGGTGAATGGCGATCACTTCGTCGATAGAGAGCTTGGCTCTGTCGGCCAGGGATTGCAGATCTGGGCCTGACTCTGTGCTGTAGTAGACGGGCAGGCTGACCAGGGCGCCGCTCTGGCTCGGCGCTTTATTGCTATCTTCACCTTTGCCTTTGTTCAGCTGCTGCAGTGCCTGGCGAATCAGCTGGCGTACCCTAAAATGGTCGGTCAGCAATGGTTGATAGATCACCAGTAATGAGCCGTAGGAGGGCACCAGGTCGATTAGCCTATCAGCCATAGATTGCCTGAGGTGCTCAGCAGTCTGGGCAATCTGAGCTGCAATCTCGGCACTGGGTTGGTCGCCAAAATACACAATCAGCGAATTCTCGCCGGCGATTGAAATGGGGAGCTGGGGGGGCACTGTAATTTACTGGCTTATCAGTTGGCGGATTTTTTCGATGGCATTGACGCCATCCATATTGTCACCATGGACACATAGGGAGTCTGCCTGAAGCTCAAGTTGGTGGCCGCTGACTGTGGTTACAGTGCCATGTTGCTGCAGCTGGATTATCTGCTCGAGCATTTTTTCTCTGCTGTGCACTGCACCTTCTTTGGCTCTGGACAGCAGGGCTCCGCTGTCGTCGTAGCAGCGATCAGCAAAGGCTTCAAATAGCACTTCAAGGCCAAAGGCTCTGGCCTCTTCGCGATGAGTTTCTGCATCTGGAGTAGCCTGCAACATAAAGGCTAGGGGTTGGTGGCATTCACTGATGGCTTCCATAACGGCACTGCGAATATGACCGTCGGCCATCATATCGTTGTACAGGGCGCCATGGGGCTTAACATAGGCAACCTCTATACCCAGATTGCTGGCCATACCTGTGAGTGCTGCGATCTGATATTGCAGCAGAGCTATAAGCTCCACCGCTGGAATTTTCATTGAGCGGCGGCCAAAGCCGGAGATGTCTGGATAGCTTGGGTGAGCGCCTACCTGGACATTGTTGCGCTTGGCGGCGAGCAGAGTTTTTTTGATAACCACTGGGTCGCCGGCATGGAAACCGCAGGCGATATTGGCCTGGTCGATAAATGGCATTACCTGATCGTCGAGACCCATTTTCCAGGCGCCGAAGCTTTCGCCGAGATCGCAGTTTAGAAGTAATGGCATGTTGTTTCCTTAATCAATGTGGTGTTCCGCCGGTTTGTTTTCTGTCATCCCCATTATTGTCATTCTCAGCCTTCTGCAAGCTCGGTATTCTTTAAATCTGTCACCAGCATATAACCTGGACTATGGGTAATACAAAACGGCGGCTTGGCATTTTCCAGAGCTACCTGGGGGGTTACACCGCAGGCCCAGAACAATGGATGCTCATGCTCTTTGATACTCACCTTATCGCCATAGTCCGGCTTGTTAATGTCTTGGATGCCAATTTCAGCTGGGTTGGCATAATGAATGGGCTCGCCATGTACTGAGGGGAAGCGGCCGCTTATCTCCACAGCCTGCAGGGCTTCCTCCGGAGCAAAGGGGCGCATGCTAACCACCATTTTGCCTGCAAAGGGGCCTGCGGGGGTGCAGTCTATATTGGTTCTGTACATGGGCACGTTTACGCCTTCGCTGATATTGCGCACATCCAGGCCCTCGGCGACCAATGCTTCCTCGAAAGAGAAGGAGCAGCCGAGCAAAAACACCACCAGATCATCGCGCCACAGATCGGAGATATCATTGACCTCGGCGCTCAGTTTGCCCTTTTCAAAAACTCTGTAGCTGGGGATATCGGTGCGTATATCTATATCCGCGCCCAGCTTGGGGATGCTGAACTCGCCCGGCTTAGACAGGGCAATCAATGGGCAGGGTTTGGGGTTGTCCTGGCAAAATTTCAAGAAGTCTGCGGCCCAGTCGCTGGGCAGAATGACCATATTGCACTGCACGAAGCCCGCGCAGCAGCCAGAGGTGTTGCCCTGGTACTGTCCGCTGCGAATTTGCTGGCGCAGTTCCTGGGGGGAGAGATTTTGTATTTGCGATGACATAACAACCCTCGAAGTGATTTCAGAGTCTAGCAAAGCTGGCTGGCAAACTCATTAGCAGTAACCCAGAGGTGGTAGATACCGGTGAGCTAAGCTAGCGCCAGCGCTCGGCCCAGGCATCTAGTACTCGCTCGGCGTACCAGGTCTGGCCATAGCTGCCGTTGTAGCGGGCCAGGGCTTCAGCTAGGCGGCCCTGTTCCAGGTCGAGATAATGTTTGAGTATAGTGCAGCCGTAGCGCAAATTGGTCTGGGTATTAATCAGATTATCCTGGGGGCGGCCAATCTGGGTTTTCCAGAAGGGCATTACCTGCATGATGCCCTGGGCCCCGGCGCTAGACACCGCATAGGAGTTAAAGCCGCTCTCAACTTCGATCAGGGCCAGTACAATCTCTGGCGCAAGGTCAGCGCGCCTGGCCTCGCTGTGAATCAGGCTGAGCAGTTCCAGGCGCTGATCGGCGTTTTTAATCAGTTTGGCCAGGTGGAAGTCTTTGGCGGTTAGCCACACCTGTGCATCGTAGTGGTTGTCAAAACTCTGGGCGTCGGCGGCAGCCAGTTTTAGCTTTGAGATAAGGCTGGGGTCTGGCTCTGTTGTGTCGGAGGCAGAAACAAAACCAGAGAGGGTGCAAAGAACCAGCCAGGCAAGCAGGCTGGTCCAGTGTTGTCTCTGTCTACACTTGGCTTCTGTGCTATTTGCTGAGGTTGTTCGCAATAAAGTCATCCAGCTTATCCATAGCTATATGTTGGTTTTCCGTCTCGCGACGACTGCGATATTCCACTGTGCCTTCCTCTAGGCCGCGGTCGCCAATCACAATGCGATGGGGTATGCCAATCAGCTCCACATCTGCCAGCATGCCACCCAGGCGCGCCTTGGGCTCGTCCATAAATAACACTTCATAGCCAGCTTGGCTAAGTTTGTTATACAGAGATTCGCAGGCTTCTTTGACCGCCTCTGACTTGTGCATATTGATAGGCACTATGGCCAGCTGGAACGGCGCTATAGCCTCTGGCCATATAATGCCGTTGTCGTCATGATTCTGTTCAATGGCTGCGGCAACAATGCGGCTGACCCCTATGCCGTAGCATCCCATGCTCATAAACTGCTCTTTGCCATTTTCGTCCAGCACTGTGGCTTTCATGGCTTCACTGTACTTGGTGCCCAGTTGGAAAATATGCCCCACTTCTATGCCGCGTTTAATCTCCAGCACACCTTTGCCATCTGGACTGGGGTCGCCAGCCACCACATTGCGAATGTCGGCAATCTGGATTTCACCGCAGTCTCTGCCCCAGTTTACATTGGTTAAATGGTAGCCATCGCGGTTGGCGCCGCACACAAAGTCGCTGAGCTGCGCAGCACTGGGGTCTACTACCATGGGCAGGTCGAGACCTACTGGGCCTATGGAGCCCGGTGAGCAATTGAGGGCAGTTTTAATTTGCTCCTCTGTGGCCATAGTGATTTCACCATTTAGGCCCAGCGCATGCTGGGCTTTGACTTCGTTGAGCTCGTGGTCGCCGCGCACCATCAGGCCGTAGAGCTGGGTTTTGCCTGCGTCGTTCTCGCCGCTCACAATCAGTGCCTTGAGCGTTTTATCTGCACTGGTGCCCACAAAGTCGCAGAGCTCGGCAATGCTGTGTACACCTGGAGTGGCCAGTTCTGCCATTGCGCCAGTGCCAGGGGTTGCGGTTTCGCTGGGAGCCAGGGCCTCAGCTTTTTCGATATTGGCGGCGTAGTCACCCTCTGTAGAGAAGACGATAGCATCTTCACCGGACTCGGCCAGTACATGGAATTCATGGGAATGGCTGCCACCTATGCTGCCGGTGTCTGCCAGTACAGCGCGAAATACCAATCCTGTACGGGTAAAGATAGTGCTGTAGGTTTGGTACATTAAGTCATAGGTATCTTGCAGTGAGGCGGCATTGCTGTGGAAGGAGTAGGCGTCCTTCATGCAGAACTCTCTGGTGCGCATTACACCAAAGCGCGGGCGTCGCTCATCGCGAAACTTGGTTTGAATCTGATAGAAATTGGCAGGCAGCTGTTTGTAGCTGCTGATTTCGTTGCGGATAATGTCGGTGATCACCTCTTCATGGGTGGGGCCCAGACAGAATTCGCGATCGTGGCGGTCTTTGATGCGCAGCAGCTCAGGGCCAAATTGACCCCAGCGACCAGATTCTTCCCACAGGTCTGCTGGCTGCACCACCGGCATCATCACCTCGAGCGCCCCGGATCTGTTCATCTCTTGGCGTACTATATTTTCAACCTTGCGAAATACCCGCAGACCCAGAGGCAGCCAGCTGTATAATCCGGCGGCAACTTTGCGAATCATGCCAGCGCGCAGCATTAACTGGTGGCTAATAACCTCTGCGTCGGCGGGAGATTCTTTTTTGGTGGTGATCAGGTATTGGCTGGCGCGCATAGTTTTCTTACACTTATTGGCAGTATTAAAGCAGGTATTTTACGGGGCGCGGCTGTCCCGGTACAGAGCAAAGGGGAGTAGATAAGAAAAATGTTTGAATTACACAAGAGATTGCAGGCTGATACGGTATTAATTGGCCAATTTCCTCTCTGTCTGGCGCTGCTGTGCAAAGATGCCAATTATCCCTGGGTTATTTTGGTACCTCAGCGTCAGGGGGTAAAAGAGATCTATCAGCTTGGCGGGGAAGATCGGCAGCAGTTATTGCTGGAGTCTTGCGCGCTGGCTGAGGCCATGGACAATATTTTTCAGGGAGATAAATTAAATATAGCTACCATTGGCAATAAGGTGCCCCAGCTGCATATGCACCATGTGGTGCGCAGGGAGTCGGATGCTGCATGGCCGGGCCCGGTCTGGGGAGCGGTGGAGGCTATGGAATATGAGGATGGGCTATTGCAGCAGCGGCTGACTGATCTGCGCCACAGTCTGGCGGATACTCTAATCTGAGCCAATGCTCATTAAAATGCCCCATTAAAAAGCCCCATCAGATTGATGGGGCTTTTTTGTTGCTTTGGTGACCCTGGTGCTACTGTTATTGCGCCATGTCCTTTAGACCTTTGAGGGCATGAACCTTTACGGCGACTGAGGCTGGTTTGGCTTTGAACCTGGTCAATTCACCAGTAAATGGATTGATGGCCTCGCGGGTTTTTTTGGCAGGTCGTTTTACGGTGGTTATTTTAATTAGGCCCGCCAGCACAAATTCACCCACTGAGCGTTTTTTAACATGCCGGGAAACCAGCACCGCTAGTTCGTCGAGCAAGGTGTTTACCTGTTTGCGATTTAAACCAGAGTTAATAGCGAGTTCGTTGACTATCTCGGTCTTGCTGTAGCACTCGCGTATTGCGGTGGTTTTGCGAGCTGGGGCTTTGGCTGGCCTCTTGGCTGCTGGCTTTTTACTAACAGTTGTTTTGTTCTTCGCTATGGGCTTCTTTTTAGCTAAGGGCTTTTTCTTCGCTAAGGGCTTCTTTTTAGCTAGGGGCTTCTTTTTGGCTAAGGGCTTTTTCTTCGCGGCAGCTTTTTTCTTTGCGGGAGTTTTTTTGATAGGAGATCTTTTTGCGACAGCTTTTTTAGCCGCGACCTTTTTCTTGGCGGGCGCTTTTTTCTTTGTGGGAGTTTTCCGTTTTGCAGTACCTTTTTTGACAGCCATTGTAAATTCCTTTGTGATAATTGGTTATCCGATTAAAACCAACCCTGTGGTAGCTCAGGTACCGTAAACAGGGCCTCGACATCATTTATAGCTGCTGAATTGCGGTTGTGCCATGTATACAGGCTTTTTTTAGTGGATTTTAACTCTGACGGATTAAACAGGCCCGATTAAGCATTCGCCTGATGGCATGGCTGATGTATAATGCTGCGCTTTTTAAATGCCAGACAACTGTCTGCAGGCTTTAGACAAGGACCCCAACATCATGCCGATTTATGAGTATCGCTGTGACGACTGTGAACATCAGTTTGAGGCGCTGCAAAAAATGAGCGACGACGCTCTGTTAGATTGCCCTGCCTGTAATCAGTCGGCACTGAAAAAACTCTTGTCTGCCGGCGGCTTTCGCCTTAGTGGCAGCGGCTGGTACGAGACCGACTTTAAGAGCGGTGATAAAAAGAATATTAGTGGCGAACAAAAAACTGCCGATAGCAAAACTGCGTCGGCCGAGTAAGGCTGAGAGCAAAACTAGACAAACAAATTACACAATATACTGCCGCCAGTGGGCGTCAGTTGATTAACCTGGGAATAAATGACTGATGTATCGAACCACTTATTGCGGACTAGTTAGAAGCGCACATATTGACGAAGAAATTACCATTTGCGGCTGGGTTGACCGTCGCCGCGATCACGGTGGTGTGATTTTTCTCGACTTGCGCGACCGCGAAGGTATCGTGCAGGTGGTATTTGACCCTGATGCGGCGGAATTTTTTGCTCAGGCAGATAAGGTTCGTTCGGAATATGTTCTCAGGGTCACCGGTAAAGTCAGAGGGCGCAGTGAGGCCACCATTAACCCTAATATGGATACTGGTGAGATCGAAGTTTATGGCACTCATTTGGAAATTCTCAATGCTGCTGTGACTCCTCCTTTTCAGATGGACGACCATGTCACTGTGGGCGAGGATGTGCGCCTGAAGTATCGCTACATGGATCTGCGTCGCAACGAGATGCAAAATAGTCTGAGATTCCGCTCCAAGGTCACTTCATCTATACGCAACTACCTTGTGGATAACGGGTTTCTGGATATAGAGACTCCGATTATGACCAGAGCTACCCCCGAGGGTGCCCGTGACTATTTGATTCCCTCGCGCACCCACCCTGGTCAGTTCTTTGCCATGCCCCAGTCGCCTCAGCTGTTTAAACAGCTGCTGATGGTTGCCGGTTTTGATCGCTACTACCAGATTGCTAAATGTTTCCGCGATGAAGATCTGCGCGCTGACCGTCAGCCCGAATTTACCCAGATTGATATTGAGGCCTCTTTTATTGATGAAGAGGACATTATGTCAACCACCGAAACCATGATTCGCGGCATCTTTGCCGAGCATATGAATATTGAGTTTGACGCATTTCCGCGCATGACCTATGCAGATGCCATGGAAAAGTATGGCTCTGACAAGCCAGATTTACGCATACCACTGGAGCTGGTTGAGATCAAAGACCTGCTAAAGGATATTGAGTTTAAGGTATTTGCTGGGCCGGCCAATGACCCTAGCTGCCGCGTTGCTGCACTGAAGGTGCAGGGTGGATCAGAGATTTCTCGCAAGCAGATTGATGATTACACCAAATTTGTAGGTATCTATGGTGCCAAAGGTTTGGCCTGGATTAAGGTCAATGCCATAGAGACTGGTATAGAAGGTCTGCAGTCGCCGATTATTAAATTCCTCGGCGATGAAGTGACCATGAATATTATGCAGCGTCTGGATGCCAAGAACGGAGATATTGTGTTCTTCGGTGCAGACAAAGCCAATGTGGTTTCTGAGGCCCTGGGTGCACTGCGCTGCAAAGTGGGTGAGGACCTCAATCTCTATACTTGCGACTGGGCACCTATGTGGGTTGTAGACTTCCCTATGTTTGAGCGCACTGACAGCGGCGCGCTGACTCCGCTGCACCATCCATTTACCGCTCCCTCCTGCTCTGCTGAGGAGCTTAAAGCTGACCCGGCCAATGCACTGTCGCGGGCCTACGATATGGTACTCAATGGCTGTGAGTTGGGTGGCGGTTCTATCCGTATTCATGACCAGGCTATGCAGGAAGTGGTTTTTGATGTGCTGGGCATAGGTGAAGAAGAGCAGCGTGAGAAGTTTGGCTTTTTGTTGGACGCACTCAAGCACGGTGCGCCACCCCATGGTGGTCTTGCCTTTGGTCTTGACCGTTTGATTATGCTGATGGTGGGTGCAGACAGTATTCGCGATGTTATCGCCTTCCCGAAAACCCAGTCGGCGGCCTGTCTGCTTACAGATGCACCGGGCACAGTAGAGGCAGCGCAACTGCGCGACTTAAGTATTAGGCTGCGAGTAAAGGAAGAAAAGCCATCCAGTTAATCTGGGGTGGCAATCAATAGTTTAGCAATGGAGGTTGTTGATGGCAGGTCATAGTAAATGGGCCAATATTAAACATCGCAAAGCGGCGCAGGATGCCAAGCGCGGTAAGATTTTCACCAAACTTATCCGCGAGCTGGTGGTGGCTGCAAAAGCTGGCGGCCCCAATCCGGATGATAATCCCAGGCTCAGAGCCGGCGTAGACAAGGCGCTGGGCGCCAATATGAAGCGCGACACAGTAGACAAGGCCATTGCCCGCGGCGCTGGCGCTGGTGACGGCGAGAATTATGACGAGATTACCTATGAAGGCTATGCCCCGGGCGGCATAGCTGTGCTGGTTGAGTGCATGACCGACAACCGCAACCGCACTGTAGGCGATGTGCGCCATGGCTTCTCCAAGCGCGGTGGCAATCTGGGCACCGACGGCTCGGTGGCCTATCTGTTTAATCGTATCGGGCAGATAAGCTATGAGCCCGGTGTGGATGAAGAAGCATTAATGGACGCTGCACTGGAAGCTGGCGCCGAAGATATTAAGTCCCATGACGATGGCTCTGTGGATGTAGAAACCAGTTTTGAAGAATTTTTAAATGTTAAAGATAGTCTGGTTGCTGCCGGTTTTGAGCCAGTGCATGCAGAGGTGACCATGGTTGCAGATATTACTGTGCCACTGGATAAGGCCGGGGCGGAAAAGCTATTGGATATGATCGATAGCCTGGAAGATTTGGATGATGTGCAGAACGTGTATACCAATGCGCAGATTCCCGATGAGGTGATGGAAGAGCTCAGCCAGTAAGCGCTGAGACCATGGCCGAAGTTTTAAAACGTTAAACCCTAAACTCAAACGAGTAATCATTAAGCGAGGAAAATGCGATGAAAGTTATAAAGAAGACAAAAGAATATGTTGTTTACCAAAAGGCCAGTGGTCGTTACGCGGTAAAGGACGCCAATAAAAACTGGGTTAATGCAGATGAGAAAGTTAAGATTCTGCTGGCTGAAGGCCTGATCAAGGCTGTAATGCCCGCTGCCCCGGTAGTTGAAGAGCCTGCTGTCGAGGAAGTAGCACCTGCGACTGAAGAAGCACCAGCAGAAGCAGCTCCAGAAGCACCTGCAGCAGAAGAAGCAGCTCCAGAAGCACCAGCAGAAGAAGCACCAGCAGAGGAAGCTGCGCCAGAAGCTCCAGCAGAAG
>Ga0115571_1003314_pt1 | contig 10236 bp, 13 predicted proteins | sample COGITO_mtgs_1205_FD_87293 | JGI IMG/M metagenome (GOLD analysis project Ga0115571, IMG submission 87293) | Pelagic marine microbial communities from North Sea - COGITO_mtgs_120531 | ecosystem: Environmental > Aquatic > Marine > Epipelagic | place: Germany:Helgoland, sampling site Kabeltonne...
AACGGCGACGATATGGTATCTGTTTTTGTTGAATCAAAATACAGTGTTGGCGATGAAGTTACACTAGACGGCAAATGGCACAGCATTTCAGACATTGACGCAGATGGCGATATGACTGCTATGGATCAAGACGGCGAAGAAGTTGAATTCCACGCAGGCACTGAAGATCATCACAATGTTAAAGAAGCTACTGTAGCAGAAGCATTTGACGGACCACGTGTTGGACGAGCAATGCAAGCTATGGCTGTTAAAGAGCCTAACGATACTATTTCAAACGCTATGGCTAACATTGCTGATCACCTAGAAGATTGGGGCGTAGCATTTGGTCCTAAGAGTATGGATGACCTAGTTAAGAAAACTGGACTAGACGCAAGCATCATTAAAGCACTTATTGCTCGTGCTAGCAAAAAGCCAACTATGGAAGAATCAACACTGGTTGAAGGTATCCTAAGCACAGAAGATGCAGATGGCTTTATGGCTAAAGCACAACTATACCACCTAGCTAAAGATGCTATTGAAGCATTCCAAATGATCGACGACAGCGATGACCTTCCACCTTGGATGGCAAGCAAGATTGCTGTTGCTAGCTCAAGTATTCAAAGTGTACGCCGTTATGCAGAATACAAAGACGCATCAATGGAAGCTCCAGCAGTAGAGCCAATGGAAGAAGTTACTGAAGAAACTTTCCTAGAAGGCGCACTAGCAGGTGCAATTAGACACGTTAAAGATATGAAAGCACAAGGACTATCAAAAGATGAAGCTATGGAAAAATGTAAAGCTTACGGAATTCATCCAAAAGTTGTCAGCGACATTTACGGTGAAGAAGAAATCAACGAAACCCTTGCAAAAGTCAAACAACAGTTTGCAAAAGGCAAAGGCTAAGAATATGGGTTTTAAACTAAGCAATCGTTCTAAAAGCAGACTCGAAGGTGTGCATCCTGATATGATAGCAGTAGTTGAACGTGCTATTGAACTTACAAAAGTTGACTTTGGTGTAACTGAAGGTGTTCGTAGTATTGAAACACAAGAAAAGTATGTGGCTGCAGGTAAGTCACAGACTATGAAATCAAAGCACATTGAAGGTAGAGCAGTTGACGTTGTTGCGTATGTAGGCAGTAGCGTAAGCTGGGAACTAAACTTATACGATGACATCTGCGATGCATTTAAAGCGGCAGCCGAAGAACTAGGCGTAAGCATTAAATGGGGTGCAGCTTGGAGCGAAGGTGATATTCGTTCGTACAAAGGCACAGCAGAAGATGCGATGAACGCATACATTGATTTACGTAGAAGTCAAGGTCGTAGACCATTTATTGATGGACCACATTTCGAACTAATGTAAAGGAACCATACTATGGCTTCAAACGGTATATCAACACTACCAACCAAGCAAGCAAGACAGCTTGCTAAACTAAACTTGGCACAAGAAGACAGAAGACAGAAGCAACCAAGTCGTCCAGATTTCTTCTTGTTATTCTTACTGCCTGCGCCTTATACAGGTAACACCGCAGTACCAGAGAATGGCAATACAGGACAACCGCCACAGTCAAGCCGTCCTTGGTTCTACGGTAACAGGTAACAATACTATGGCAGCAAACGGTATATCAACCCTACCTACTAAAGAAGCTAGGCAAATTGCTAAACTAAACTTAGCACAAACAAACAGAATTGCAAGCGGACGCAGAAGCAACTACAGCAGAGCATTATTGCCTGCACCTTATACAGGTAACGTTGCTGTTCCAGATAATGGCGCTGGATTGTATGGTACACCAGGGAGACCGTGGTTCTAATACTACTATAAAATTTAAACATAAAAGAGAGTTTAGGCTCTCTTTTTTCTTGACTTTTGCTAGAATGATGTTACTATATATTAAGTTAACAACACTAACAAACAGAAAGTGATATTATGAAAAAATCAATCCTTGCTGCGATTGCGGCAACAATGGTGTCGGGCTCGGCTTATGCTCACACTGCAAACACACCACACGTCTGCGGCGTTGACCCTGACGTGATTTCAGAGTGGCCAGGCTATGGCACACGTGCCAAAATCTATGACCGTGGAGATTACTTCTTTGCAGTAGAAGTTAAAACATTCCACACTCCAATCTCATACAAGCATTGGAACCGTGTAGAATCTATTACTAACCATATTCGCATCTACAAAGATGACTGTCGTGTAAGCAACATTGAAATTGTACACACAGAATCAAAAGACGAAGAAGTAGAAGCAGGAACCGGCGTCGGTGGTACAGTAGACCGTTGGTCAATTGAATTCGAACCATATGGCGTAGGACAAAACCGAGTTTACTTTGTTAATTCAAATGGCTTTCGTGAATATCTTCTGGATGCTGTTTATAGCACAACACCAGGTTCAGAGTATCATACTCTTCAAGCGTGGGTTACTGCTTTAGAACAAGCCGACCAGAGCATCCACGACGGCGCAACAGCTGCAGGTGATGCAGGCGATGCAAGTGACTATATCTCAAACATTACTGAATATTTTAGAGATAACATCGAACAATAACATATCAATTAAATTGATTGCAAAAGGCAGCTACGGCTGTCTTTTGTCTTGACAAGACAACAAAACTTTGCTATAATGATATAGTATATGTAAACTAAATGGAGAACACAATGTTCACAGACTCACAAATCACAAAACTAAAGCAACTAGTAAGCGAAGGCATTCAAGTTAACGGCGAGATCGAAACACTTAAAGAAGGCTTGCGTGACACAGTAAAAGCTATTGCTGAAGAAATGGAAATCAAACCAAGCGTACTTAACAAAGTTATTCGTGTTGCGTACAAAGCTGAAATTGACAAGCACCGCGATGAATTTGCAGAGCTAGAATCAATCCTTGAAACTATTGGCCGCGGCTAAAAACATATGAACAAATTATTACTGGTAGCACTCGAAGAAGAGTTTGACAAAGACTTGTTGCCCGAAGATTGGCAAGTGGTTTACACAGGTGTTGGCAAAGTTAATGCTTGCTTGCACGTATGTGAATCAATTGGTGTGTTTCAACCTGACATTGTTGTTAACTATGGCACAGCGGGCGGATTAAACGGTGCTAGCGGCTTGTTAGAAATGAAAGCGTTTGTACAACGTGATATGATAGCAGAGCCACTGTGCGAGCGTGGATACACGCCAGGTGAGAATGGTGCTATTATTACAACATCGGCAGGCGTCGGTATTGGCAACGTGTGTGCTACCGGTGATAGTTTTGTTACACAAGAAGATCCTTGGCTAACTAGCCTAAATGTAGACTGTGTAGATATGGAAGGGTATGCACTTGCTAAAGTTTGTAAGTATGCAGATATTCCGTTTAGAAGTTGGAAATTTATTAGTGACAACGCAGATGAAAATGCATCTGATGATTGGGACACTAACGCAGGAAAAGGGCAAATGCAATTCCTGTCAGAAGTTATAGTAGGAGAGTTTGGTAGTGTACGTAGATTCTATCATTGATAAAAACAAAGACATTATTAGCGTAGTTGAGCGAGTTGGAGGTGTACGAAAGTATGTACAATACCCTGCTCGATACGTGTTTTATTACCCAGATTCAAATGGTGCGTATACCAGTATCTTTGGTGATAAACTAAACCGTGTACAGCACACTAGCAGTAAACAGTTTAACAAAGAAAAGAAAATGCAGTATGGCAAGAAGTTGTTTGAAAGCGATGTGAATCCAGTATTCCGTTGTTTAAGTGAACACTATGAAAATGCCGAAGCACCAAAACTAAATTTAGCATTTTGGGATATTGAGACTGACTTTAACAAAGAGTTGGGCTTTGCTCCACCCGAAGATCCGTTTAATGCTGTTACAGCAATTAGTGTACACTTGAGCTGGATGGAACGTACATTTTGTTTAGCAGTAGCACCTAAGGCTATGGACGAGCAAACAGCCAATGGCATTGCAGATAAATTCGAAGATACAATAATTTGTAAAAGCGAAGAAGAAATGTTGCTGATGTTCTTGGACTTGATTGACGATGCCGATGTGTTCAGCGGTTGGAACAGCGAAGGGTTCGATATTCCATATACTGTTAATCGTGTTGCAAAGATACTAGGCAAAGAATACACAAGACGCTTTTGTTTGTGGGATCAATATCCCAAAAAGCGTATGTATGAAAAATACGGCAAAGAACAAGAAACATATGATACTGTAGGACGAGTACACTTGGATTACTTGCAACTGTATCAAAAGTATACATATCACGAAATGCACAGCTACAGCCTGGATGCTATTGGTGAATATGAATTAGACGAACGTAAGGTTGAATACGAAGGTACACTAGATCAGTTGTACAACAATGACTTTGAAAAGTTTATTGCGTATTCAAGACAAGACGTTGACTTGCTTGTACGCTTGGATAAGAAGCTACAGTTCATTGACTTGGCTAACGTACTAGCACACGCTAACACAGTGCTGTTACAAACAACTATGGGTGCTGTTGCACAAACAGACCAAGCTATTATTAACGAAGCACACAGCCTAGGTCTTATTGTTCCAGACAAACGTAGACACCACGATAACATCCCTGCCGCGGGTGCGTATGTTGCAGTTCCTGAAAAAGGTATGCACCAGTGGATTGCAAGTATGGATTTGAACTCACTGTATCCAAGTATCTTGCGTAGTTGTAATATGAGTACTGAAACTATTATTGGACAAGTACGACACACACTAACTGATCAAGGTATTATGGAACAGATTAGCAAAGTAAAGAACTTTGATAAGAAAGTAGATGATCCAACAGACCGAGACGAAGTTATGGAGTTTGGCAAAAGTATGCTAGACTCACCGTTCCCAAAGTATTGGGAGGGCAAGTTTGCAACTCGTGAATATGAACTAGTTATGGAACGTGACACAGACACAATGCTAACTGTTGATATGGAAGACGGCAGTAGTATGAATGCAACTGGCGCAGAGATATATGACATTGTGTTTACAGGTGGTATGCCTTGGGTAATGAGTGCAAACGGCACTATCTTCTCATATGAAAAGAAAGGTGTTATTCCAGGACTACTAGAACGTTGGTACAGCGAACGTAAAGAACTACAAGCTAAAGCAAAAAGCTTTCGTGACGCTGGTGGCGATGAATTTGCGTTTTGGGATAAGCGACAGTTGGTTAAGAAAATTAACTTGAACAGTTTGTATGGTGCCTTGTTGAATCCAGGAAGTAGATTCTTTGACAGCAGACTAGGACAATCAACAACACTAACTGGACGTTGTATTGCAAGACATATGGCTGCAAGTGTTAACCAAGTTATGACAGGCGAGTATGATTACAAAGGTGATACTATTATATATGGTGATACTGACTCTGTTTACTTTAGTGCGTATCCAATGCTCAAAGAACAAATTGAAGCAGGTGAATTAAACTGGGACAAGGATAGTATCATTGCATACTATGACGCAGTAAGCGAAGCCGCAGATGAAACATTCCCGGGCTATATGAATCGAGCACACAATTGTCCTGCAGACTTAGGACGTATTATTGCAGCTGGTCGTGAGATTGTTGGGCAAGCAGGATTGTTTATTATCAAGAAGCGTTATGCTATTTTGGTTATCGACGATGAAGGTCAGCGTGTTGATGTAGATGGTAAACCTGGTAAACTAAAAGCTATGGGATTAGACTTGAAGCGTAGTGATACGCCGGCGTTTATGCAAGACTGGTTGAAAGAACTTCTTGATCTAACACTAAACGCAAAAGGTGAAGAGCCAGTGCTTGAACGTATTAAAGAAATACGTAAGGAGTTTAGAGCAATGAAAGCTTGGAAAAAAGGTACGCCAAAGCGTGTTAACAAACTAAGCTACTATGCAGGACTTGAATGGAAAGTCAACAAACGCACAGGCGAAGAAACATTTAAAGGCAAAGCAAATATGCCCGGACACGTAAGAGCTGCTATTAACTATAACAGATTGCGTAAAATGAATGGTGATGCTTACAGTATAGAAATCGAAGATGGAATGAAAACTATTGTGTGTAAACTCAAAGACAATCCATTAAAAATGAAAAGCATTGGTATTCCAACTGACTTGTTGCGTGTTCCAGAATGGTTCCAAGACCTTCCGTTTGATGACGCAGAGATGGAACAAGCAATTGTAACCAAGAAGATTGAAAATCTATTGGGCGTGTTGGATTGGGACTTGCAAAGCGCACACGAAGCTACTACATTCAACAGTCTGTTTGATTTCGACTAGACTATGAAAGACATACGCAGTACATATAAAGACCTAAATAAACCTAGAGGTGCAGTATTGGACCTTCACGGATTAATTACTCACACTGCGTGGAAAAAGGTTGCAAACTTCTTAGAATCGTGTTATTATAACAATATAACAAATTGTAAGATTATTTGTGGCCAAGGAGCAATGAGTTCCGAGTTAGGTGAATGGATTCGCCTAAATAGATACACAATATCATATAAGAGCAGTCATTGTGGCGGTTCTTACACAGTTAAACTTAAGAGGATAAACAAATGAAAGACGTAGTTCTTGACATCGTAAAACACACAGCCGGACTTGGCTTTATTGAAAACATCAAAGTAACTGGTACAGCTACAGATACTAAGCTTGAAGCTATGGATCCTGATCGTACAGTTATTCTTAACGCATCACTACATTCAGCAGAAGCTGATATGGTTGGCGAATTTGGTATGGGTAACTTGGGTTTCCTAAGTGGCGTAAGCAACTTGCCAATGTATCGTGCTGAAACAGCAGACGTAAGCGTTACACGTCGTGAGCGTAACGGCGAAGAAAATCCTGAGTCAATTGTATTTGCAGATGACCAAGGTAACAAAGACCAGTATCGCTTTATGAGCAAACAGATTGTTGAACAAACAATGAAAACTGTTACATTCAAAGGTGCTAACTGGAACGTAACAATTGAACCAGCAAAAGCAAAAGTAGGTGAACTACAAGCAGTTGCAGGCATTTACGGAAGCATCGAGCCAACATTTACAGTTAAGACTGAAGATGGCGACTTGGTATTCAACGTAGGCGCACAAGATGGCGGACTAAGCGGACGCCGTACATTTGCTAAGAACGTTGATGGCGAACTAACAAGCGGTTGGAGCTGGCCTCTAACACAAGTATTGAGCATCCTAAAATTGGGTATGAGCGGTACTTGCGTAATGAAGTTCTCAGACCAGGGTGCTTTGCAAATTGACATCGACAGTGGATTGGCAACATACAGCTACGTTCTACCAGCAATTACTAAGTAAGGAATAGCAATGCGCAACCAAGTAGACTTAAACGAATCTAATAAAGACTATGCAGTATTCCTGCCTAGTATTAGCGGCTTCTATCAAGGTTTCATTAGTAAGGAAATGAATGGTCAGGGCATTGAAGCTGACCGTGTTCCTGCAGCCTTTGACAAAGGTATCGAAGGTATGAACTTCTTGGATCAGCAACATAGCTACTTTAAGTATAAGTGGGGATTGTATTCAGCAGGACACGCACAACTGGACACTGTTAAAAGTGATACAGAAGAAGCAATGGTACAGAAACGCAACCGGGATGAAACCTTTATCCTCGGTGACTCGGGTGGGTTCCAAATTGCTAAAGGTGTTATTAAGCTAGATTGGGAGAACTTCTTTGAAACTCCTAAGCAACCTAACTATGTTGGTAAGACAGACAAACTACGTCAAGACTTACAAAACTGGTTAGAGCATACAGCAGATTACAGTATGGTACTTGATGTTCCAACGTTCTCTGCACTTCCTCCACTTAACGCTAAAACAGGACTTAACAGTTTCCAAGAATGCCTAGACGCAACCAAGTTTAACAATGATTGGTTTGTGCGCAATGCACAGGGCAAAACAAAGTACTTGAATGTTCTACAAGGTAGTAATGATGCAGAAGCAGATATTTGGTATGACCAAGTAAAGAACTATCCGTTTGAAGGATGGGCTATGGGTGGTAACAATATGCAAGACATCAAGTTGTTTTTACGCCGTATGATTACACTGCGTGATGACAAGCTACTAGAAAAAGGCGAGCGTGATTTGATTCACGTACTTGGTACTGGTAAACTTGAATGGGGTGTAATGCTTACAGCTCTAAAGCGTAAGATGCGTGAAAACATTAACAGTGATTTGCAAATTACTTTTGACTGTGCATCACCTTTCTTGTGTACAGCGTTTGGACAAATTTATTCACAGCACGTACATCGTAACGATAGGTTCAGCTATATTATGGACAAAGCAATTGACGACAGACGTCTTAAAGGAAGTAACATTCCGTTGCCTTGGAACAGCCCTATTGCTGAACGACTAACTATGGGTGATATTTGTGTGTATGGTCCAGGTGACTTAAACAAGAATGGCAAAGAAAGTAACACTAGCTGGGATAGCTTGGGTTATATGCTACAGATGGGTCACAACGTATATCAACACATTGAAAGTGTGCAACGTGCTAATGCTCTTACAGATATCGAAGTAGCACTTAGTGATGCAGACATTAATGAATGGTCAATGCCTGCTAAGCGCAACAGCAAAGCACTAGAACTAAGTCGTTGGGTTCCACGTAACTTGATTTACTTTAACCACCTTGTAGATGCTGTTTTTGACAGCGAAACACCTATGCAAGTTATCGAAGACAACAGTGCATTGTTGGGTGAACTAAGTAAAAACAAAGGTCGTGCAACAGCAAGCAACAACGTGTTTGCTAACTTGTTCGAAGAAGAAACTGCAGCATCTGATGTTGGAAGCGATCACGAATTTGACGCTAGTACAGCAGAAGATATATTCAAGGATCTATAAATGACAAAAGCAGCTAAACGTCAGCCTATTGTGGGCATTACATTTAGTACGTTTGATTTACTTCACGCAGGACACATTGGTATGTTGCGTGAAGCCAAAGCCAATTGCGATTATCTAATAGTAGGGTTACAAAGTGATCCTACTATTGATCGCCCAGACACTAAAAACAAACCAGTACAAACTATGGTTGAGCGTTACGCACAACTTAATGCATTGCACTTGGTTGATGAAATTGTTCCATACCAAACAGAACGTGACTTGGATGATATCCTAGAACTGTTTCAGTTGGATATTCGGTTCCTTGGAGACGAGTACAAAGAAAAAGACTTCAGTGGCAAAGACATTTGTCGTAAGCGTGGTATCGAACTATACTTCAACAAACGTGACCACAGGTTTAGCAGTAGCGGCTTGAGAAAACGTGTTGAAGAAGCAAACAAAAATCAAAAAAACACTTGACAACAACCAGAAACTGTTATATAGTTAATTATAACATACGAAAGATGTATCATGGAAAGAATTTACGACAACGGAACTAGCAACATTGTTTCAATGTTTGTTGGCGAAGAAGTTGAAAAAACTCCAGCTTACAAAGCAAAGACTTTGTTTGTTGTAGGAGTACACACGATTGAAACTATTACAAAGTACTACAAAGAAGAAAAATGCGAACACATTTATCTTGGTGCTAATATGAGCTTTGCTCCAAACGCTCGTTGGGATAATATGGTTTCAGAATGTCTTAAACTAGACACGTGGGTTACTTTAGATTATCCAGTTGAACATCACGAATGGGTACTAGAAAACGGTTACAATGAACACGACCGCTTTATTAGTATGATTAGTGTTAAACTTCCCTATATAAATCAACTTAATTACAACGCTTGTTTGAAAGTTGACGACCGAGATTTCCGTGCTACAAACACGGGAGTGTGGGTGCATCCAGTGCATTCACTACAAGAGCGTTCTACGTATACTGACTGGAGTAAGTATACGCAGGACAAACCACTTCTTTAACCCTTAACCGAGGAGAATCACAATGGCACGCAAAATCCGTCTTATTGATGAAGAACCATCTGCAGAAGCTATGGATGCATCTGACGCAGGTATCCAACTTATGGAACTTGCTAAAAGCATCGATTGGAAGCTTTGGGAGTTGCTACAAACTATGCAACGCCTAGAGAAGAAGCTTTCTGTAATCAACGAAGAAGAGTAAGTCAAAGTGGAGTATGAAGGTTATTATGACTATATGCTCCGACGAACTCAAGAACACAGGACTAAAACAATGCTGAAGAAAACTGAAAGCATGATTTGGGTAACATTTCAAAAAGAAGGTATTCACAAGTACCCTGCCGCACTAACTGATCCACAGTTGGCTACCGGTGACAAGTATGACGTGAGCTTTCTTGGTTACCCACATCGACATATGTTTCACTTTAAGATTGAAATCGAAGTATTCCACGACGATAGAGATATTGA
>Ga0115571_1003316_pt1 | contig 10235 bp, 3 predicted proteins | sample COGITO_mtgs_1205_FD_87293 | JGI IMG/M metagenome (GOLD analysis project Ga0115571, IMG submission 87293) | Pelagic marine microbial communities from North Sea - COGITO_mtgs_120531 | ecosystem: Environmental > Aquatic > Marine > Epipelagic | place: Germany:Helgoland, sampling site Kabeltonne...
CGTATTGGTGAAGTGCTGAACGCCGACATTGACGTACATTCCACCAAATACAACGGTGAGAATCAGCATCATTCCTCTCATTGCATCCATAAGACTCAACACTCCTCCCATGCAGCCCATCTACAAGAACGATGCTAAAGCCAGCATAGGGATACAATAGAACCGATGTATTTCGAACAATTTCAACTAATAAGTAGTTATATTTGACTGAATCTTAAATAAAGTGGCCCGTTCTAATGGTTTGAGGAGACCTCCATGGCATTCCCCACAATTTCATCTCTGTGGGAAAAACGCTTTCATAGGCAAGATGTGAAGAAAGCGGACTGGATTTTTTATGTTAGTCGCCCCGGCTTAGAATTGCTTAGAAAAAGTGATGGAAATGGCGAAAATGCCTACAATTTAATTCGTAATGTGGTATCAAATTTTTTGAAAGAATATCAGGAATCAATAGTTCAAGAAAGAAAATTTGTTCTTGAAACAAAAACCTATGGTGATTCATCAATGTATGCCACTTTGGCATACCCGTTCAACATCAAAGAAGAAGTCAAGGGCAAACGAGGCATTGTCATTCATATCGGCGAGGGTAAGAAAACAGACAACAATACCTCCATTTTGCAAGATATTGAAGGATTTCCTTCAATGTTTGACCCCGAATTCCAAAACAGTCTGAAGGATAAATTGGAAAATGAAGCACCCCCTGGAATCAGAAATTCAGACCCAATGTGGATGGAGTTTTCTTCCAGCAAGATGTTACCCACAGATCAACTTCTGGATACCAAAATTGACTCCAATAAATTTCGAAATATAATCTCTCACCAATTTATAGAAATTCGACTGATTAAATCCAAAGGAAATGAACTCCACTCCAGCCGTGAACAAATGGATGCACTCGTAAAGTTTCAATCCTTTTCTTCAGGCTACACTCACTTTGCAGGAGCCCCAGGGACCGGAAAATCAACTTTGCTCCACATGGCTTGTGCCCACCGTTTAGCAGAAGACTTCAGTCTGTCGCAAAATGGACTCTCTGAAGAGGAAAAGTGCACCATCATGTATTATGTTCCTTCCGCAATGCTTCGTGACGAAGCAAGAAGGGAGATCCGGTGTATCTTGAATGTGGTATACGGAGCTAACGATAAGCAGCAAATCCCTGAAATGATTAAGCGTATTACATACGTTACTCAGGAAGACCTCTATGCTGTGACGCTTCCGAACCGTAATTACAACTTGCTGTCAGATAACAAAAAAATGTTGAGAAAAAAACTGAAGATAAAGGAGAAGCAAAAAGAACTGAAATCCAGCACTCGTGTTGATGAAGTCACCCAAATCATACGACAAATTGTGTTTGGAGTTTTTGGAGATGAAAAGGGCTTAGACATATGGAGGAGCAATAATAGATCCAAATTTGAACAAGCGTGGAAAGATAAACCACTTTTCTTGCCGCACCCTTCCCTTCGTCAATCAACACAACATAAATTGACATTAGAGCGGTTCTTCCCTTATTCTGGGAAATCTGACAAGGGTATTAATCAGCGGCTCAAGGAGATTGATTCCCTAGAATTGTACAACGGGCAATCTCTAGAACAATTTTGGGACCCTACTGCCGTCATTTATCAATCATCTTTACAACACCATCATGAGAAATCTATTTGGAAAGAATATGAAGGGAAAATGGATTATATTGTTGTTGATGAAATTCAAGATATCAATTTAAGTGAAGTTCGAATATTATTAAATCATTTTTCAAGTAAACAGCCACTAAAAGAATACCGTGACTTCCGATTTATTGGTGCAGGGGACGAGAATCAAAATGTAAAGGGGCTCATCTATATTCCTCAAAACCAGCATTTCCGATTCCTTTTTACCGATTGGATGTCTGATCTGCGTCAACAAAAAACATCCGATGGATACATACTATCTCACCAACTTGAACAATTCCAAGATGACATGCTTGTTGCAAGTTATCGGGTTTTTGATGAGATGATTCCATTTGCAACAAATATCCTACAACAGTTAAGGAGACATTACGAAGGGAAAAGTGGTTCAAGAAAAGCTAATCCATCAAAAATGAAGCAAACTCAGTTTGGTAGGAAGGGGATTTTTGTGACTCTAGATACACAAAAACAGATGGCCTCAAATAAAGAGTATAAGCGTACAGAGGGGTGGTGCTCGGAAATACTCAAACAACTTCAAGATCAATTGGACCTAAATGAAGACAACCCCCCTATACGGATTGCTGTCACATTTGACGAAGATGATTACGATCGAACAATGATTGGAAATGGAGTTAACCCCCTTACGAAACGACTCAAATCCATTGGAAATGATTTCGGTCTGCGACTGGAGGAGTTGTTGACCCAATTTTCTGAGACGTTTTTTAATGAGCACTATAACAACAATCCAAATTCCGAAAAATCTCTGGAATTGCGTCGAGCCTTGGCTTTACGTGGCTTCATGAGTGTGAAGGACATAAAAGGATTAACGATACCTGTTGCGGTCATCATCCCTCCGTCAAATCTTTCCTCCGTCAAAGGAAAGAATGAACCTGACCGACTTTCGAAATTCCTCGTTCAGATTACAAGAGCGCAGTACTTCAACCTCCTTGTGGAGAATACTCGCGTTTTTGATGGTTTAGCGGCAGACCCTGTCATCACCAACATCACAAAAGGAAAGGAAATGGATTGGCTGAATAATATTCTTTCAAATTCAGTAGGATTTAACCAAAGTTTCAACAGTTTATTTGAAGCCACTTTAGAACAGTATGAATCTTTTATTTTGTGGAAGCGATTAAAACAGACGAGCGAGGGTTTGAGTCAAGAAACAAATTTGCTAGCCCAATGGCTTGAAGAGTTCCATAATCGCCTCATTACAAACAAAATTGATATCCATTGGGACGACTTACTCCAATACGATAAAGCAGACAAGAATGTTAAAAACCTCAAATTTGACGGGCAGAAACTTTCTTTTGTTGATATAGAAGAAATAGAAGATACATGGATGTTGGGGAAGCGCTTGACCAAGCAATTGTTGGCCTCATTGAGATTGTTCACAAAGATCAATCGATACTTGCGAGAAAAAGCAGAAGGCAGTACTACAGTCCAACCTAAGGATTTAAACAATTATATTAAAAACTGGATGATTCTAAAAGATGAGAATAATGACTCAAATGAGAATCCTGAATTCAATGAACAATTGACAGGAGATTGGTTCAATATTATTCTTGAACCTAAGTCAACTCCAGGAAACGTAATTTCTGAGCAAATTGAAGCGACATTTGCATTGGATAGAGAAGGTGATTTCGTTTGGCCAACAGCCAGTCCACCGAGGCTGCAAATGGGGTCTTGGAGGCTGAAGGCCACTGGAACTATGTTGAACAAAATGGATGAGAGTGATGAACATGATTCCACTAATGCCTGGATGGAAGAAGGGTCGTCATTTTACAACATACCCACTGAAGTTCTTTTGTTTGCATTGAAAGATTCAAACACAAACAAGGATTTGATAGGAAGTAAGTCTTTCATATCAAAAATGAAATTATTTTTGGGTATGACCTCCCTCAATTCAAAGACGTTCGTTGATTCGTTCACGGAATTCATTACGATTCACAGCGATGATGATCAGGCACACGAAGTAAACAATATCCTTGATTGGTTCGTCAATGTCTTTTCTGTATCTGCAAAAGACATTAATATGAAAGTCGAAGAAACATATCCTCAATTCAAAAGACAAGTTCGTGAAGGGCTTGAAATCTACCTCAAAGGTCGGAGTGAACCCCTATCTAAGCACAAGCAGATTATCTCAAATTATATTTCAGCCTCAGTATCAATTCAGCAACTTGAGAAGAGGTTAAGGGCCTTTGGATTTGAAGAATGGCACAAATCAATTGACACAATGGACCTGTTTGAAAAGACCGTTTCGATGGCTTACCGTGACATACAAAAATACTCGGTGTTCAAGGTTAAGAGTGAGGAAAAAAGGTTCACTCTAAAACTATTGAATGAAACTTCCGATAACCGTAGAAGAACACAAGAAAGATTGCTTGATGAACTCGAAAAGCGGGAGAGGCTGATTACTAATCAATTTGATTCTTCAGAACATAATACAGAAGATGTGTTACTAGAACTTATGCTCACTCGTTATGAAAAAGACGAATGGGGTGCCGATGGAACCCTAGAATACGGTTCATCTGAATGGTTATTCAAACAGATTCAAGATCGTATTCTCAATCTTGAACAAGAGAAAGAACAACAAGCAGCAGAAATTAAAAATTTCCGACGGCAAAGTGAGAATCTGGACGATGAAATCAATGTTTTAGAGTCTGAAAGCATGAATCTAAAGCCAAAAAATCCTTTTTCGAGTGGAAAGGTGATTCACAGTTTTTTCAAACAACAACTTCGCAACCCTTCAGATACAAATTCGAGCGCAGCACAACATGAGAACTGGTTTAATTTGCTGTATGGTGTTCCAGAGTTTTTATCAGAAAATGTGGGATGGAGAGAAATTTCTAAATTGAAGCTCTCATTCCCTTCCATGAAAACAGAATTCATGAAAGAAATCCATGTTTGCGTTGATTTCTATTCAGAGGGAACTTCGTGGCTTGAGAATCTACAGGAACTGCTTCTAAAATCCGTTCGACCAGGGCCATACGAAAACAACCTCTTCTCTCATTTGCTTGATTTCATATCATCCATGCAGAAAGCGTACGCTTCACTTGATAAAAAACGTGAGTTGTTTGCTCATCGTATCGCACCGGTCGCGAAAGGGAAAAAAGAAATTGTAAACGATCTCTACCATCGGTTTTATCAAACCTTAATGCATAAAATACGACCTGTACAAGAAGAATTTTTGGGGTACTTCTTCAATACAAGTGGAAATGGGAATTGCAGACTTAATAGAGAAAACATGTCCAACTACCTTACAAACCCAAAAGGACTCTTTGTTTTTGCCACGATAACGAAAGACTTCTCCGAAGTACAACGATTTAATGATGCTTGGAAACAAAATTCCTCTGTAGATAACCGTGAACAGATCATGAAACTCTGGTCTGAGTTAAAGTGGGAAGGGAACAACACCTTATTGGAACATGTAATGGAAGAGGACAAAACACGAACCAGACGTCATGTTTTACTTCACCGACCATGGAACTTCTCCAAACAATCTAAACACACTTTACCCTCACATCTTGTCAACGGAGCTACCTACAGAGCGATGGCAATGCTTGCAATAGACAAAACCAACAAGGCCGCTCTAGAATTTGAGGATGCGGGACTAAGGAATTATTCCGCTTCGATTAAATTATCACGTGCCTATGATGCACATGCTGACTCGAGGTCAAACCAAATACGAGAATTGGCAGAAATAGCTAGGTTGGAAAAAATCACACTACAGGACTTACTTTATTCTGTAAAAAACAAATCAAGAGGGAGCGAAACCCACAACCACAGAGATCGGAATGAAGAATTCTCATACGGAATTGGTCAAGATTGGAGAGAAAAATTACAACTAAAGGGCGATTTAATCAAAATACGGAATAAATCTGACGACAACCGATACGGGTTTTTAGCTTATTTTGAGCATTATGAACGAGCCACCCATTCAGAGAAGCTATCGCTGTTGTTCAATTCGATGCATAATGATGAAGAGAGCCCGGATGAATACATACAGAGAATAGAGACATACAAAAAGACAGAATGGAACTCGCACACGTTGTTTTGGGACCGTAGGGAAGGGAGCGAGGATAAAAGAGAAATGTTATCATGGTCTTGGGAGGAAAACCAAGGGTTCAAGGCTAAAAAGCGATTTAAAGACTATGAAAATAAAGGGCGAATTCTTGAGTTCGTAGTTTCGATAATTAACCAAAATCCAAGACTTTCAAACGATGAATATCTTAACAAACTCGAACAAATCACTGGAATAGACGGAGCAATGTTGGCCTATCTCCGTCCAGAAACAGCACACTTGAGCACCGATGAAATTGAATCCGAACTTGCTTCAAAGGAGAAGTTTGAGGAAAAACTTCGATCGATTAACATCAAGATTGATGAAATCAAAGATGCTCCAGAATATGCAGAAAACCGACCGCTTATTCGTGCATTTAGAAATCTAAATTTAGATAACCCTGGAGATTGTTTAGAATTCCTTGATGACTACGATGGAATTTTGGCAATTCGTCACAAAAATGACCTCAAAAAGGAATTCATTGAAATGCAAGAATTAAGAGATGAAATTAACGATGCTGATAGCAACGGCTAGCACCGCCTGTATGGCGCTCACATGGCTTGAATCCATCCAAACCGTTGCCGTACAGCTCTTGCCACTCGGGACCTAAATCACTGATTCTTATGTTTGTTCTTGAATTACAAAATCTAGGGTCTGACCATGATGTTACAAATCGAGAGGATTTTGGTTCTCCGGGCTCTACCGTCCATTTGTACAGTGTGAATTGATTCTCCACAAATCCACGGTTTAGTTCCTGTTTCACGGATAGAAGAGGGAGTATTTTATTGGGTGGTTTGCCAAGGTACCAAGCTCCAGCCACGAAGTCGAACTTCCCGCCACTCTTCCAACTGAAATAGTGTTTAAACTCATCTTCATCTAGAGGCAGAAAGAGTAATCCTTCTGGCGTTGAAGAGTCTCCATCGATGAACCCTCTTTTCAAACCCTGGATATTATCTTCATTTAATTTAAAAAATGGGAGTCTATCATTTCCTTTGGATGTTCCAATCATAGACGGCCGGATTATAGCTTTAAAGAGTTTATTTTCAGTATCATCGATTAATGTTGCTGCCAGTGAACTCCTTGATTCATTCGAAAATGTATAAGAAAACACTTCTGCATTAGGATGAAGAACCAAGATATAATGATGGAATGAATGCTGATTGTTATGAGTCAGAGCCCCAAAGAGATTATGTCTTGACGGAACATCGTTAAGGTGCACTTCAAAAAAGGTCTGCAAAGGAAGTACCGTTACAGCATTTGCATGGTTTAAAGTTTCAAGTGATAGATTTAAACCGTCTGAATCTACAACCCAAAAATAATACGATGGATCTTGTAAAAGATTGGACTGATGCGGGTTGTTCCACCTTTTTGAGATCTCACGTAAATATGAAAGACAACAAACTTCAACTTCAAAGATCCTGTTTTCGTGATTAGTGAAATTAGCGGTAGGATGATTGTCGGAACTCATGAAGAGTTCTTGAGAAAAAGCTTCGTTGTCAAATCGTTCCAAGAATTCTTTGAACACATGAGATACCCACAATTCTTCATTTTTGGATTTCACGTCTCTTATTTCACCCTGATGGCCCTCTTTGCCTAATTCACTCAAATATTTTTTAACCTCTGCAAGTGTCACTTCATAATGGACATAGGATGGATGGTTCCAATTACCATCCGAAGATTTGGAGATTTCCCCCCTCTTGAAACCAATTTTGTTTAGTAGACCCGCCATTTTTTTGTGACGATTAAAAGGCGCCTCATCTTCGATTATTAAGCGTAATTTAGGCCTTTTAGCCCGAGTAGGATTGTGTATGGATACCGGTAGGGGAATACGGCCTGTTGCTGGGGGTGCCATTTGACGGGGGATTATCGGTTCCGGATGACCTTTCCCGCGTTTCCTTGGGTCCGAAATGATTCTCTTTTTTTGATTCTGAGAAATTTAATCAGCCCCTATTGATTAAAAATCATCATCATCCTCATCGTCCAATGTCTCTGGCACACGATGCATGATGAAATAGGAACTGCTGCTGGAGCGCTCCAAAAGTAAACCGCGATGGGACACAATGAGAGTTTGGAATCCCGAAGATTGGCCCATTTGTTTTTCGAGACGTTGGAATCTTTGGATGAGCTTTTCTGTCCAATATTCAGAACGACCAACTTCCGATTCATCAAGAACCAACAGTTTGAAGCCTTGACCCATTTTACTTCGCATGTCGTAAAGAAGGTTTGTAAGCGCTAATTGCAATATGATTTCTGAGCGCATACCAAATGACAGATTTTGAGGTTTTATGCTGTTAGATTCAAGCTTTGATGGATGGAACGTAATCGGTAAATGACGACCTGTTGAAACACCCCACGAAATCTTTGCTCGTACTGACCACGGGTCATCCATGTCATTAGGATCAATACATCGGTTAAGATTTTCATTCACCAAGTAAGGATTAATTCCCAGTGGTTTCTCCTCAGGATAAAACAAATACCCGGCTTGACGAGAATTGAAATGTGTTGTAAACTCTCTATCACCAAAAAATTCTTCAACGAGATATTCAAAGCGGTGAGTATAATCTGTGGTTTCGAATATACCTATATTTGGTAAATACCAAGGGAAATATTTCTCATCATCATTCAGTGGGGCGAAAGGATCGTTTTCCCCCATAAAAGAGTCAAGGGCCTCTTCAGCACACTTCATGGCCTTCTCATAAAGCGATGTACCTCTTTCTCCCTCAAAAAGCGAATAAAGTGTTGATTTTTCATTTTGGCGAGAGAAACTAAAACGTTTGTCTAAACTCTCTACAACGTCAAGATGCGGTTTTCCCCAAAGCCAATGGTACTTGGAAAACAATCGTTGGGAGATAATAAATGCTCTAAATTTAGAATAGGCATGGTCTTGAGAAATCGTATGTTTAAGATTCTGATACAATGCTTCATTTGAAGGTGATAATGGGTCGTCATTCATCGTTTGATACTGATGTTCAAGCCGAAACACATTCATTATTGCAGACAAATGAACAAAGGGCGTTTCAAGAGATTCTGTAGCACATTCTTCTACAATTTCATGTAATTTGTCAAAAATGTCAACCCGATATGAATGGTTATGATTACTGGTAGTGAAAAGGATCTCCTTTAGACATCGTGAAGCACCAATAAGGTCAGACACCCAAATATTACGGTCCCACCAAAAATCACCAATCGAATTTTCAGATTCATTCTCAATCATACTCAATAACTCTTCAATTCGTTGTTGGTGGGATTGCGGATAGTCTGTGATTCTATCTGAAAGGCCAATGCCCATTGAATCTGTGAGAAAAATGAGTTCGTCATGTATATTTACAAGGCAATATAAAAACGAATTTGAATCAAGAGATATCGGCTGCTTTTTGAAAATACCACGCTGCACATATTCATTTGAGCGAAATTCGACTTGATGTTCTATTAATTTGTTTACTTGTTTTTTTACATAAATTCCAAATTCATCTTTGTCGCTCCATGATGGCGTCTCAACATATGTCACATCCAAGCCCATGAATGAAGCCAAGGCACTAGAAAGGAGGTCACTAACACTTGTATTACCAGAAGTGCCAAAGTCTTGGGCATCTGGATATTCTCCACTGACCCTTTTGATGTAATCATTTGGGCCTGGGAGTTGGTGTTTTGATACTTGAAACCAAGATTTGTTTTTTGTATATGCCCAACCCGATTCTTGAAGGTCACTTTCATCTTCGAGTAGGGTAAAATCATCATAATATGACATATCTTGTTCATCAATTTCCCCGTCGTCGTAATGCATTCTTCGGACAAATGCTGTAGCCTCATCGGTGGAGGTAACGGGTTGAGGAAATATGACCGCATAACGTCGTCGATGGCTGTTTTCCGAGCGTTGGAGTTCCGCCAGGTCGTTCTTGACACGACTGAACGGCTTTGTGACCTCAACAATAAATCCAAGCGCGTGGTAAGGAAGAATTTCTAAGCCCTTTGCACTACCTTCAGGAATCAAGTCTGCTTTCTCCTTGATCCAATTGTCAAAGTGGCGTCTGTAGTTGAAATCGTAGTGGACCAGTTCTTCATCCTCATAAATGTCGGGATTATGATTCTTAATGCGACTCAATAAATCAAAAATGTAGGTTTTCCCATATCCATTTGGGGCCCAAGATGTACTCATCCCTTCCTTAATTTGAATACGCATGCTCTTCAAAGGGAGGGTTTGGTTTTGCAATCTCAACTTGTTGATCTTACGGAATTCATTAGGGTCCAATTCAGATGGGAAACCCATAATTTGTTGACGAATCCAATAATCTTGATATTCCTGACTTCCTTCAATGAGAATTTCAGGCTCAAAATCCGGCTCGTTCTCAACAAGTTCCTCGCCCTCATCAGCAATTGTGGAAGCGATGGAGGATATCGGAGAAAGAATGTTGTAGAAATCAACCTGCAACAGTCGGAAATTTGAGGCCGGTTCATTGAGTTCATCCATGAATTTCCACCACCATCAAAGCAACTTCCTTAGCAAGTGAGCGCCAAGCATC
>Ga0115571_1003320_pt1 | contig 10230 bp, 10 predicted proteins | sample COGITO_mtgs_1205_FD_87293 | JGI IMG/M metagenome (GOLD analysis project Ga0115571, IMG submission 87293) | Pelagic marine microbial communities from North Sea - COGITO_mtgs_120531 | ecosystem: Environmental > Aquatic > Marine > Epipelagic | place: Germany:Helgoland, sampling site Kabeltonne...
AAAACTGATTTGAATCTATACGATATTGCGCCATAGATTAGTATCCAGACTTCGCTTTCTTTTTGCTTTCTTTCTTCACTTTTGGATTAGTTTCAATTTCGCCGTCTTCTTCGTCGTCTTCGTCATCATCATCGTCGTCATCTTCATCATCTTCATCATCTTCGTCATCTTCGTCTTTTTCGAAAATCATGGAAACGAATTCGTCATAACCTTCTTCTGTTGAAAACAATTCTTCCAGTGTCTCGCGCTCTTCGTCGGATGCCTCTTCTAAGAAATCTTCGACTGCCTGATTAATCACATCAGCATACTCTTCATAGACTTCTTCATCTTGTCCTGGATTGTATCCTTTCACTGGATTACGATTGATGTAAGAAACAGCATCAGTTGCTTTACGAATTTCAGCATATCCTGGACCGTCCATAATAGACATATTTTCAGTGTGCTTATCCATGAAGTTTTGCTCATCGCCGCTCTTCGCTTTATAACCTTCTAAGATTGACAATAGTTTTTCATTCTTCATCGTTATCTACTTCCATTTCTGTTGTGTTTGTCTTATTAAAAGCTGATGATACAACTTCGTCGTATTTTGCTGAAAGGGCAGTTTCAAGTTTTGGTTGAATAACTGCGTCAAATGCATCAAATGCTTTTTGTGGTTTATCTGCTACTGCGGCAGAAATAAAGTCAGTAATACTTGTCATAATTAAATTCCTCTCAGTATTTATTTAAATTAATCTTCTTGGGGTTCTTCTTTTTCCGCTTCTTGTTCTTTCTCATCTGGTTGCGGTTCTGCTGTCACATCATCAGCGTCAAACCCGTCCATTTCTTCTTCGTCTCCAGCATAACGTGGATCGTCTTTTTCAGCAGCAATCTGTTCGTCAATAGTTTTCATTTCTTTTTCTGTTTGCTGCAGGATGTAGCGGCGAGTATACTCGTGAGAATAATACTTGCCGATCGAATCTTCCATTTCTCGCAAAAGACCTACTCGGTCGCGCATAATTTCCATATTCTTTAATTCATGGAAATAGTTATCAACCGCATAATCATAATCAATTTGATGCTTCCACTCTTTCCAATCTTCTGGAGTACAAACACCTTTTAGGATTAACTGCCGCTCAAGCAACTTGTTAAACAGTTCGCTGAATTTATTGCGTAGTCGAGTAATAAACTTCGAGAACTTCACTTCGTCCCGAGAAACTTCGGTAGCACGACCCAATGTAAATGTAGAGTCAGATTGTAAACGAGTGATTGGTACGTTTAATGACTTATACAAAAGATTCTGGAAGTATTGTACGTCTTCAATCTCACCAAGGTTTTGACCGCCTGGAAGTGTTGTAATCTCAGTACCACGACCACCTTCTCGGCGAGGCAACCAGAAGTCTTCTAGCATTGTCATAAACTTGCGATCATCTCGCACTTCACCAGTGCCAGAATCGTATACAACCTTGTTCTTAAATTTAGTCATGATGTTGTTAAGATATTGCTCTGCCTTTGCTTTTGGCAAACCACCAACATCAACATAAAAGATTCTTCGCTCAGGTGCGCGCGAGATACGATAAATGACCAACGAATCTTCCATTGATCGTAACTGATTCAATGGTCGTATTGCTTTGTGTAAGTATGATATAATTAAGTTGTTGTCGCTTGCTTGAAGACCGCTGGTACAATAAGCAATTGAGTCTTTTGAAATTTTAATTCCCGCTGATTGAGAACTTGCGGTAGATTGCGCGTAAGGAACATTAGAACCAGTTTTCTTTAAAAACCCTGCAGGATTGTAGAGATAGTATTCTGCTACAACCTTTTCAACAGGGATATCTTGATCGGTCTTTTCTTTCTTTACTTCTCGAACTTTCTTAATATATCGCGGATCAATATAACGAAGTTCTACAATACCTTTGGATGGTTTACTCTCGTCAATAATTACATGATAGTACAAACGCCCATCAATATACCAACGACGAAAGATTTCGTAACTTAAATAATTAAATTCTAGTTTCCGCAACAAATTTTCAAACTCATTGCGAATACTCTTTTTAATTGATTCAGTTGTTTTTAAATTATCAAGAACAATAGAAACTGTTTCTTCATCAGAATCTTCTACGATTGCTTCGTTGCAAATATCTTGTACGGCAAGATCAATTGTAGGATCCATTGCCATTGCTCGATACTTTGTCACCAATTCTGCTTCAGTTCTAACGCTCCCATCTAAATCAACATATGTTCCATAAATGCCGCCAGACGCAATGCTCAGTGCACCGTCATCATTAGTTGGCGGGACGAAAGAAACAACTTTTTCTTGTTCCTTATCTTCCTTTTTGCGTTTTATCTCGAAACCGAATAGATCCATTATAATTTAACTCCGAATAGAAAATGGGGACATAAAAGTATTTATATCCCCGTGGATAACGAAGTTCAGAGGAAAAAGGAAGTTAAAATTAACTTCCTGGTTCCATTACGTCAAATGCCCATGTCACTGTATAAGTTCCAATTGTATCAGTTGTATTCCAATCCAATTCAATTGTACCTACATCAGTTGGCCAGCAACCTTGCAACTTGTATGAACGGAGTTTCCCGCCGCCTTTTCCATACAAAAAGATTTCTGCTTCAGATTTATATGCTTCAAATACTTCAGCACGGATATTACCATCAGCAGAGTTAATCTGCTCTTGCCAATCTTCCAACTCAGCACGAAGTCCGAAATCTTCTTCAATCATGACCGTTGTTGTCCACTCGGCATAAGTACGATCGCCAGCAACTTTAATCTTACGACCAAAGTATGGAACTTCAATGACACCCATAGTCATAGCAGGAACTTGGGTTGCTTGACACAGGAAATTCATAGAATTCCCTGCGCGAGTTACTTGCGCTTCAAACAGGGCAGGACGATACCCACCCGCTTGAATTGCGCCGCCTTTAAAACTTGTTATACTAAAAGCCATTTGCTTATTCTCCTATGAATTTATTTTTATCTATTTATTAAAATTGACCAATAACTTCGGAGAATTCAACCCCAGTTCTTACAGCAACGAAGTTCAACTGGATGAAGTTAATAGAACGTGCAGGTTTGATGTAGATATCACCAACAAACTCGTTACGATCAATCACTTCACCTGTGTTGTTAGTTTCGTCACAGATTACAACGAAGTCAGTAATTCCTCGGCGACCTTGTACATCACGCAAGAACGGAGTTACGAGGTTGACGAACGAAGCACGAGTAAATGCATCGTTGAACTCAAACAGAGTAAACTTAGCAGATGTCGCAATTGCTTTCTCGAGAACAATAAACAGACGACGTACATTAATTCGATCAAAGGCAGATGGTTTCGCCAGAAGAGTCTTGTCACCGAACAGTACAGTTCCCTGTCCTGGGAAAGACACAACTGGGTTTACACCGCTCTTATAAAGAACATCTCGCTCTGCTTTCTTAGGATTCCATGCCAAACGAACAAGGTTCTTAATGTTACCACGGTTGAAACCAGCAGGTGACCACCATGCATCACGGATATCGGCAGTATAAGCAGTCAAACCAGCAGTATCTCCGTTCAAAGGAACGTAACGATATACATCGTTGTACTTGTCATACTGATACTTGTATCCGCTGTCCATTACAGCATAAGAAGTTGATCGACATACGTTTCGGAAGTCAGTTACATCACGCTCGATATCTCCAGCAGCATTGTTGACAACATCACCGCGTTCTGGCGACAGATATACTACGCAGTCTTTACGAGTTTCTGCAATATTATCAATCAGATAATTCGGCAACTGAGTACCAATTACAGTACGACCTTGGAAAGTTGTAGTTCCGCCAATTGACTTACCAGTTAGAATCAGAGATACGTCAACATCTTCAGCAGACTTGAATAAATCGAATGCTCGAATAACTGGCGACAATGCATCTGCGGAACTTTCTGCTACGCTGTCCGTACCGCCAACGAAAGACTGGACGTATGGAGCATCGTTCGTAGAAGAAGCAAGATTTTCAGCAGTATTAGAAACAGCATTTGCGCGATCATTAGCAAACCAGAGCCAACGCGAACCTTGGTTAATTACTTCTTTGTAATAATTCGCTGCGCCATCATCGTTCTTAGCATCAGTAGCACGAGACAATCGCTGCCATACTTCAAGAGGAGTTCCTGGCGTACCAGTAATCTTACCATCTTCGTCATAAACTACAATATGCATTTCGTCTTGCGCTGAAGTATTACCTTGCGCCAACTGCCAGTTAGACTGCCCAGGAGCTTCTTCTGTAATACCTTGCCCTGCCCAGAACCGCTGGAGTGTGTCTGACGAGAAATTTTCGGAAAGACGATAACGATCTGAGAAAGAAATTGTTACCGTTGCTGTGCCAGTTTCTGAACCACTCTCTTCAGTTTTCGTAACAGTTCCTTTCGCAGTAACTTGAAGATACTGTGTAGAAATTGTGCTGTTACCAGCGAGAACTTGGTCAGTAATTGCGATATCAGCCAATACTGAAGTAAGTACAGCAGCTGAAGAGTTTGCATCGCCAGAAGCAGCGTTAGAAACTGAAATGGTAGCAGTGTTAGAACCAACTGTAAACACAATGTTTGCAGTGCCAGTGTTAGCAGCATCTACTTCTTCGAGAGCAACGTTGCTTTGATATGCGTTGGCACTATCACAAACAGAAATTTGCAAAGAGTTACCGAGCGCACCAGGATATTTCGCTACCCACTGCATATCAGCGTCATAGGTGCCATCTTTTGTTGCATTATAGTGTTGCTCGTTTTTAGTAACTTGCTGAGCAACGTTCGCTTCACCAGTATTGGCAATTGCGTTGTAAGAAGTTGTACTCCAAGCACGACTTACATATAGGGCATCAGAATATGCCAAATAGTTCGCCGCAGTAAACCATGTCTCAAAATTATCGTTATTTGGCTTGCCGTAACGGTCGACCAACTGATCTTCGCTTTGAATCAGCAGGTAATCTTCTACTGGTCCCCAGCGAAACATACCACCGATTGCTGCTTCAGTTGTAGCAACCTGCGGGATGACAGTAGTCAGGTCGATTTCTGTTACATTTACGCCTGGACTGAGTTGAAAAGGCATAGTATCTTCTCCCTTATAGTTTTTCAACGGTTGAATAATAAATTATTCTTGTATATTATTTATAAAATCTAAAGTTCTAGATTTCGTCATCACTAAACAGAAACGAATCGCCACTGACGGCCATCAAAGGTTGTTCTTCAAATATATCATGCCCAGTATCAATAATTCCAAATGGTGTTAATTCGTTTAACAATTGTTCTTCATTCATGTCTCTTAATTGACTAATGGTATTTATATCAGTTAATTCTTTGAAGAATTTCTGGTTCGACAACCATGCAAAAAGAACCAGTCCCATGACAAGATCATCATGGCATCCTGATTCTGCTTCCCAACTGACTCCCTTCTTACTAAATGTAGAAAGTTCCTTAATTGTGTTGAAGTCATTTAAGATAAGTTGATCCTGCTCAATCAGAAGTTTCAGTATCGAGCAACCAATAGACTTGACAGTTTTAGTTGTACGAATACCTTTGTCGCCTTTCGATGAGAATCCTGTGGTCAATCGCTTACCACTACGACCGCTGCTCTCAGTAAAAAGCATATTTTCATATTCAAAATCTTCATTCAATGTAGAAGCAACTTGTTCACCAATGTCGTTTACTTCAACCATGATTTGTGCTTCATTATAGAATTTACCAAACTGATGTAACACTGAAGCATAATCCATTGGCGTGATCATATTATCTCTAAATGTACAAACCTGTACATAGGGCATTTTGGTAATATCAATTACTTGAAACGCAGAGTAATCTAATCCCTTGCCCCGAGAAACATCAACCACAATTACATAATTACGATTTGGTTGTGGTCGATAGTACATTGTCAATCCACCGCGCTCTTCGAGTGGATCGCGATAAACTAATTGTTTGAGTTTGCCGCCCGAGATTAATGTACCAGAACTGCCAATAAACTCGCATTCCATTTCCTGTGAAAATTTTTCGTGATCAAAATCCATCGCAGCGAGTGTTTCTTCTTTCCATTTCTCGTCGCGTCCAGGAACATCATACCACATGACTCTTACAAACTCATAACCATTCTTCTTTGACTTAGCACCTTCGCAAGTCTTGTAAAAATGATTGAGTCCGTTCGGAGTAGAAGTTAGTAGAATCTTGGTGGTTGTTCCGGATGATATTGTAGGGAATACTGAGGCAAAGAATTCGTCCCAGTTCTCAACGAATGCGGTCTCATCAATGTAAAGGAAAGATACGGATTTACCACGAATAGCAGAAGAGGAAGTAGCGGCCGCAACAATTTTTGATCCATTTTCAAATTCAACACTCCCTTTGTTCCATTCTACGACTCCTTGTTGCAACCACTTCGGAAGTGCTTCGTAAGCAGTTTTAATCCGATCGAGAATTTCTCTTGCAGCGTCTCCTTTATTTGCAAGAAGAGCGACAAGTTTATAATCATTAAACAGAATATAATGAAGAATAAGGCATACAGCAGTCGTTGTTTTACCAGCCTGACGCGATGTAACGACACATGTTCTTCGATTGTTTGTTGTCTTTTCAATAATCTCTCGCTGATAATCGTAAAGATCAATTGGTATTAGACCGTGGTCAACGTGGACAATTTGTATGTAGTTTTGAGCAAAGTATATAGGATCTTTCGCGCAAGAAACATACTCGCGAATCATATCCTCAGTCCATGATATATCTACGCCTTGTCGTTTAAGATTTGCATTGCCAAGATAAGTACGATATTCTTCAATATCCTCAATTGGTTTCTTCATCATTCTCTTTATTAATCATCTTCAATAGATCGCTGGTTGAACCAACGAATAAATTATTATTCACGGTGTTTGGTGCAGTTTGTTGCTCCACGTTAATGAGTTTCTTTTTCTTATCGTGTAAGTCAATCAGGTCTTTATTTAATTCACTCAAGTTTTTTATCAATCCAGAAAGAACTTCGTAAGATCGTGGATGCTGAGATTGATCAGCGATGGCAAGCAACTCATCCATTGAACGAGTGCCTTTCTCAATCAGATCATACATATTTCCACGAACATACTCAACATCAGTCTCTGCTTGTTGATCGACAGAAACTGGTGGTTGATATGTTGTTGGAAGTTTTTCTTCTTTTTCTATTAGCGTCAGTCCAAGGACTTCGCCGATTACATCATTCGCCATAATTATTCTCCGAAATCATCTGGGAAAGTTGACTGTGTATCTACAATATAATCCCAGTTTTCTTCTTTCGATATTAAACTTTTACCTACTGTTGCCGCTGCGTTTGTAGTCGGAGAACCATTCGCCAGTTGACCAGGATATACAGTTACGCGCGAGGCAACTTCAGTATTTCCTACAGCATCGTCAATGTCAGTAAACAGCGTTGCATCATAGAATTGAACATTCGCAAGTTTGATAACACCTTGTTTCTTAGTTGGTCCAAAGAAAAACCCTTTCATTGTAAAATCTAAAGTAAAGATCAAAGAACGTCTTTCTTCAAACGAACCTTCGTATACATCATCTTGTGAAGTATTCGTTAATACCAACGGAATATCTAACGTGATATCAGGATCAGAAACTAACTGTACTGTTGTTGTCCACTCTGGTGTAAAGTATGGCAGTATCTGCTCTAGAATTTGTGTGCCGTCTTCAACAGTCTTTACAAAAATTGATAGTGAAAACTGTATATCATAAGGAACGGGATTGTACTGATACTTGCGAACATCTTCGTTTGAAGTATTAGTCTTTTCAACGAAACGATTGATTGTAGAAAGTTTCCTTTCTGGGGCATAGTTAAACCCTGCGATCTCAAAACCCATACGCGGAAGTACAATCGCAAATGGTTGCTCTTGTGGGTCTAGATCTACATCCAAACCTTCTATACGAGCAAGAAACTTTTCCCTTGGACCATATGCCAGTGGAACTTTAAAAGACTGTTTTACATTGCCGCCAGCATCTTTTCGATTAATCCAAACATCATTGAACAATGTACCGAATAGAATAACATATTTTTGCAGAGTGCCATGATAGAAAGTTTGACCGAACATTAAATATTACCTTCTGAGAATGGATCGTTTTCTGTGAAGTCAATAATACCAGCACCGCCTGTCTGGAATGTTGCGTTTTCTGAGAAAGGATCTTCTACACTATAAGAGTCTGCTGCCACTGGTCTTCCAGTATTGGCATCCATAATCACATCACCATTAGCATGTGCCGAATCTGTATTAGAGACCGCAATATTTCTTGAATATAATTCTTCAAGGTCATCAATTTGTGGGATGCCTGTGTTAAGATCTTCGTGACTATATTCAAACAATTCGCAACGCAAATCATAACATTGTAACGCACCAAGTTGATAGAAGTTCGGTGCTTCGTGTTCAGCAAATTTAACAACATAAACTTTTTCCGACAGTGGGAAATAAATCAGATCGCCTTCTCTCGGGCGTTCTATAATTTCTGCTGCGCCAACTTCATCAGCGAACACGCGATTGGCAACAGTGAATGTAATTTCATCTCGAATTTGAATATTAAACTTAGATAGGAAGTCGCCTTCGCCTTCAAATCCTTCTACATTCTTAATATACATCTCAATGAGATATGCATCGTTGTATGATGAAATTACACCTTCGCCGAAAACGTCATCTTTCTTTTCGATCGTGCGTGGACAATAATAAAGATCGTGTCCATAAATTTTAATTGATTCGATGATTAAATCTTCGATGAGATTCTGTTCAGAATAACTCTCAAAATTATTAAAGAAGACGTTAGTCGACATGTAATTATCCTATCATATCAGAAACTGGAAGCGAATAGTTTATAATCATTTCTTCTTCGAGTCTCTTAACTTCGGTATCTGCGTCGTCGTATATCTTTTGTCCGTTAAACGTAACACCGCCTGGAAGTTGCAATCCTTCAAACTTTGTAAGATTACTACCCCATTGTCTTTTAATTAATTGCGCAGTGTAGTGCTGTAACCAACGATCTGCCCAAACGTCAGTGTATACATCTGGGTCTATAACTTCATATGCTTCTACGAGTAGATAATCGCCAACAGTCATTTTATCCTTTGACATGTCAAGGTGAAGTGTATCACGATGGCGATTGTATCGAATAGGCGATTTGCCTACTAGAATCTCTTGTACCAATCCTAAATGAGTCAGCGTCATATAATAATTAAGCAAACCAACATTGGTCAGCGTGTATAAGTCATTCAAAGCAATCTGATAGCGAATATTAAATAAGTCGCCAGATGAAGTTGACGGATCGCCAATCTCGAAAACCTTTACAACACCAATGATATTCTCAGGAAGAGTGATCGACTGCGTTGAAATTGTATTCGCAGTGATCTGATGTTTATAATATGTTTTCTCAGTTCCGTCGAAATGGTAATCCCAGTAGAATCGTAGTGCTTGGTCAATCCGATCATCAACTTGATCATCATCGACATTAATCTCGATTACTGGTTTACCAAGCGAACGCAGACAGTATTCTTTAAATTCGTTACGGCTACTTGGCACTGCCATATGTCAAAACTCCCTTGAAAATCTAGTGTAAATAAAGTATAATATAATTGTATTTATAGGTATGAGAAAGTAACATTGATGAAAATTTGTTTTGTTGATACCCTCGGACTTTGTTATGATGGAACCACCCTTGATAAAAGGGGATTGGGCGGTTCTGAGTCTGCTGTTATTTTGATTTCAAGAGAACTTGCTAAACTTGGATTTGAAGTTACAGTATTCAATGACTGTATTAGCGATGATGCACGCCCAGGAAAATATGATGGAGTGCTTTATCGTTCGTTGCATGACATTGAACAATATCAAAATTACTTTGATATTTATATTGCTTCCCGCTCGGTTGTTTCATTTGCACCTAATGATATGAAGAAACAATTTAAATGGGCAGAAGGACTACCGAATCTAGAAAGCGTGGCAATGACGTCAAAGCATCGCGTACTCTGGATGCATGATACGTTTTGTGATGGTGATGACCTGATTGAAGATTTTGTATTGCAAGGCAGAATACATGAGATCTTTACTCTTTCTGATTGGCACACATCATATATTACAAATTGTGATCATGGCAAGCGAAGAAGTTTTGAGACCTTAAAGAAGCATATCTTTCAAACGCGGAATGGTATTCGCCTCTACCATGACTGGGTTGACATTTCAAAGAAAGATCCTAATCTATTTGTTTATAACGCATCAGTCACCAAAGG
>Ga0115571_1003338_pt1 | contig 10192 bp, 8 predicted proteins | sample COGITO_mtgs_1205_FD_87293 | JGI IMG/M metagenome (GOLD analysis project Ga0115571, IMG submission 87293) | Pelagic marine microbial communities from North Sea - COGITO_mtgs_120531 | ecosystem: Environmental > Aquatic > Marine > Epipelagic | place: Germany:Helgoland, sampling site Kabeltonne...
GGGCTTGGCATGCTGGGCGAGCTGGGTGATGACGGGCTTGGCATGCTGGGCGAGCTGGGTGATGACGGGCTTGGCATGCTGGGCGGCCTGGATGACGACGGACTCGGCGTACTGGGCGGCGTTGACGGCGGTGTACTCGGCGATTGACACCCGGTGATCAAAATAAGGCCAATGAGTGTCAGTAACGCAAGGCGCATGCCGGGCTCCGTGATGAATGGGGAATTCTGCTGAATTAAAGCTGAATTTAAGCTGAATTACGATGATTGTCGTAGTTTTGGATGAGTAGGCTTTTGGTTTTGACCTATGCGCTCGTAATTTTCCTGGCTGGCTTTTTGTCTGGGCTGTCTGGCAGGCCCTGGTAAGGGGATCGCATTGGCGTCGTTTGCTTTCTGGTGTAAGGCTCACTAAATTGTTGGGATAACAAAGCTTTGGTGAGATCGATGTCGCCAATGCGTAAAAAGATCTATGGTTTAGACTTGCGCAAGGAATGCGTTTTCCACTCAACGAAGACTCAAAGTAGAAAAGAATGAAGCGGTTCAAAATCAATCGAGTCAAATGGTCGCTAAGGGCCTTTAGTGTGACGGTTCTTTGCGCCCTGCTGGCAAGCTGCACGCATACCCTAACGGTATCCGGGCGGATCCCGACGCCCCTCATCGAGCCATTACCGGTCTCAATAGGGCTCATCCGACCGCCTGAGTTCAGTACCCATATTCACCGGGAAAAATTGCCGAGAGGCGGCGGAGATTGGACGATTGAATTGGGCGCGCTGCAGAATGCTTTTTTCGAGAACCTGTTTGATACCGTGTTCCAAGGGGTCCAGCCAGTGGATACACTGGGCTGTCGTGCTGAGGATAAAAGCATTGCCGTAGGAGTACGCTGCCCGGATGGCTTCGTGCAACTAAGCCTGCTTGAATATGCGTTCCTGCCGCCTGAGCTATCGGGATTGAAATTTTTCTCCGCGTCGACAAAGTATCAGCTCGAGTTGATGAATGCCGATGGGGCGGTCTTGGATACCTGGGTGGTAGTCGGGTACGGCAAAAACGAAGGCGGCGGCTTTCAGCCAACCGATGCCCTTAACGCAGCATCGGTGGAAGCGATTCGGGATGCCGGTGCGCGGGTTGCGTTGGAGTGGCCAAAGCGGCGCAATGTCCAGACTTGGTTGGATTCAGTTGGAGTCAAGAATGATCCAAAACCGATTATGTAACAGACGGTATAGTTGGAAATGTGTATCTGATTTTGGACGTGCGGCGACGGCCCGCCGAAAGATAGGCGTTTTGGCGATGAGCTGGAAAGCTGGGTTGAGGGTGGCAGCGCGGCGCGTTACGGGCGCTTTTGGTCTTGTTCCAGTTGTTCTGTTACTCCTGCTCGGCGGATGTGCCACAACTCGAGTTGAACAGTCCCGTCAAACCAATGCTGTTCTGGGTACTGGCGAGGCGATGGTGATCCTTGGCCGCGCGACCTATAACGATCGTGAAACCGAAGAAAGCTTCACGGATTGTTTGGCGGATATTTTGAGTCAAGGCAGTAATCCGATTCGGTTGGTCTCGGAAGATCAGTTTAAAGATGACCTGTATCCCTGGTTTGAAGCGCGAACGGCGCCAACCAACGCTAATGATCTTGGGCGTTTATTTGCTGAAGCGGGTGTTCAAGCGCAAATCGACCAATCGAGTATTCGCTATTTGGCCTGGATTGAAGGCGATACCGTGACGGTCGATAAAGGCGGGTCTATGAGTTGTGCGGTGAGCACGTTTGGTGGCGGCTGCTTTGGTATGAGCTATTGGGAACAAGACGCTTCGTATGAAGCCTCTATTTGGGATTTGAAGAATTTGAGTGCTTCGGGGCAAATCAGCGCAGACTCCAATGGTACGAGTTATTTAGCGGGACTGGTTTTGCCCATTCCGATCTTGGCTCGGCCAGGTAATGCGGCATGCAAAGGTCTCGCGGCGCAATTGCGGGTGTTTATAACAGGGGTTGACGATTAGGCAGGTCGATGTTGTCAACGTCAGGAGTTCGACGGAATTCGACTGGGCTCCCCGACCGGCGGGGCTTCAGGGGTTGGGCCGAGGTCGGTCTCGGAGGCGTCGGTGGTTGAACGATTAGCGTCAATCGCCGCCGCTTTGTCGGGCCTAGGAATGAAGACTTGGCGCAGGGAGAAGTCAACTTCCTCAGGGATGCCGTTGCGCAACGCTGGGCGAAAGCGACTGTTCAGAACCATGGTTCGGGTCCAGCGCACCTCTCGATTGGGCACGTTTTCATTTAACACTTTGATCCGCCTGGCTCGCCCCTCGGTCGAGATCCTAAACCTTAAGTCTACGGCATATTCCGTATCGGACGCCGTCGAGTCGGGGCCAACCACGGCACTGAAATAAATAGGCGGATATACGTCGGGCCAGAGCAGGACGGGATCGGTGAGGTTTGTCGTTGGGACCGAGCTGCTTTTGGGTTGTGGGTCGTCCAAGGCCTCGGCGACCAGCGCGCCGTCCTCAATAGGGGGTGACGCGGGGTTGGCGGCGAGCCAAGCCGAGCGGTAGGCCGTCAGCGCTTTTCGGTTACCGGTCAGGATATAACCATCGGCTAAGGCCATCCACGCCTGGGTTAGGGTCTCGGCGTTGACCACAGTCTGATTCTGAACAACGGTTAGGATTTGCTCCAAGGCTTGCTCTTGTAATTGACGACTACTGCCTCGCCAGCTGTAAACCCGAGCTTTTGTTTCCAGGGCATCAATTAAATTAACGCTGTAGGGTCCCTCGGCTGTCGTTGTTTCCAAAATAGCTTGGTCGAGTAGGTCGATAGCATCATTAAATAAGGTTTGTCTGAGCAGACGGTCCAGGTCTTCGGCAAAAGGCGAGATTGTTTTGGCCCGTTGGCCGAGATAAGCCCCAATGCCAACTTTGACCTGGCTGAGCGCTGGACTTCCGGCAGGGAGGACTTTTTCGGCAATACTCAGCACGTATCGCTGTGCAATGTCGGCCGCATCGGTCTGATCGGTAATGAGATAGGTGCGCGTGAGCCAATTGAGGTTGGTTGTTTGCTCCGCCGTGAACAAGCCATCGCTGCGGTGCTGAATGTTCTGGCTCCATCGAAAATGATCCTCTGCAGCGTCATAGTCCTCGCGCAGAAAACCGTTGATGCCAATAGCGGAGAGCAGTCGGGGTAATCGGGCGTCGAACAAGCTTTGATTTTGATTGAAATAGGACAGCGCTGCGCGCAAGGATTGATCGCCTTCCGTCAGATCGCCTGCATAAGTTTGGAGGATACCGACATTTGCCAGTCGCTTGGCCAGATAAATGGGGTCTTCGGGATCAGCACTGGCAAGGCTTGCATTTAGGTCCGCGGCAAGGCTTCGAGCTCGGTCTTGAGAGAGATTAGGCGTTGCGTTCAAGGCTGCGTTATTGGATTTGCTTTCTAAGAAGCTCAAATCATCGGTATTGTAAAGCAGGGAGAGGATCGGGTCCGGGGCGGCTTTGGCCAAGCATGCACTGAGGATGAGCAGCGTTAAGAGAATCGGGCGCATGCTTACACCTCCGCCTCGGTTTGACTGTCAGCGCTTTTAAACCGCTGCACGAAGGGCAGGTCCAACGTTTCAACGGGCAATCCATCGTGAATCGCCGGCTTAAACCGCGCAACTTTGAAAACCTGTTTCATGAGTTCTCGAACTTGGCGTGGGTAGCGATCTTCAAAGCGGATATTGGTCGGTTTGCCTTCCGCTGTGATGTCCACCGTCATCTGTACTTCTAGGGTCTCTAAACGCGCTAATTTTCGATATCGCGTTGGCAGCGCCTGCTTGAGTTGATCAAGGTTGAAGCGAAAAGGCGCGCCGATCACGGGCTCAAAATTATCGGTATAGCCGCCGAATTCCGATTGTGCCGCCTCTGCAATCGGAAGGAAGTCTTCGCTTAAAGCCACGGTAAAGGTTTGAGGGGCTTGCGACCAAAGCGCCTCATCGCGATAAACGCCAGCTAAGATTCTTCGCCGGCGCAATTCTTGCCTGAGCTTCATATCACCGACTTTATTAGGGTCGAGGTCATTATATCGCCGCAGTCCCGAAATCAATTGGGGCGTTTGATCTTTAACTGCGTTTTGTTGAGCGTAGTGCGCCGCTGCGAGGTTTGCTTGGCCATCGAGGGTGAGTAGATCACCAATTTTTTGTTCAAATTGTGCGATGAGATCGGCAGGCAAATTCTGTGTCTTAGCGCGCGCCAGCAATTTAATGGCATCATCGCTGTGGCAGCACCGAGCCGAAAATCGTTCAATGTCTAATCGAAGTAACGCCCGTTCGGGTTCAAAGGGCTCGCGCGCTAATTCGGTTTTAAGCGATGCGCTCAATAACCGTCTGGCCGCATCAAATTGTCCTGAGTGAAGATACCAGCGGGCCAAGGCAATTTCAGATTGGACTCGGGTATCAATCGAGGTGCTGCGTTGCCCCAAGAAATGATTGAATTGCTTGAATTGATTCGCCTGCCGGTAGTCTTTTTGTTCGATGTGCGCGCGTGCTAACTGATCCAAAATCGGTCCTTGTTGTTCCGTAACGACGCCATGCTCACGGTGCAGTGCATGTTGGGCTTGGAGCAGTAGATCTTCAGCGACAGCCCAGTTTTGATCAGCCATTGCCTTCCCCGCTTTGGATTGCAGCACATCTGCTTCTGACAAGGATGGCTGCGCCGCGTTGGCAACAGGGCCTGGCAGGCTCTGTGCAAGCACGCCCGGAACAAGGGTCACACTGAAGCCAATGATGAATACCGTACCAATCAAACCGGCAACAGTCGCTTGGAAACGCTTCAGCCGTTGAAATTGGGTCATAAGACGGGAACACCTTTTAGTAATCATTGCTGCAATATAGGTTTAAACGGGGTTAGGGCGCAATTCGTTCAGTTGATTTTCAGGTTGGGTGCTGAATAATGCAGGGCAAGGTCTGAGCGGATACCATTGTGTTGAAACAAATCATCAGTTTACTGTTTGGCTTGCTCTTTGCCGAACCGAGCTTGAGTGCTCATGAGGCGGGGCTAGGCTTGATCCGGCAAGGGCCAGCGCACCCCGTCAGTCGCCTTATGGCTGAAAACCCGGCTGCAAAGACGATGGATGAACCCGCGTTGGAGACCGCGGCGAGTGCAGTGGATCAACGCGGGAATACCGACAGTGCCATCGTTGAAGAGGGCGTTGAAGATGACGCCCCGGATGCGGTGGACGTTGTCGAGACAGAGGCAGAGGGTAAATTATCCAAAAGTGAGGCTCGGAAACAGCAAGAATGCCAGATGGCGAATGCGGCCATGACGGCGGTTGGTGTGACCCAAAACACATCCTTACAAGACTATGTTCGCCGGGTGGGTCAGCGCTTAGTCGATGTTGCCGAGGTGGGCGAGGAAACCTTTTCTTTTGACGTGCTGGAAACGCCCCAAATCCAAGCGGCGACCAACGCCTGCGGGAACATCTTTATCAGCACAGGTCTTATGATGCATCTCAATTCGGAATCTGAATTGGCGGCGGTGTTAGGCCATGAAATCATGCACGTCTTAAAGGCCCACGACAAACGCAGGAAGCGCCGCGAACTGCTAAAAGGCGCGCTTGGGTCCGCCACCGCAATGGTATTGGGTGGTAGCAGTTATTCGCGCAATGAAATCAACCGGTCGATGAGAACCGCGACCGATCTTGCGTTTACCCAGTACGACCAGAATCAGGAATTTGAGGCGGACAATTTTGGCGCGGAAATTATGGCGAAAGCCGGCTACTCACCAGAAAGCGTGGTGCAGGTCATGGCAATGTTTAAAGCCTTGGAGTCGGTTGAGTTCAAACAAGCCAGAGCCGAGGGGCGCTCGAATGCGTTGTTTCGCAGTTTTGTGACGTCGCACCCGCCCACCCCAGAACGCTATGATCGGGCTGTTATCAAGGCGCGGGCATTGAATGCTGAAAACAATGATTATCGGTCAAGCGATGAATTTCTCGAGCAGCTCGATGGCGTGCCTTATGGACTCACGCGCACAACCGGCGTGCTGCGGGGAAACCGGTTTTATCATGCCCGGCTTGGTATTACGTTGGCCCTACCTGAGGGCTGGCGGCAAAAGCAGGTGCCCAGCGGGGTCTTGTTTGAGTCTGCAAGCGGGGACGCGGCGTTTGAGCTCAGTACGGCTCGCCTGAAAAAAGGTCTTACCCCCGAGGCGCTCGTGAACGAGGGGCTCGGCTTTAAGGTTATTGAAGGGCGTGATCTCACCATTGATGGGATGCCCGCCTACATTGCAACGGCGGAGCGTGCGCAAACCGTCTTCGGCGAGCGGCCGATTCGATTGATTGTCGTCTTTGATCAACGCCGGGGCCTGGCCTTTGTCGGCCAAGGTTCCGGAAAATTTGATCTGAAGAAGTTGGCGGATGACGGGTCTTTTATCAAAATCGGTTTTAGCCTCGCGCGGATGCAGAAAGCCGACTTTGAGGCGGCGAAACCGCTACAGCTTAAGGTGGTTCGAGCAAGCCCCGGCACCACGATGGCGAGCCTTGCAGCCCAGTCGGATCTAGCGAATTATCCCGAAGACGAACTGCGAGTCATTAATGGCTTGTACCCCCAGGGCGAGCCTGAACCAGGGCAGCTGATCAAAATCATTGATTAACGAAACAGGGTGATCAGAGCCGCGTGTGAGGCGAGCTGTTGCGCCTCGGTAATGCCTTTGATGCGGCCCCGGGCAATCAAGTAGTTAACCCCTAGGTCCTCTGAATATCGCGCTAGCGTGTCTTGAACAAAGGTTGCCGCGCCAACGATGAAAGCGGGTTGATCGGGCTGGTCGGGTTGATCTTGAGCCGCTGCGCGACGGCTCTCTTGCCCCAATTGTTCCCTAACAGCCGTCGCCAGTGCGGCATCTTCGGTAATAAAAATCGTTCGCATAACCGGCACGACGTTGGGCTGCGCTTGATCTGCCGCTTTGAGGGCGGCCCGATATTGCGCAAAGTTTTGGGAAAGTTCACTGAAGGTTTCCATGGGCGAGGCGAGGTAAGGGCAGCCAAATGCCGCGGCTTGCTTGAGCGCCAGTGGCCCGAAGGCTGCGATCCAGAGCCTGGGATGCGGGCTTTGGTAAGGCCTTGGGGAGAGGTACAGCCCACGATCATCTTTGTGATGAATCGCCTCCCCAGACCAAATTGTCAGCATGCGCGTTAAGGATTGCTTGAATAACGCGCGTTTTTCGCGGGGATCTACCCCGAAGACGTCGAACAAGTCTTCGCTGAACCCGCGTCCGAGGCCTAGAATGAGTCGGCCTTGGGCAATCTGGTCCAGCATGGCGACCTCTTCTGCGACACTCACCGGATGCCGGATGGGCAAAACCAGGGACGTGGTGCCGAGGTCAATGGTACTGGTTCGAGCCGCGGCAGCCGCCAGTAAAATCAGCGGCGCGCTCAGCGCAGCGGGGCCTGCAAAATGATTTTCGGGCAACCAAAAGCCCTCAAAGCCCATGGCTTCGGCCTTTGCTGCTTGATCGGGGATTCGTTGTAGGGCCTCAACACTGCTGAGATCCCAGGCGGTGACAGCAAGTTTCACGTAACGCTCAAGTTATCGATTGATCGATACTCTAACGCGGGGGTGTCATGAAAACCACCGCAGGCTGTGGCAGAATGTCGGCTCGATGATAATGAGTGTCCTGTATGAATCCCCTTACTCCTGTTTTAGTTGGCGTTAGTCAAATCCTTGAGCGCGGCTTTGATCCTGATGCGGTGAGAGAGCCCATTGATTTGATGCTCACGGCGGCGAAAGCGGCTGCGGTTGACAGTCAGTCCTCCGATATAATAGCGGCCATCGATAGTGTTCGAGTGGTCCGGGGCATTTGGCGTTATAAGCAGCCCGCGGGGTATCTTGCCCAGGCCTTAGGTCTTGATAAGCCAGAACTGGTTGGTACGCCCTTTGGTGGTAACTCGGTGCAGGCCTTGGTGAGTCAAACGGCACTGGATATTTTGGCCGGCGAGATCGAGGTGGCCCTGGTCGTGGGCGCCGAGGTTGGCAACACCCAAGCCAAGCTTGCCAAGCTGGGTCAGACGATGACCTATCGCGAGACGGAAGGCCCCTACGACAAAATGCTCGGTGAAGAAGTGCCGATGTCCTGTGAGGCGGAGAAGGCGCGCGGTGTCGCGCAGCCGATACAGATGTACCCAATGTTTGAAAATGCCATTCGCCATGCTCGTGGGGAGTCCATTGCAGACCATCGCGATCGAATTGCCAAATTATGGAGTGGTTTCAGCGCGGTTGCGGCTCAGAACCCCACCGCTTGGATTCAAAAAGAGGTCTCCCCGGAGGAGATCAAAACCGCGTCCGCCAGCAATCGTATGGTGAGCTTCCCGTATCCAAAACTGATGAACTCGAACAGCGCAGTGGATATGGGTGCGGCGTTACTGATGACCAGCGTTGAAAAAGCGCGGGCGCTGGGTATTCCAGAAAGCCAGTGGGTTTACCCCTGGTCGGGTGCAAATGCCCATGATACCTATGCGGTTTCGAATCGCGCGAATCTGCATTCGTCGCCAGCGATCCGGCACGCCGGCAACAAAGCCCTTTTGCTCGCAGGGGTGACGGTTGCGCAACTGGACCGCGTTGATGTTTACAGCTGCTTTCCATCAGCCGTGCAGGTCGCTGTCGCCGAGTTGGGGCTGGATGACACCAAACCGCTGACGATTACGGGTGGTTTGACCTTCGGTGGTGGGCCTTTAAATAATTACGTCATGCACAGTATTGCGAAGATGGTTGAGCTCAGCCGGTTGCATCCGAGCGAAATCGGTCTGATTACCGCCAATGGTGGTTACCTTACCAAGCATGCCTTTGGGGTCTATAGCGCAACTGCGCCAGCGCAAGATTTTCAGTTTGCAGATGTGCAGGACGCGGTGGATGCCGAGCCAACCCGCACGGTTCTGCAGGACTACGACGGGCCTGCAACGGTTGAGTCTTATACCGTGATGTATGGCCCTGAAGGGCCAAAGGCGGGGCACCTCGTGTGCTTAACGCCAGCAGGTGAACGGGTTTGGGCGAACGTCGAAGATCCAGCAGAATGGGTCGCCATGACCGAATCCGAAACCTGCGGTCGGGCGGTGATGGTGGATGGCTCGGGCGCGGCGAGGTTTGTCTGAGATGAACCCTTTTCTTGCGCGCATGGGATATGGTCCGGATGACCGCGTCTTAATTCTGCATATCGATGATATGGGCTTTTGTCACGCGGCGAATGCAGCAAGCCTTGCGTGCCTAACAGAAGGGTCCGCGACCTGCGCATCGATTTTGGTGAACGGGCCTTGGTTTCAAGAGGCTGTTCAGATGGCCAAAGCGAACCCGCAGCTGGATTTGGGCGTGCATTTAACGCTCACAGCAGAGTATCCAACCTACCGCTGGCCTGCGCTCAGCAGTCGGGATCCAGAAACCGGCTTGCTTGATGCCGACGGCTACTTATGGGCGACCCGAGAAGATGCGGTGCGCAAGGTATCTGTTGCCGCCGCAGAAGGCGAGATGCGGGCCCAAATCGATGGCGCGTTGGCGGCTGGAATCGATGTGACGCACATTGATACCCATATGGGGTCTGTGGTGCATCCAAAGTTTTTAGGCAGTTATCTGCGGCTTGCTCACGAATACGGTGTGCCTGCCTTTTTGCCGAGAATTACCCGGGATCGACTCCAAGCGTTGGGCGAGGGGGATATGGCGGATGAGTTCCTGCAGGTTTTGGCGATGATTGATACGGATCAAGTGCCCACCCTTGATGACATCATCATCGAAACGCTCGTACCAAAGACTTCAAAGCATGATTTTTATCGCGATCTGATTAAAGGCGTGCAACCGGGGCTCACCCACCTACTGTTTCATCCGGCGGTTGCGGGCGCGGAACTCGAAGCCATAGCCGATACCCATGCCTCTCGTCATGCCGACTATGAGGCTTTCTTGGATCGATCTTTACGCGATTTTGCCGAAAGTTTGGGCATTCATTTGGTGGGTTATCGGGACCTTAAAGCCCATTTGATCGCTTGATGATCCTGAACAGCGGGCGTGCTGATGCGCAACCCTGATGAAGTGGACGCGGCCGCAACGCAGCGATTGAGCTGGTCAGAACGCGCATTAACGCGCGCTGAGATCCTGCACGCCCTGGGCAAGGGGCAATCGGGTGATGAACTCGTGAATCCGCATTTCGAGTCGGCTGTGCCCAGCGACGTTAAAGCCCGGGCGGGTCGTTCATCGGTTGCCATTGTGATA
>Ga0115571_1003344_pt1 | contig 10171 bp, 8 predicted proteins | sample COGITO_mtgs_1205_FD_87293 | JGI IMG/M metagenome (GOLD analysis project Ga0115571, IMG submission 87293) | Pelagic marine microbial communities from North Sea - COGITO_mtgs_120531 | ecosystem: Environmental > Aquatic > Marine > Epipelagic | place: Germany:Helgoland, sampling site Kabeltonne...
GATGCAAGAAGCCGAGGCAGAGCAGACCTTACTGGTGACTGTCGATGAATTGCGCGACTTAAGCTTTAATGCGGCGGATCTACGGCAGCCCGCAGATGCGCTGTCGCTCTCGGTGGCTCAATCATTGCCTGTATCATTGAGCAGTGGTGACGGGGTTTTTGCGGAGCGCTCAGTTCGAGAAACCCTATTCTCTGAAGAGGTCTATGAAGCAGGGAATAACAGCGCGATCCTAGAGCTCTCAGGAAATCGGTTTGTTGTGGTTCGCGTGGCAGAAAAGCGCCCCGCTGAAATCCTGCCTTTCTCTAAAGTGGCACGAACCATACGCAGTAATTTGGAGACAAGTGCAGAGGTGGCGGCGAAGCTTGCTCTTGTAGAGTCGCTGCGGTCGCGCCGGGACGCTGGAGAGCGCTTGGAAGAAATTGCTAAGGCAGAAGACTACGAGTGGCGTGTGGAACTGGGGGCACGGAGAATTGGCAGTCTTTTACCTGCCGAGGTAGTCACCCTAGCCTTTTCTATGAAGCAGGGTGTTGGTGCGTCCCTAGACAGCACCAATCTCGTCAATGGTGATTTGGCGATCGTGGAGTTAGCCGGTGTTGAGCCAGGCCGGTTAGATAATTTGTCTTCTGGCGAGCAAGATGTCATGTCAACACAGCTTACTCAGCTTCAGGGACAGCTCTCGATGCTCGAGTACCGAACGGCGCTGCGCAGCAATGCCGATATCGTTACCCGCTAAAGTGAGTTGTCACATTGACCTCTAAGAAGCTAGAGAGCTCAATGCCTCAGGCCGAAAACGATGCGCTTGGGCAGTTGGCTGCTGCTGTTTCAGGTGCTGTAGCAGCATCAGATGTGCGTAGTCCGCTAGCGGCACCCGATTGGGTGACGGAAAGGCAGCCCCCACCGGTAGAGCGATGGCATCCTGAACACTGCGGCGATATCGGTATGGAAATTCGCGAGGACGGCAGCTGGTGGCACGACGGCTCTCCCATCCGACGCAGCGAACTGGTACAGCTCTTTGCCAGCATTTTGCGGTTAGAGGCGGATCAACAATACTATTTGGTTACGCCGGTAGAGAAAGTTATCGTGAGCGTCGCACTGCACCCGTTGCGGATCATCGACGCCGAACCCCTGGCAGGTCACTCTCCAGAGGTGTTAATACTGACACTGAATACGGGCGGGCAAATACCGTTAGACCGGCGTCATACACTAACACCAGAGCCTCGGGCCGCAGATGCGGCCTACGTCACACTGGATAACGGTTTAACCGCGCTCTTTACACGGGCGGCGTGGTATCGCCTCGTAAATCAAGCGGATGAAAAAGGCTCGATCATGAGTGATGGCAGAAGCCTGTCACTCATGCCCGCTGATTAGGCAGTTCCTGAAATAGGGAACTGCCCGCTTGTCGCTTACATGTTGGGGTAGTTAGGTCCACCAAAGCCCTCAGGGGTGACCCAAGTAATATTTTGTGACGGGTCTTTTATGTCGCACGTCTTACAATGCACACAGTTCTGCGCGTTAATCTGAAACCGCTGCCCTTGCGCGTCTTCCACAATTTCATAAACACCGGCAGGGCAGTAGCGCTGCGCGGGCTCATCGTATCGCGGCAAATTCTTCGCCAGGGGCACATCCGGATCAAGCAACGTTAAGTGGCAAGGCTGATCTTCTTCATGGTTTGTATTAGACAAAAACACTGAGGACAAGCGGTCAAAAGTGACCACGTTGTCGGGCTTGGGGTAACTCATCTTTTTCGCTTTGTCTGCGTCTTCTAGACACGCATAGTCGGGCTTCTGGTCTCGCAGTGTGAAAGGCAGCTTGCCGCCAAAAATGTTTTGGTCAATCCATACCAGACCGGCACCGACAAGATAGCCAAACTTATGCATGAAGCCGGCAAAGTTGCGGGTTGTATAAAGTTCGTCGCCCAGCCACGAGCCTTTAAGGCGCTCTGTGAAAGTCGTGAGATCTTTAGGTGCATCTTCACCATGAGAGAGGGCATCCATAAGGGTCTCGGCGGCAATCATGCCACTCTTCATGGCGGTATGATTACCTTTGATCTTCACGCTGTTTAAGGTCCCCGCATCGCAGCCAATCAAGAGTCCGCCTGGGAAGTGCATTTTAGGCAGCGAGTTGTGCCCACCCTTGGCAAGTGCCCTAGCGCCGTAAGCAATGCGGCTGCCGCCCTCAAGGACCGACTGTGTTGTTGGGTGGGTCTTCCAGCGCTGAAACTCTTCAAAGGGGCTGAGGTGAGGGTTTGAATAGTTCAAGTCACAAATTAGGCCCAGGTACACCTGATTGTTTTCCGCATGGTACAGAAATGCGCCTCCTGAAGAGTTGCTCTCAGAGAGCGGCCAGCCAAGACCATGAACCACCTTGCCAGGTTCGTGCTTACCGGGCTCGATCTCCCATATTTCTTTAATACCAATGCCGTAATGCTGAGGGTCGGCGTTTTTGTCGAGTTCGAACTGCTGCATCAGCTGCTTACCGAGATGTCCTCGGCAACCTTCAGCAAATAACGTATACCGGGCATGCAGCTCCATGCTGGGCACGTAGGCGTCTTTTTGGGTGCCATCTAGACCTACACCCATTTCTCCAGTCGCAATGCCCTTTACGGCACCTGATTCATCGTAAAGCACCTCTGCCGCAGCAAATCCCGGATAGATTTCCACACCAAGCCCTTCAGCCTGCTCGGCCAGCCAACGGCAAACGTTACCCATGGATACGATGTAATTACCCTCATTATGAGTCGGCTTTGGAATCATGAAGTTGGGTAATTTGGTGGCGCCACTGCCGCTGGTGTAGAAATAGAAGGTATCTTCTGTCACGGGAGTCGAGAGTGGGGCGCCCATATCTGCCCAGTTGGGGAGCAGTTCATTGAGGGCTCTGGGCTCCAGCACGGCGCCCGAGAGAATATGTGCGCCAACTTCTGAGCCTTTCTCTACTACGCAGACGGTAGTTTCTCGCTCTTGTTCCTGAGCCAATTGCATAACGCGTATTGCGGCAGACAATCCCGCAGGCCCTGCGCCAACAATAACGACGTCAAACTCCATTGATTCGCGTTCCATAGCGATTTTCCCCCAAATTTGATCTTGCGTTACATATTTGATCTTGCGTTACATAGTTGTATGGTGACTTACGGTGCGGTACTGGTATAGTCGCGCCCGAGGCAGATTTCTGCCCAACACGGCCACAGGTTCAAGCTTAAAACTGAACTTGTGGTCGCCTTTTTGAACTTCGGGTATGTTACACTAAACACCCCGCAAAGCACTATTCTAGCAAAGCTACGGAGTCATAATGAAAGCACTGGTCGCTGTTAAGCGCGTCGTTGATTATAACGTCAAGGTACGCGCCAAAGCCGATGGCAGTGATGTTGAACTTAACAATGTCAAAATGGCCATCAACCCCTTTTGTGAGATCGCTGTCGAGGAGGCCGTGCGCCTCAAAGAGGCTGGAACGGTCTCTGAAGTCGTCGTGGTATCGGTGGGGGAAAAGTCTAGCCAAGAACAAATTCGTACTGCTCTCGCCCTGGGCGCTGATCGTGGTATTCATGTTGAAGTGGAAGGGCGTCCCGAGCCCCTCGAAATTGCCAAGCTTTTAAAGGGCGTTGTTGATAAAGAACAGCCGCAGCTGGTCATTTTGGGAAAACAGTCCATTGACGGTGACAATAACCAAACGGGGCAGATGCTAGGTGCATTGGCTAATATGGGCCAAGGGACTTTTGCTTCTGAGATCAAAATCGACGGTGATAGCTTAGAAGTGATTCGGGAAGTGGACGGAGGACTGCAAACGCTCAAGTTGTCGCTCCCTGCGATTGTCACTACCGATCTGCGTTTAAATGAGCCCCGATATGCTTCCCTGCCCAATATTATGAAGGCTAAGAAGAAGCCCTTAGACGTGACAAACCCTGAAGAGCTTGGAGTGAGTGTGACATCGCACATTACACAACTCGGCGTGGCACCACCTCCTGAGCGCGCTGCAGGAATTAAGGTTGAGGATGTGGCTCAGCTGGTCGATAAACTCAAAAATGAAGCAAAGGTGATCTCATGAAGACGTTGGTTATTGCCGAACACGACAACAACACCCTCAAGCCTGCAACGCATAATGCAGTTGCCGCGGCACAAGCCATAGGGGGAGACATTGATATTTTAGTGGCGGGGGCTGATTGCGGCGCTGTCGCTGAAGCTGCGGCGGCCATTCCTGGAGTTAGCAAAGTGCTGAGTGCTGATAACGCCGTATATGCGAATCAACTGGCCGAAAATGTGGCCTTACTGATTGCTGATGTTGCGGCAGCCTACGACAATGTTTTGGCTCCTGCGACCACGGGCGGAAAGAACACGATGCCAAGAGTTGCTGCGCTTATGAATGTCGCGCAGATTTCTGACATCATCGCAGTTGATAGCCCTGATACCTTTAAGCGACCCATCTACGCGGGCAACGTAATAGCCACCGTGCAATCATCGGATGTTAAAAAAGTAATTACCGTGAGAACCACGGCTTTTGATGGTGTTTCAGAAGAGGGAGGCTCTGCAACGGTTGAGGCTGTAGCTGCGGCACATGACGCAGGTCTTTCGAGCTTTGTTGGCGAAGAGGTGGCGGTTTCAGATAGACCCGAGCTTACAGCTGCCTCAGTGGTTATTTCGGGCGGTCGAGGCATGCAAAACGGTGACAATTTTCAGTTGCTGGAAGGCATTGCCGATAAGCTCGGTGCTGCGATTGGTGCTTCGCGAGCAGCCGTAGACGCCGGCTTTGTACCCAACGATTATCAGGTAGGGCAGACCGGTAAAATCGTTGCGCCAGACCTTTATATCGCCGTTGGCATCTCGGGTGCAATTCAGCACTTGGCAGGAATGAAAGACAGCAAGGTGATTGTTGCGATTAACAAAGATGAGGATGCGCCAATTTTTCAGGTGGCAGACTATGGCTTAGTCGCCGATCTGTTTCAGGCACTGCCCGAGTTAGAATCGGCCATTTAAAAACTCGATTTCCATCGCCCTGTTTTTTGGGGCGATGGTTTTTCAACGCGTAAGCAAGACCCTGTAATCTCTGTAAGTTCCCAGCAAAGCATACCTGCCGGTCCTCAGCCAGCAAGCTCCGATCCGCCACCTCACTGAAAATTCCAACCGACTATTTAGGGGTCAATTTACTGCCCGAGGCAGGAGGCCTAGGTTTGACTGTTGTTTTTTGTGTGCATCACTGGTCGCTTGAGAGGTAAGTAGTGAGCCGAGCTGCGAGCTCAGAAATGTAGGGTTTAGTCGAACTGCAGTTGAACCCCTAATTTCTTGATGGTCCTACTCGCTGCGACAAGCTCTTTGGTGGTGAGGGGGTGATCCCCATACCACCCCTTAGGCAGACCTAGGCTTATGGATGTAGTGCTTGCCCTAACGTCCAAATCATCTAGATCTTCTGTCCACTTTAGAACCACCGACAGGCGCATGATTACCAGCATTTTCAGCGCTCTCTCGCCATGCTTTTCCCGCATTCTATTCAGTTTATCCTGACGCAGTTTGCCCCGCTGTAGGTTCACCAGAGTAGCGATTAGCTCCTGCTCTCCTTGGGAAAAGCCCGGCAAATCTGAGTTTTCAAGGAGGTAGCCTGAGTGACGATTGTAATGTTTCTGGGAAATGGCAACGCCAATGGCATGGCATCTTCCGGCCCATAGCAAGAGTTCAAGGTCGCGGTTAGTGAGTTGCCAAGTTTTGCGAACCCCCACTGTGAGGGTCTTGACGGTTGTTGCGACATAGTCAGATGCAGAGGGCTCTGCGTTGTATCGCGCGAGCATGGCAGAAATTGATCGCTCTCGAACATCTTCATGCCGTAGCCTGCCCATCAAATCGTAAACAACACCCTCTCGCAGTGCGCCGCTAGATGTGCGCATTTGTTCAATCTGCAGGACTCGGAACAGGCCTAGCGTTATGGCGAGGCCCGCAGCAAAAACTGGCCGCCGCTTATCACTAAGGCCCCCCCAAGGAATTTCGTCGGCGTGACGATATACTAGCAACGACTTTTGTAGCCGCTCAAGGGACTTAATATCGATACCTTCATCGCGCCAACCATTCATGCAGATCAGTGCTTCTATCGCTTGTAGTGTGCCAGAGGATCCAACGGCCTCCGACCAATGTTTGGCACCGTAGTGCTTGCGAATATGGGACACCTCAATCATCGCTTGCTCAAGGGCATTGTTGAAACGGCGCTTGCTGATTTTCCCATTGGCAAAGAAGGTATTCGCATAGCTGACGCACCCCAACTGCAAGCTTTCCAGGCGAGTGGGCTCAAACCGTCGTCCTACAATAAACTCTGTACTTCCCCCGCCGATATCAACAACGAGCCGACTTCTTTCGTCATCGGCCAGTGAATGGGCGACACCGAGGTACACGAGGCGGGCTTCTTCACGGCCATAGACCACATCAACCGGCACCCCAAGAATCTCTTGGGCAGGTTTAGTAAATGCATGACGGTTACTGGCACGCCGCAAAGCGTGTGTGCCAACTACCCGAATTTTTGAAGGTTCGACACTTTGTAGCAGTTGGGCGAAGGTTTTGAGGCAGTCAAGGCCCCGTTCAATGGCTTCCCGTGACAGTTTGCGCCCTTTAAGCCCGGCAGCTAGCTGCACCTTTTCTGCTAGGGTGTGAACCGGCCTGATCTCGCCGTGCTCTAGGCGCCCGATTAGAAGGTGAAAGGAGTTACTGCCAAGATCCAAAGCGGCGAGCAGACTGCCATCCGGTAGCTCGTCTGTGCTATCCGTGTGGTGTGGGCTGTAAAGGGGTGTTAACGACATCTGGCTAGCCCCAGCACCATGTAGCGGTCTGTCTAAAGAGTGGCATCGTAGAAACGTGGAATCTGCGGTAGACCTGAATTGTTTGCATCTTAATCGCTGAACCTCATCGGTACTCGGCCCGTTAGTCGGGTGAGCAGCTCATAGCCAATGGTGCCACAATGCCTAGCGACTTCATTGACCGGTAAATTTTTCCCCCACAGTTCGACGGGGGTGTCTAGTTGGCAGTTGGGGAAGTCGGTGACGTCGACCGTAATCATGTCCATCGAAACCCTGCCTACCAGCGGGAATCGTCCGTCTTGTATCCATACGGGTGTACCGTCCTCAGCGCCCCTTGGGTAACCGTCGCCATAGCCGACTGGAACCGTTGCGATAAGGCTGTCACGTGTTGCTCGCCATCGTCCGCCGTAACCCACTGTTTCGCCCTCTGGAACCTGCCTTAGTGCCATAACTGTGGATTTGAAGGACATAACCGGAGTCAGGGACTTGGCCGCTCCTTTATCTGTGTGTTGCGCGCCGTACAGCATGATGCCCGGGCGCACCCAATCGGTAGGGGTTGCCAAGGTGTTGATGATAGCGGCTGAATTGGCCACGCTAGATTCTGAAGCCATCGAGGCTGTTAGTGCTTGCCACGCTTGCTGCTGGTTTAGGGTTACAGTCGAGGAGGGATTTTCCCCATCGGCATAATGGCTCATGAGAATCATCGAATCAGCACCCAATTGGCGCAGTCGTTTTATCACTTGGGGTGCTTCCGCTGGAGAGAAGCCCAATCTGTGCATACCAGTGTCCACTTTAATCCACAGCGGAGTTGTATATTGGTAACCGGCTTTTTCGAGAAGATCGATTTGGTGGTGACTGTGAAGTGTCATCATTAGGTCGTGTTCCTTGATGGCTTCAACATCCGTTCGATCAAATGGCCCCTCTAATACCAAGAGGGGAAGGGCAATGTTGTGTTGCCGCAGTCCAACCGCTTCTTCACAGAAAGCGACCGCAAAGCCATCAACGCTCTGACTCAATACTTCGCTGCAAGGAATAATGCCATGACCGTAGGCATTGGCTTTAACCGAGGCCAGAATTTTACTGTTTCCGGCGAAACGGCGAGTTACCGCAGCGTTGTGTGAGAGCGCAGCGAGGTCAACAGATAGGGTTGTGGGTCTTGGCACGACTTATCTCAGGCGCTGTAGCGATGGTGAGCGAAGAGTGCTTGGGCTGCTGCCCATACCGCTCCAGCCTTGCCACCACTGACGCTATGGCCGTCAATGGCGATAACAGGTGCAATTTCTTTGGTCGAACTGGTGAGCCAGACCTCATCGGCAGCCATAACTTCAGTACGCGAAACAGCGCGCTCTTCAACGCTCCAGCCGTCTCCCCGTAAAATATCGACTAGCATGTTACGGGTTACACCCGGTAACTTTTCAATGTCCAGAGGTGGTGTGATCACCGTTTTATTTTGCACAATGAAGACATTGCAGGCAGCAGCTTCTGTGAGCTCTTCTTGCTCATTAAACAGAATAATTTCATCTGCACCTGAGTCAACGCCTTCCATCATGTGCAGCACATTTCCCAGTAGCGCAACAGATTTAATGTCGCAGCGCTTCCAGCGGCGATCTGTGGCAGTTGCCACTTGGTAGCAGGTCGCCTTGTCAGGATCACCATTGCAGGGGGCATTTACGGTAAAGGTGTAGGCAAAAACGGTGGGTTGGCAGTCGACGGGAAATCGGTGATTTCGAACCGGAGAAGTTCCACGCGTTACCTGAAGATAGACACCCTGATAGTCACCTGCATTTTGCGCGGTTAATTTAGAAAAAAGTGTGTGCCACTTGTCTGCTGTGAGGGGGTTTTCAAGTTGAATTGCTGCTAAGCCCTGATCGAGACGCTGCATGTGCCGTTTAAAGCCGACCAGCTGACCGTTGTAGGAGGGTATTACCTCGTAGATACCGTCACCAAATAAGAAGCCACGATCCATCGGAGAAATACGTGCCTCCTCTAAAGGTACAAACTCACCGTTAAGGTAGGCGATGGTCATTCGTTGTTACCCCCACTAATTATTAGCCTGATCTCTTGAATAAGAGCCTCACCCACAGCAGCCTCAAAGCCATCTTCAGTATTAGTTGGCTCGTGGCTTACGCCGTCGACAGCGCCTAAGTCTACGCAACGCTGGAGCAGCGCATCGGTATCAAGCCAGTCTAGGACCGGACGGTCGCACAACGCTTCAGCGATGGCGATCAATGCATAGGCCCCCCAGTTTGAGACGTCGGCAACAATAAGCTCATCGCATCCGATACGTGCTGGCTTTATATCAAGTCTGTCCAGTATCTGGCCAGCCCGACCCATACCGGCTTCATTGCCACCATCGCCAATGGCAATAACGGGACAAGTTGCCAGCTCTAAAAGCGGCTCCACGGGTCGGCAGGCCTCGGTGATGTCTTTTCCCGCAATATTGTAGAAGCGGCCGTCTGCTGCGGCCCCAGGTCTTTCAATGACAATAATGAGTGAGGGTGATAGATCAAGCAGCAGCCCCTGTGCTTCAGCATGAGCCCCCTCATAGTCAAAGCTCTTAAGTGGATAAGTTCGAATCGACTCGCCCAAAGCGCGGATGATGGCATCACCGGTTAAAAGCCAGGGTGTGCGGCCTAAGCTCTCTAAAAAGTGATAAAGCGCAAACGCGCCGGGTGGGCCGTCAGTCTCAAAGGTACCTGCTACTGGGAATCCAGTACAAATGATGATGTTCCCTTCCGCTGCAATAGTGCTTTGTGCGGCACGCAGAAGATAACTGGATGGCAGCGACTCTTGTACCATCCGCATGCCCCTAGGGTTTCGGGCAACCAGAGCACGCTCTATTTGGCGACTGATGTCTGCTAAAGGAATCAAAGGGCCGTGTTTCCCAAGCTAGTCAGGGCCTTGAGGTGCGTCTCTTCATAGTGGTCGTGTAACCAAACAATTTGCTCTGCGGTAGTTGGGCTTATTGCTTCGAGTTTAACCATTTGTCCAGCTCTTGCTTGCCCAAGTCGCACCCGGTCTGGTGGAATAATGACCCCCAGCTGAGGGTAGCCGCCCATGGTTTGGCGGTCATTCAAAAGTACCAGAGGCTGTCCGTCCGGGGGAACTTGAATCGAGCCTAAACACGTGGCCTCTGACCAAAGTTTTGTCAGGCCAGTGTCAATCGGATTTCCGCTCAGAGGGATGGCCATACGATTGGCGGCTCCGGAAATACTAAAGGTTTTCTCACACAAGGTTTCTCTGCAGGACTCGGTCACTTCGTCGTAATGCATGCCAGGTATAAATCTCAAGTGGAGAATATCAGTGTGGAGTGGCGTTTCATCGCGTTGTCGACGTTCTCCGCGGGGACGCCTCTTCGGGACATCTTGCGGTGCTGGCAGATCTGCAACCGGCAACAAATCCCCGGGC
>Ga0115571_1003345_pt1 | contig 10168 bp, 5 predicted proteins | sample COGITO_mtgs_1205_FD_87293 | JGI IMG/M metagenome (GOLD analysis project Ga0115571, IMG submission 87293) | Pelagic marine microbial communities from North Sea - COGITO_mtgs_120531 | ecosystem: Environmental > Aquatic > Marine > Epipelagic | place: Germany:Helgoland, sampling site Kabeltonne...
ACGCGGCGGGCGGCACCGCGCATCTCCGACATGCGCGACTTGATGTCCACTGTTCCGTTGAGGTGCATGATTGCGGACTACGTACGATGGGTGTCGCGACGGGTTGTGTTCCACCTCGGTGCCCCGCTGTCAATCGGGATAAACGCGGGTCGTTGACACATCGACCGTCTAAACAACAGTCACGGTGACGAGACGCCTATTTCGTCTGAGTCTCTATGGGCATTTCAGTCAGAGATTCTCTTGTTGTCATTTTTGCAAACCGGAAATGTGTGAAACATTACATACTGTTTGCTCGCTTCAAAAAATCCGGATGAACCTCGAGACGTGGCAGCCTCAGGAATCCGCTCTCGAACATCGTGAGCCCCAGGCGCTCCATCTCATTGGGTAGATGAGGCTGTTTGTTGAGGAAAAGCAACTTTTGGCCGTGACGTTCGCCGGCGGCATCCATAGGTACACGCGCGCTCACCGAAGCGTCGCACCCACCCTCACATCGTAATGTCCGCCATGATGTCCGCTATGGCCTCTGTCGCGCCCGTCGCGCAGGTGAGATGCCGATGACCTCCTGGAGACGCGTTTCCGGCGGCACGTCACGCGACGGCTAAAATGCGCTTTCTCTCCGCAACGCCAATCACGTGCCCACCCCGTCGACGGACACCGCGCGTCGACCGCGCCGCGATCACCGAGCGCCGCTTCTGACCGCGCCTCCCGATCCTTCACAATCGCACAGACCCGTTTCTCCGCCAAGTCCCGGAAGGTCGTCGCCCGCCGCACCGTCGTCGCGCGCGCCGTCGCCGAGACCGAGGCTGAGACCAAGGCTGAGAAGCCCAAGCGCAAGTTCTCACCGAAGAAGAACGTCACCGTGCAGGACGCCGACATCGCCGTCGGCAACAAGTACGAGGGCAAAGTGGTGCGTCATCCCTCCTTCACGCGCCTTCTTTACCACCCAAACCGTGCCGCGAGCGGGTGCGAGCGGGGAAAATGCGATCGCGGGGCGCGCGGCGGGTCGGCTCCGGGCCGGCACCGCATGTTTCGTTTCGTGGTCCACCCCCGCCCAAACCCTGCGGCCTCAGGTTTGTTTCGTCAGTGAGGCTTTTCCTATCCAAACGACGTCGCGTGGGCGCGCGGGTGGTGCGCCGGAGGACGCCACGTCGCGTCGGTATCGTCGGGACACACCCGACGAACCACTCGACGCCGCGCGGCGCCACACGGCCCACCACCCGGTCACCCACCGCGCGTCAGCCCCGGATGGTGACAAATCGACCCCACGTCAACCGCCGCCCGTTTCGGATAAGAAACAATTTGGCATTTCACTTTCGAGAGCCTAGACACACACGCTGACCGCGCCTCCCCAATCTTCACCCCGATCTTTTCGTCCCAACAGAAGCGCGTGCAGGAGTACGGCTGCTTCGTCGACTTCGGCGCCAAGAACGACGGCCTCGTTCACATCTCCGAGCTCAAGAATGGCTTCGTCGAGAACGTCACCGACGTCGTCGCCGCGGACCAGGACGTCACCGTCTGGATCAAGTCCATCGACTCCGAGAAGGGCCGCATCTCCCTCACCATGAAGCCCCCGCCCACCGCGGAGGAGCTCGTGGAGTACCAGGCCAAGGAGGAAGAGCGCGAGGCTAAGTTTGCCGCGCGCAAGGCTCAGCAAGCCGCGGCCAAGGCCAACGCCGAGAAGGTCAAGGCGATCAAGCCCGGCACCGCCTTCGACGGCGAGGTCAAGTCCGTCCAGCCCTTCGGCGCCTTCGTCGAGATCATGGAGGGTATCGAGGGTCTCGTGCACGTCTCCGAGATGTCCGACGACTACAACGTCGAGGTGTCCGAATTTTGCAAGGTTGGCGACACCGTCGCCGTCAAGGTGATGGGCGTCGACGGCGCCAAGGTGAAGCTCACCATGAAGGACAAGGTTGACATCTCCGCCGTCGTCGAGGAGGCGCTCCAGGAGGTTGAGGCTGGTGCCGGTACCATGGAGTACGCATTCAAGTCCAAGGGGATCACCTCCGCCCAGTTCCCGGCGGGAAACGATAAGGAAAAGCCCGCCGTGAAGAAGGCTGAAAAGAAGGAGGAGCCCGCCGCCGAGGCCCCCAAGGCTGAAGCCCCCAAGGCTGAAGCCCCCAAGGCTGAAGCTCCCAAGGCTGAGGCCCCCAAGGCTGAAGCCCCCAAGGCTGAAGCCCCCAAGGCTGAGGCCCCCAAGGCTGAGGCCCCCAAGGCTGAAGCTCCCAAGGCTGAGGCCCCCAAGGCTGACGGTGCCGCCATCTCCGCCAAGGACGTCAAGGCTATCCGCGACGCCACCGGCGCCGGCATGATGGACTGCAAGAAGGCCCTCACCGAGTGCGGCGGCGACTTCGAGGAGGCCGTCGTCTGGCTCCGCAAGAAGGGCATCGCCTCCGCCGATAAGAAGGCCTCCCGCATCGCCGCTGAGGGTGCCATCGGCGCCTACATCCACGGTGGCTCCCGCCTCGGTGTGATTGTCGAGGTCAACTGCGAGACTGACTTTGTCGCCCGCGGTGACAGGTTCAAGGAGCTCGTCAATGACATCGCCATGCAGACCGCCGCCTGCATGGACATCGAGTACGTGTCCCCCGAGGATGCCGACCCCGCCATGATCGCCGCCGAGAAGGATGTCCAGATGAAGATGGAGGACATGCTCTCCAAGCCGGAGAACATCCGCGAGAAGATTGTCCAGGGCCGCCTCGACAAGATGGTCAACGAGAAGGCTCTCCTCAAGCAGGACTTCATCAAGGACACCTCCAAGACCGTCGAAGACATCATCAAGGAGGCCACCGCGGAGATTGGAGAGAAGATCTCCATCCGCCGCTTCGTCAAGTACAACCTCGGCGAGGGCATGGAGAAGCGCGAGGAGGACTTCGCCGCCGAGGTTGAGGCCCAGACCCAGGCTCTCAAGGCGAAGGCCGAGGAGAAGAAGGAGGAGGCTCCCAAGGAGGAGAAGAAGGAAGAGGCTGCCAAGCCCGCCATCGCCATCTCCGCCAAGGACGTCAAGGCTATCCGAGACAAGTCCGGTGCCGGCATGATGGACTGCAAGAAGGCTCTCACCGAGTGCGGCGGCGACATGGAGGAGGCTGTCGTCTGGCTCCGCAAGAAGGGCATGGCCTCCGCCGACAAGAAGGCATCCCGCATCGCCGCGGAGGGTGGCATCGCTCAGTACATCCACGCCGGTGCTCGTCTCGGCGTGCTCGTCGAGGTCAACTGCGAGACTGACTTTGTCGCCCGCGGTGACAGGTTCAAGGAGCTCGCCCAGGACATCGCCATGCAGGTTGCCGCCTGCCAGGATGTCGAGTACGTGTCCCCTGAGGATGCCGATCCCGCCATGATCGCCGCCGAGAAGGAGGTCCAGATGAAGATGGAGGATCTTCAGTCCAAGCCCGAGAACATCCGCGAGAAGATTGTCCAGGGCCGCCTCGACAAGATGGTCAACGAGAAGGCTCTCCTCAAGCAGGACTTCATCAAGGACACCTCCAAGACCGTTGAGGAACTCATCAAGGAGGCTACCGCGGAGATTGGAGAGAAGATCTCCATCCGCCGCTTCGTCAAGTACAACCTTGGCGAGGGGATTGAGAAGAGGAACGAGGACTTCGCCGCCGAGGTGGCTGCGCAGATGGGCAAGTAAATCGTCGAGCAAACAAGGGGGCGAACCCTTTATTACTCGACGCCTCACTACCCACTGCCGCGAATCCTTTAGCCATTCTTTTCCCTAGTTTATTGCCGCGATACCGAGGCCCACACGCGCGCTTCGCGTGAGCCTTCGATTGTTCCTGTTCTTTTAATACCACAGTATGCAAAAGTGCGAATCACACCAGACGTCATCGTCCCCTCGGACCAACGCCACTCACTACCCCCGGTCCTATCCGACATCTTTTTCGACTTACCCTGGACAAGGATTTTTCAACCGTTTGTGCCTTGTGCCACACAAGATGGGGCGCACGGGTGGCCTGCTGGACGACCCCAGCGGCAAGGGCAAGGCCCGTCCGAGGATATGGAGACGAAGGCTGACACGCATCGTCTCCCTCGGCATGGTGGTCTACGCCGCCAACGCCCTCTTGGGCCTCGCCGGCTGGGGCGCCGAGCGGGCACCCTCCTCCTCGGCGCGGATCTCGGATCTCGGTGGTGACCCGAACTGCGTCCGCGGCGGTGTCCAGTGCGATGCGCGGCCCGCGCGTCCCACGACCGACGCGGTGGCGCTGAGGCTCCCTGATCCCGACCCCACGAGCGGCAAGTCGCGGTACTACTCCGCCAACCACTGGTTCCACGTGTCCGAGTTTCACGCCAGGAATCACGCGAGGCTTAAATCGATGGACGCCCTCCCGCCGCTCCACGAGGGCAACGGGGTGGTCATCGCGCTGGCGGCGGACGCGTGGAAGGCACAGTTGAGGCCGATGACGCGGCTGCTGCTGGCGGCGACGTACACGGACGGACGCGCGTCGCGGGTGAGCTTCGCGCTGCCGTCCTCCGTCGTACACCACAACCGCGACGGCACCCGGTGGGGACCGGGTCTGGACGGAACCACCGGGCTGGCGTGCGGCTGGACCCAAAGCTCGTGGCACGTCACCCCGCACCAGCCGTTGAGGGATAGATTCGTCCGGTGCGCGGGGTGGGGTGGTGTCGGCGCGGGGTGCGAACCATCGTCGGCGACGCTGGCGACGGACGGGGGCGGCGCCGTGACCTTCGGAGCGGTCAAATCGGAGCGAGGTGATTGGTTCCCCACGAGCCGCGACGTCACCTCGCTGCGCGACACCATCGACCGTCTCTGCGACGCGAATGGACCCGAAGGAGGAGACGGCGTGGGCGCTGCGGGTCTTAATCGCGATGAATCCGTCACTCGTGGGCTCCTGGTATCCAACACGAAGGAGGACAGCTCGGTGAAAGACAAGGCTGATCGTTTGGCGGGTGAGCTCGAGGGCGCGGCGTGCATGGGCGGCGGCGGCTCGACCACGTTCCGTCACGTCGTGATATACCAGCGCGACACGGGCCGTCGCTTGGAGGGTGCGGAGGAGGTGGCGCAGCGCCTGATCGAGGCACTCCCCGGCGGCACCGGGACGTGGAGGCACAGCGTGGTGACGCACCACGAGGCGCTTCCCCCGTGTCTGCTGAAGCGGTGCCTGGGCAACGCCGACGTGCTGGTCACGCCGCACGGTTTCCAGTCCATGCTTTATCTGTTGTTGAAACCTGGGTCCCTGATGTACGAGGTGTTCCCGCACAGGTACTACAAGCACGGGTACAAACGTGCGGCGCTGGAGTGGGATTTGGTGCACGGCATGTCCTTGTCGCCGCCGAGGGGCGTTTTACCGGGTGCGATATCGAGGACGTTCACGACGGGCGGGTGCATGTCGATGTACTACTGCCGGTACTTTGCGCGCAAGGGCGACGTCGTGCTGGAGGGTCGGGACGTTGAGGCCATCGCGAGGGCCGTGAAGGCGTCGGACAGGGACGGTGAGGGCGCCGCACTGGATCCATCGCGGGGATCCATTCGGTGGATCACGGACCCGGGGGGCGCGGTGGGACGGACGGAGTGCCTCGCGGCCTGCGCCGGGAACCACTCGTGCCAGAGGTTCAAACTGGTGGGTCAGAACGATGGGGACGATTCATCGCAGGCGCGGTTGGAGACGGGTGGGACGTGCATGTTGCGCGTGGACTCTGAGCAGGGCGAGCGCGACGGCGACGTCATCGGCGCCGGAATTTACAACAACAAGTGTTGGGTGCCGGGGTGCTAGAGCTAGCTCGTTACGTTATTTATCCTTTGACATGGCGCCCAGGACGGCGTCCTTGTTTCTCACCGCCACGATCATCTCGGCGACGAACCGTCGAATCTCATCCACGGTCCTGGACCCTTCAAACTCCCTCGCCACCATCTCCCAGCGCCGGGTGTGTCCCTTTGGGTACTTTGCCATGGCAGCTTTGAGCGTGGCTTTCTCTCCCTTGGTCCACGGCACCACGACAGTTCCCCCGTCGCTCGTGCTCGCCTCCGCGGCGGCGCGCATGCGGTCAGCCGCCGCCACCGCCACCGCGCACCTTCGCGCGTGTCCCACCAGCTCGAGCACCAACCGCCCGAACTCCCTCGAGAGCCGCCCCCACTCCCTCAGGGACTCGGCGAGGGCGCGAAGTTCCTCGCTCGGGTCGTCGGACCGGCGACCGTTTGTTTCACCTTCCATCTTAACTCGCGTCCATTCCTTGTCCACCGCGTGCGCATCCTTCCCCCACGCGATCAAAGCCTGCCGCAAGTGCTCCTCCCCGACCACCGACGACTCCCACGCGTTCGCGGCGACCCTGCTTCGAACGGCGCGGACCATCGCGGCCATGGACGCGTCGGCGTCGGAGCCCGCGACTTTCTCCCCGGCGAGCGCCGCCGCGTCGCCCTCGCCGTCCGTCTCGAAGCTCGCGCGCATGGCCACCTTGGCGGCGGTGTTGGCGAGTTTATTCGACGCCGCCGCGATCTCCCGTGTCTCACGGACCAGGGCGGTGACGCGTTCGGGCAGCGCCCTCGGTGCGCTCTTGGGTCCGATGGCGTCCACGCTCGTCTCCGACAACAACGTCGATAGCTCCTCCGGGGTGTTCCAGGCTGCGTGTATCGCCTCCCGTAACTCCCGTCTGCGGTGTTCCCGTCGTTGCCGGTCGTTCGTGATGGACGCGTGAGCCTTGCGCTGCTCGTCCCTCTCCCGCGCGTGCGCCGCGGACCGCACCCCGCGCTCCGCGGTTAAGGCCACGTTGTTCGATCGCAGACGTTGCTTGGCCCTGATGTCCGCGGCGCGCAACGACCTGTCGCCGAGGATGCCCACGACGCACAGGCACGCGAGGGTGGCCCATCCCCGCACCGTCAGTAATGGGTCCCTGGCGAGGTCAAACTGCGATCGGGCCCACGCGTCGGAGTGCGTGCCGTAGATCTCGTCGGAAGATCCGTCGCTGTCCCCATTCCGCTCGTCCGCCTTGGGCGCCCACGCCCCGCCGCCGCGTTCGTACCTGCCGCGCGTGGATTCGTCGCTGAGGGTCTCGTAGGCGAAGGCGAGGTCGACGAACTGTTTGTTAGCCTCCGTCCCGCAGTTGGCGCCGCACTTGTCGGGGTGGACGGAAAGCGCCCGTCGCCTGTACGCCTTTTTGATCTGTTTGGTCGACGCGGTGATTGGCACGTCCAGGAGCTGGTAGCAGTTTGGTGCGTCGGCGGGTCCGCCGGGGATGCACGGCGGGATGGGAGGGGAAGCCGCCGAGACCCAGCACCGGCCGCCGCCCCGGGCCGATAGCGTCAGCAGGATCGCCAGGAGCCACGTGCGCATCTTCTTTGCCGTGAATTTCTCGATTGTTTAAAGTAGTGCTAACCGGACTGGACCACCGAAGGTAGACTACTCCGCAACAGGCTCGATCTTCGCCCGTCTGCGCATGATCAGCATGAGGTTGTTCGCCGGCATCTCGAGCACCTTCTCCATCACGAACCCGTGTACCTCACCCAACGACTCAACCTCCCCTATGTCGCGGTACCCCCACTCTTTGTTCCGGCCCCGGAGAGTCTCGTCGAAAGTCGCGTTACCCTCCGACGTGTGCTCGCCGTTTCGCTTGAACGGGCCGTATATCATCAACACCCCACACGAACCCTCGAGTAACCTGGACGCACCCACGATAGTACCCACGGTGGCGGACCAAGGAGATATGTGTGTCATGTTGACCACCAGAACCCCGACGGGAATCTCCCACGACCCGGCGAACCCGTCGGGCCATGACGCGTCACTCGCGTCCAACACCGCGGGTTCCAGCACGTTCTCCACGTCGCTGCAGTGGTGCCTGATGGAGTCGAAGGACTCGTCGGTGAGGTCGGTGGGTAGCCACGTCAGTGCGGGCAAAAGCGGCGCGATGTGCGCCGCGTGTTGCCCCGTGCCGCACGCGAGCTCCACCAACAGACCGCCGTTCTCACCCTTCAGCGTCGGGACCACGACGTCGGCGATGGGCTGGCGGTTGCGCTCGGCGGCGGCGCTGCTCGCCACCTTGTTGAAGGTGTCGCCGTTCTTGTCCCAGGAGTTTTCCTTGGCTTTCTTGGCGGGGGGCGGCTCGGGTCCGTGGGAGGCCATAGTGGCGATCGGTCGTCGGGTGTCACAGCTGTGATGTGCCCTTGCGATGGATGCTGAGGTACCACGGTGTACAAGGCCGAGGTACGCGCGTGAGAGGGAGAACGGGCGCGCGGGTGCGGTGAGGAGGCGAGCCACGGTCGATGCCATCCACGGGCGATCGGCGCGGCGACAACGGTCGTGGACCCGCGGAGTGCGCGACGTCGAGTGTCGTGCCTTGGAAAACTGCACGTGCTGCGGACCTTGATGAGCGGACGCGGCCTCTCCAAGAAAGAAATGACAGGGGCTCGCCCCGACCTCGCCACTCTGCCGGAGCGACGCGTGAGGCACGTCGTGAAGCTCGGTGACGTCGATATCGCACGATGAGGAGTTCGGGACGCAAATCCCACCACAAAAGTGAGCACAGGGACCCGTCTTACCCCGCCCCCCGACCGCCCCGACACCCGATCTCGCCCCGAGTAGCTCTAGACATTCCCACACCCCGCATCTCTGACCTCCCGCCCTCCCTTCCCTCACCCCCGTCCCACACCACAGCCTTTCCCCCGCGCGGTGGCCTTCCGTGGTTCATCGCCGCGCTCTGCTTCGGATGGTCGGTGTTCATGACCGTCGAGTACATGACGCGCGACCTCCCCGACGCCACCAGCGGCCGCGGGTCGAGGCAGGCCGCGTCTTCTCATGTCGACGTCGAGTCCATGATCAAGCACCAGGTCGAGGAGCGGGTGGCAGCGGAGATGGCGTCCCTGAAGATGAAAGGGGACGCCAACCCGGGTGACCCGGGTGTCCCGCGCAAGATGGGCGTGGTCGGCGCCGTGAAGGACGTGGTTCGCGCGGGGGGCGCGCTCAAGGCTGCCGCGGAGGAGGGCGAGCGTAAAGTCGCGGAGAGGATGGCGAAGATAAACGGAGGGTCGGCGCCCATAGAGGGAACCAGAGCGTCCACTAGAGAGGCCACACGGTCGGCGCCCGTCGTGACCCGACCGGACCTCGGGATCGCCTCCGACGACCCAGAGGAGGCTTTCCTCAAGTCCACCGCACCGCTGCCCAAGTCGCTGTACGGCAGACTGAACCAGCTGTCGGCACTGCCGGGCTTCCCCGCGTCGCCGCCGCTGGTGCTCAGCGCGCACGGACCCAAGGCGTACATGTTCCGCAACTTTCTCACCACCCAAGAGTGCGAGCATCTCATGACACTGGCGAAGAAGCAGCTCGCGCCCAGCACCGTCGTCGGGGATAAAGGTAAAGGCTCGCAAGTGTCGACGATTCGAACCAGCGCCGGGATGTTCCTAAGCAAAGGGCAGGACCCGACTGTGCGTTTAATCGAGGAGCGCATCGCCGCCGCCGCGGGCATTCCCGAACCCAACGGCGAGGGTATGCAGATCCTACGGTACGAGAACGGCCAGAAGTACGACCCGCACTACGACTACTTCCACGACCAGGTCAACTCAGCGCCGCGACGGGGCGGGCAGCGCATGGCCACCATGCTCATCTACCTGGAGGACACCGAGCAGGGCGGCGAGACCATCTTTCCCAACGGAGAGCGGCCCGAGCACTGGGACGCGGACGAGCCGGGTAACCACAACGAATGGAGCGAGTGCGCCAAGAAGGGTATCCCGGTCAAGTCGCACAGGGGCGACGCCGTGCTGTTCTGGTCCCTGAAGGAGGACTACACCTTGGACAGCGGAAGTCTTCACGGGGCGTGTCCGGTGATATCGGGGGAGAAGTGGACGGCGGTGAAGTGGATCCGGGTCGCGAAGTTCGACGGGGGTTTCAAGGACAAACTCCCGATGCCTCCGCTCGCCAGGAGCGACCGGAGTAAGGGCCAGTGCCTGGACGAGTGGAGCGAGTGCGGTGAGTGGGCCAAGAAGGGGTGGTGCGACCGCAACCCGTCTTTCATGACTGGGCTTACGGGTGCGAGGGACTCGAAGGGTCCCGCCTGCCCGCAGTCGTGCGACGCGTCCTGCGTCTGAGAGAAGTCTGAAATACAGTCCTAGTTACTACGAGTGCGTTGTTACGAGTACATCATAAATGAGATCAACATCGTCTCGCTGGTCGGTACTCGAACAGCCAGATGTCCTCGTGGTCCTCCAAGTCGTGCTGCGTCGGAT
>Ga0115571_1003350_pt1 | contig 10162 bp, 9 predicted proteins | sample COGITO_mtgs_1205_FD_87293 | JGI IMG/M metagenome (GOLD analysis project Ga0115571, IMG submission 87293) | Pelagic marine microbial communities from North Sea - COGITO_mtgs_120531 | ecosystem: Environmental > Aquatic > Marine > Epipelagic | place: Germany:Helgoland, sampling site Kabeltonne...
ATTTACCCAAGAAGCAACTCCACCATCATTTTGCCATTGGTATGTAACAGTTCCACCATTATCAACAGTAGCAGCTGCAGTAAATGTTGCTGGAGCAGGATCAGTAACTGTTTGTAGTAATGGTTGTGTATTAATAGTAATTACTGGGTCAACTGTAATAACATCTTCAGCATCTCCAGAAACAGCATCTCCAGTACCCATAGCAACTAAACATTCAGCTTTATGACGTACATTTGCTTGAGCATCTGTATAAGTAGAATATCTCCACCAACCAGAATGTGTTAAGCCTTTAGCTTTGTTAGCTGGGGTTTGAGCTTCTTCAGCAGAAACAAATACCACATCAGCTGGATCTAATTGAAAAGTGTGAACTGTGCCAACACCTAAACCAGTTAAATTTACTAAACCAGTTACTGAAGGTGCAGCAAGTGCATTTACTTTAGAATCATACAGAGTAAATACATCAGCTGTTGTTCTACGTACAAAGTATGTAACACCTGAAGTTAAACCTGTGATTTGTGTGCCGCCGCCATTTGTATAAACTACTGAATCACCAGTAGCATAACCATGACCAGCAAAAGTGATTGAATCATCACCTAAACTAACAACATCAGCAGACGAAGCATCAAAAGTGATTTTTTCAGTTAACCACTTTGGCTTTCCTGCCAAATTTTCTACATTATTCCATAAAGACATAATAATTTCTCCTTAACGTCTATTGTTTGGTAAATTTAAATTGTGAACTGGGATACCACCGTCATGAACTCCCGCCCCTTTATTCCTAGCACCTGATTTAGAACCACTAGGTCTGCCACGACCTCGTTTATCTGTAGATTCAGGTTTCTTCTCTTGTTTCTCATCATCACCGTCATATGAACTACCGTAAGTTCCTTTATGAACTGTACTTTTCGGTTTGTTTGCACTATCAGACTTGGATGTTTTTGCATAATGATCTGAATATGCATAATTAGGATCTGATTCGCGTTTAGCTTTTGCATCAGCCTGTCTATCAGCACCAGTATATTTTTCTACCATTGATTTAAATTTATTAAAAGATACTGGTGTTGTTTCATCTAAATCAAAGTCTTCGTGCATAGTTCCTTTGTGTTTAGAAGCCCATTGTGCTTTGTATTCTGGGGTCTGTCTTTCTGGATACTTTTTCCTTGTTGCAGGATTCTCAGCATCTGGATGGCCTTTTTTAATAGCAAAAGCAACACCTGTAGAACCTCTACCTTTCTCATAACTTTCATCCATTTCGGCTTCTTCGTTTTGTGTTTTAAGTGCACTTGCAACTTTTGGATGATGTTGAAGTTTAGGATGTAGTTTATCCATAGCTTTTGTAGCACCAGTCATATTACCACCAGCGTATCTTTTATCTTTGGCAATACCAATACCTTGTTTAACTAATTGAGGAGTAATCGATTCATCCATTTCAGCTTCTTCGTTTTTAGAAGCCCATACTGCTTTGCGTTGAGCATCGTTTTTATATCCTTCTTTGACATCTTTTGATTTCTTTTTATCCCGTAATGCTTTAAGATCAGACGCTTCAATTTCACCATCACCATCAACATCTAATGCTTTTTGATTTGGATGTTTAACTGTTTCTTTTACTTTCTTAGTTGTACCACAACTACTTTCTTTTATAAAATCATTAAAACCTAACATATGACTTTCCTTTTTAATAGTTTTCTTTGCTTTTTTATCAGCTTGTTCTTTATCAAACATTGCTTTACGTTCTGCTGGAGTAGGAATACGATATTGTAAATTCATATTCTTTAACTTATTACCAACAATTTTAGATGCAGTTGATTCATCAACTTCAGCTTCTTCATTTGGTCCATATCCTTTTGGTGTAACATCTTTCATAGTTGGTTTAGAACTTGGCATAGTTTTTCCTGAAACTTTTTTCATTAAAGCTTTAATATGGGGTGGCAAATTATCTTTTTTGTCTTTTATTTCAGATTCATTTGTAAGTTTATTTGCACGATGTTGGTTATGACCTTTAGCCCATTGTAAATGTTCTGCAGAATCTTTTGGATGAGGATTTTCTGAATATTTTTTACCAGTTTTTGCAGCCTCAGCTCCTTGTAAAAATCCTTTTTTATTTTCTTCTTCCATTCTCATTCCTTTTATTTTTTGCACAGTTTGATTATATGATGCTTTAGCTTTAGATTTTTTATCAGAAGCATTTTGTGTTTCAGTTTCTCTTGCATTAGGATTAACTTTAACATTTTCAGTTTTAACTTCTTCTGGAACACAATTAGGAACAGTCTTACCATTTTTCTTTTTAGTTCCTACTGCAGTATAACCTTTCCAACAAGCTTTAGCCAAATCTTTATTTGTAGATTTATCTACTTCTGAATTTATACTACCCACTTTATCAGTACCATTTGGTTGCATAACACCTTCTTTTTTCGCAGCATAAGCTTCGTTAATTATATTCCGCATATCTTTAAAAGTTTTCATTGTTGATTCCAGTATTCTTTTGTATATTTATTTAAATTAACAGTTCCATTTCTTAAGAGCTAACGCTTTACGAGTAGGTCTTCCTTTTTCATCTTTCATTGGTCCATCAACTCCACTCATTCTAGCACAAAATGATTTACGTCTTTTTGCATCTTTGCTACCTGGCTTTAATTTAGAAGGTTTTGTTGTTACAGCAGTTTGTAACTTACTTCCAGGATTTTCTCTTCTATGAGCATCGACTCCTTTTTGTGTCAATCCACCAGTAGAACTTTTATGTCCTTTAGCATCAATAGCTGCTTCAGTTAACCATTCATTAAATGTTAACATTAGAATCCACCGATGGATGAACCTTTAGTGGCTTTTTTATGAGCCAATCTAGCAGTTTCAACCTTACGTACACGTGGCACCAATTTCATAGCTATACGTTTAATTAATGGTCTGCGTTTAACTAAAAGTCTTTCAATTCTTTCTTTTTCACCAATTGATAATTTATTCAATGGTTTTTTAGCTAATCGTTTTTTCATTAATTTAATAGCTAATCTGCCAGCTCTTCTATTAATAATTGGCATCGATGAGTGTCTCTTGAGAGCAATCTTTAATTTACGACCGCGTTTTGCTTTAGTTCTAGCAAATCGAATTCTAGCTCTAATTCTTTCTGTTTTAGAAAGCACTTCCATTAATTCTTGAGATTCCTGAATGTCTTCTTTAATTTCTTCTCCAGTTTCATCATCAACAATAGCTAGTTCATCATCGTCATACAAATCATAGATATCTTCTTCATCGTCTATATCTGCAATCATTTTATCGATTTCTTCTTCTGGAACGTCTTCACATGGAATACGACACGGGTTTCCGTCTTCATCTTCTTCAAAGAATGGATCAAATCCTTTATCTTGAGCATATTCATCTGTGTGTTTATCTTTGTCTTCTATTGGAATAACCTTTCCAATTTTTACGGTATCTGCTTCAGCGACATCTTTTTTATATTCGTTTTTATCTTCATCTGGATTTGGTGTATCGTCTGGTTTTGCATTCATTTTACTGTTTGCAAAATTAACACGATGCGCTTTAAACTTTCTACCAGTTTCTGGATTGACTTTATAGTCAGAAGCATACACATCTTCTTCTATTTCTTCAACGGATTCTGTTTTATATTTAACTTTACGGCGTCTTGAGTGATGATCTGATCCTAATGAATGACCTGCAGTAGTTTGAGGTTTTTCATCAGTTTCTACATCTTTATCAACGATACCTTTATTCAACTTTTTAAGTTTAACGTAATCAGAATATCTTAAAATATCACCAGCTATATTATAATTTTGTCCTTTTTTAACCACTACAGATTCTTTTAATTTAGCAGGAAGAGCGTTCTTATCATATTTAATATCTAATTCATCTGCTAGTTTAAGCATTTTAGATAGTACATTAAGTAATTCAGGTCTCATAACTTTATTTTTAAGTTTACGCATACCCATATTGATTAATTGAGTTGGGCTTGAAATACGCTCTGGGTTATCAACACCTAGCATATCACCAATAATTCTAGCAACTTTAATCTTATCAGAAGGTCTAATGGTTTTATTGGTTAGTTCTTCGCTGAACTCGCCTTTACCAGTTTCTTTAAAGTCATTACTCATAAGTTGTAACTCCGTTTTATGTGTATTCCAATAGTCTAAGTGGTGTGGAAATTCACCAAGTTTATCTAAAGATTTTTTAGCTGCATCATGAGAATCAATCCATTGTTGTGTCTCTTTTTCAGTAGGACTTTTTCCTTGCTGAAGATGCATATCATTTAATTTCATATAAGTATCCGTTGCTTTAAGCGCATTTAATATTGCAACAGGATCATTTTCTATTTTATTACTATTAGCTTTTTCAATAGTATCTTGAAATGCTTTAGTAGCATCAGCAGAATGATGCAAATTCTGTGTTGTATATCCTTTATAAGATATTTCTTTTGGTGCATAACCAGGTTTAATATCTTCTGTTATGGGTTCACATAACGTAACGTCTTTAATCCATTTTCTATGTAATTCACCAGTCTTATCTACTACAACTAAGTAATTACTTCCCCTATCCATGATTTCATATTGCTGATCATTTGATTCAACAATCTCACCAATATGATATATCTCACCTTTGAAATACTTTTCTCTTAATACATCAATAGTAAACTTGACCTCTTCTTTAATTGGATCAAGACCCATACCTTGTCTTAATTCGTTCATTAAGAGTTTTCCATCAATATCTCGTACTGATGTAGGTAATCCTTTTTTAAATTCTCTATAATTACCTTTAGATGCAGCAGTTCTCATTTTAGATGCTGACATACCTGAAGCAGAATCTGAATCAGGATCTCTTTCGCCTGCAGATACTACTTGAATAGTTTGAAACTTAAAGTTCTTACCATTATATTTATTTAATAATGACTCGTATTCTGCAACACGATCACTTCCAGCAACCATAATAATATTCTGATACTTTTTATTTAAATGTGTAGCCGCTTCAATGAAAGATCTTTCATTTTGATTAGCTTGTACAAAATTAAACCCTCTAAACATCATTTTTAAATAATGTATTTTACGGTCTACTGCTAATGGATTCTTCTTTTTATCTTGGGTTCGTGAAGCATAGATGACATGGTCAGCTTTATTTTGAGTAGCTATCTTTTTAACTACTTTAAATAACAACTCATGACCAGTTGTAGGTGGATTGAATCTACCGAAAACGAAGACGACGGTTTTTGACGGCAATTCTTGTACTAATTGTCTATAATTCTTCATTGAACCCATCTATATATATTTAATTATACTATTATTTATAACAAATAATAGCCCTCTATAAGTGTATTATATCATATATTGCTATTATTGTACACACTTATTTATATATTTAAACAACTGATATTAATGCTTCGGCTGCTTTTACTAACCATCGTGAGGTTTCTTCGTCATTGGCTAATTTATCAAAATTAGAAATAGTAACAATATCTTTAATTAGTTCATCATACTCTTCTTTAGTGAATACACCTTCTTGATATTGCTCTGTAATATCGTTTAATTCTGCAGCAAGTTTTCCTTTTATACCATCATCAGTACTTGCTAATTGTTTTAATTCTTCTAGAATCATTAGTCGTCTCCTGTTGGATATGGATATCCTTCGTTATCTGTATTTATCTTTGGTGGTTCACAGTTAATACAACCGCACTCAGTACAATCCCAACATTCCATACAACTTATTCCACAGTGGGCTGCACACGCACATTTTGTACACATTTCCATAATTAGTCTCTTCCTCTCCAAGCTTTTTCTAAGATATGCATTTGCACACCTACTAAAGACTTTTTAGCCTCACAAAAATTAACTGATGTTGCATTATAAGCTTTAGTTAATGATGCTTCTAATTTACGAACATTTTCTGTTTGAGGATCATCTCTAAACTCTGAATGTAATGCTAATTGATGAGCAAGTCTAATAGCAGTATCCCATATGACAATATTCTTTGTATCACATGACAAATCTTCGTATTGATCTTTTAATTGTACATATGTATTTACTTGAGCTGGATCATATTTCATTGGCATGATAAATGTAGTACACCCAGTTAATAATATTGATATGAATAATAATTTTTTCATTATATTTCCTCCCATATTAATGAAGCTTTTACTGATTGAACAGCTTGTGCGCTTTGTATAGCAATAGATAGCACTGAATTGTTTGGTATACTAATGCCTAAGTCTTCTAAATCAAATATACCAACAGAATCTGGCGATAAAATATATACAGCTAAAAGCAATTCATTAGCTTCAACAAATGTAGCAGTCGTAGTACTATATGCAGAACAACTTTGACTTGCATTAACGTTATTATAAACCAATGGAACAGAAGGAGTAGAATTTAATATGAGTAATACTTCTGCTGGATCATTTCCCTGAAAAGATACACTGACTTTTTTAGCAATATTTTGTTTAAGGTTAATTTTTCCAGTATAAATTAATTTATTTTTAATTGTTAAAAGGTGATGCACAGTATTACTAGCTAAAGAAGTTTTTGTTGGACAAGAAATTGATGTTGGGTAATTACTAGAACCACGCAGTCCTTCTATTGCTCCCATCATTGAACCACCAGTTAATTTACTATTAGTTACAGTATTACCTGAAAGATTTGCTGCAATATAACCAAGTTTAAAGCTTGGATTATCCAAATGAACATCAGTATTTCTATTAGAATAATGAATGTGATGAAAAAATATCATATCACCAGTATTTGGATCTTCAATTGCAAATCGTATTTCACCTGCACCTAACCATCTAAATTGAATTTGAAAAATATTTAATTTAGAATGGTCAATAGTTACTCCACTAGGTCCGTTTCCATCTAGCGTATCTATATTCCAATCTTCTTGGTATATCCAATTGTCAGTATGAGCAACTCCAGTTTGGGTTTCAGTCAATGAAGCTGTTGCTGCACCAGAAGATGAATAAGAATATACTCCAGCTTGAACCGAAACTGATGCTGATAAAAAGCAAATATTGGCTCCAGTTTGTTCAACAAGCCACCCAGGAAAACTTGCTTGAGCTACAGTAGTTGCAACTTCAGTAATATCTCCTGCTGGAACTACTACAGTATATGGTACACTATTAAGTGTAATAGTAAATGTTTGGTCTGCACCAACTACTGCAGAGGTTATTTCTAAATCATATATTGTAGCTTTGCCACCGTTTTGTCTTAGTATACCAAATTGTGTACCATTATAACCAATATTTAAAGCTTGTTCTTGTGCAAATAAACCAGCTCTTTGTGTAGTATTTACATGTGGGGTTGAATAAGCTGCAGTAAATCTACAAAGAGCACCTTGACCAGGACGGTATCTCAATATTTTTCTAGATCGTACAACTCCGTATCCACCAGGACTTACCCCTGTTTCAACTTGAAATAATGTATTTGTTGTTCCTGCGGTTCCACTACTTGCACTAAATACTTCAAAATCTCGTGTCGGCAATCCATATAATGCATCCATTTGAATTGTAGGAATTATTGGAACAGATATTGGTTCACCAAATGCTGATCGCGATGAAGCTTCAAATATTCTAGTTTCTTCTACACTAATAGGATTTTGTTCTGAATTGATAGTGGTATTTTTAGATACACTAATAGGATTTCCCACTTCATTTTTAATTTCTTGATTATTGACAAACAAATATGTCATATTATTCTCCACCCATTGCGGTATATTAATTGAATAGCACCATTGTTAATTTGAATAACAAACCCACCTACGTCATTATCTACTGTACCTTGAACCGAGATTGGATTAGTTTCTGCATTACCTGTTTCATCTTTAATAACAAGACCTCTTCCATTTAAATCTGATACTGGTAAAATGATAGTTGTTGGTCCTGAGTAATCAACTCCAATATAGTAGTCAGATTCTTGTACCGTATATTCTTCTACGGTTACATAGGTTGTATTTTGAATTATTGCATTAGCATTAATATTAACAAAAGCAAACTTCTTAGTTGGACCATCATACTTTAGTACTAAACCATCTGCAATGGTTTCTTTAGCAACATCATCTAAGTATCGTAAGTTTACTTCACCACCACCTGGACCTGTAGCAGCAATACGGCCAATAGCTTGTTCTAAGAATTTAATTTTATTCCGTATATCATCTACATTTGTAGATGGAGCATCTGGATTTGGTTGCTGAAATGATTTATCATTAAGATACTTAGCAACATCTGCCATGGAATCAGCTTGTCTTTCAGCTGGTGTTTTTATTATTGGTTGAGCAGGAATTTCTTCTTTAATTACTTCTTCTTTAACTACTTTCTGCTTCTTAACTGGTTTAGGATTAACTATTTCTTCTAATACTTTAAGTGCTGATTTTTCTTTAACTGTATTAATTACAGGTTCAGGCACAGATTCAATGACAGCTAGTTGTCCTCGAAGTTCAGCAAGTTCTTCAAATAATACTGATAGATCAGATTGTACTGATTGTTTGGTATTCTTAACTGCTTTGGCAATAGGATCTGTTTTTTCAAATTCCTTTTTGCCTTCTGATACTATTTTAAAAAGATCACCTAATTCGCTCAATGTTCCCATCCTTTAATTACATCTGCTGAAAAGTTTGCTTTACTAAATTCCATTCTATTTACTATCTTGACCGCGCCTCCAGACAATCGATCGATTGCCACAAACCCTTCAACACCCGTAACCTTAAACCCTGAAGCAGTCTTTAAAAACGTTTCTATATGTCCTGCTTCATTCATTTTATTAATAATCATATGTTTAGCATCAACAAGTAAATTAGTTAATTTAAATACATCAGCTATAGCATCTCTACTATGTGTAGAAAAGAACTTATTCATATTATTTATTTTATCTTTCCATTGCTGTTTTCCCTTATCTGTCTTACGGGAATTCATTTCTTTATTATATTTGTTTTGAATCCAATGATATAAACCTACAACGTGTTTAACTGGATTTGTAATCTTTTCTCCAGCCCGCACTTTAGAATTATTAAAAGTTTTAATTAGATTTAATAGCTCCTGATCTTTACTGATAGAATTAATAACATTAGCATCAATCTTTTGGAACAGTTTACCAGCCTCAGATAATATTGAAGTTACTTTTTGAGTTTCTGCTGCAGTAAATGATGCAGTACCAGAATAGTCTTTATATGTAGCATCATCCATCCATGTAGATGGTGTTTGTCTAAATTGTTTTGTAATATCTTTACCAAACGATGCTGTCATCTGAGTAAAAGAATTACCTGTATATGTTGTATGCCATACTACTCCAATCTTAGCTCTTGTAATTTTATTAGCTAAATCAGAACCATATGGGATTGCATAGACAATAGTGTTAGGATGGAAGGTTATATACTTTTGACCTTCTATGGTTTGTGTTTTTAAGTCACCTTTGGTAAACATTAGATCACCTTGGTAAACTCCTCGTGTAATTCCTAACTTACTAAACTCTGCCAATGCAATTTTAAACTTAGCAGCAAGATCTCCAGACAAATCTTTATCAATCTCAGCATTTGTTTTATAGATCTTAGGATCAACATTAAAGATCCCTTTCTTTGCAACAAAGAACTTACCATCTCTAGGATCAACTCCAGCAAAAATAGCAGGAGCTCCATCCCATTTAACTGTAGCAGTTAATTTAGATTTACTATTACCTGCTAGCATATTTCTTAAATCTTGCAGAAAGTTAATTGCTTTACGTGTACCGGCAACGCCTTCATTGAAGACAAGATCTTCCAAATGTTCCATATGAACATTCTTTGATTCTATAATATAATCTTTTAATTTAAACATATTTAAAATCGCACATTAAACGTGTAGGATATCCATTACCGCCTTGTGTATCCCTTATATTAATACTAAATGTATAAGATCCAGATTGGAATTCTACATTAACTCTTTTACCTGTACCAGTTTTACCACCATAATAAACTGTAACACCGCCTTTAAGTGCTGCAGCCTTTTGCATAGCAGACTTATCCATTTTCTTACTTAATATTTTACTAGGAAATCTATGAATAACATGATAGTTATAACCAATTCCCGATTCTAGTAATTTTTGTATATTTCTTGCGTTTACTCTTGGCTTTTTAACAACCTTTGTTTTTAAATCGCCATTAAATACATCGCAGAATAAATCTTCTTCAATACCAAATAGGTTTAATA
>Ga0115571_1003351_pt1 | contig 10160 bp, 3 predicted proteins | sample COGITO_mtgs_1205_FD_87293 | JGI IMG/M metagenome (GOLD analysis project Ga0115571, IMG submission 87293) | Pelagic marine microbial communities from North Sea - COGITO_mtgs_120531 | ecosystem: Environmental > Aquatic > Marine > Epipelagic | place: Germany:Helgoland, sampling site Kabeltonne...
CCGCAAGATCTGGAGATCGCGATCTCCCGGTGGAGATCGCGATCTCGCTGGAGATCGCGATCTCCCGCTGGAGATCACGATCTCGCTGGGCGGGCTAGCCCTGATGGCTAAGCTGCTTCTACCAACCCCAGCGGGGCCGTGCACGGACGTGACGGCCTCAGAAAGCCCATCCCGCTGACCGCCCTACGCTCTCGCTCCCACTCGCTACCACTCACACGCTCTCGCTGGTCCGGCGCCTGGGCTGCCGTGTCGTGCGCTCGGCTGCGCCGCGCCGTTCCGGCGCGGCGTCCACTCGCTGCCGCTGACCACGGCAACGCGGGCTGAGCGCCCGCGCTCTCCGGGCCCGCCGCCCTAGCGGAAGGTGGCGGGCTGCGCCCAGCCCTTGCACAGGACCTCGAGCTCCGCCCCGTCGGCGCCGCCGACCGCCGCCGAGCCGCCGAGGTGCTCCTCCGCCAGCGCGCGCTCGTAGATGGCGTGGATGTCGCTCCACCAGCGGCCCCGCTGCCGGATGAGCCGCTCCGCGCCCGCCGGCCCGTAGACCGCGCGGTAGTCCGTCGCGCCGCCGATGCGGAAGGACTTGGCGCCGTAGAGCGCGCCGTCCAGGCCGATGAGGCCCGCCAGCCGCTGCGCGAGCCGCCGCGTGTCCGCGGTGGCCCACTTGGCGCCCTTCGCCGTGACGAAGAGCGGCTTGAGCGCCTCGGCGCCCTGCACGCGCCCGCGCGTCGGCGGCATGCGGCCGAGTCGCGCCGCCACGGCGAGCACGACGGCGTCGTACGCGTCGAGCGGGTCGTCGCCTAGCCCGCCGCCCGCCGCGCGCCGCCGCACCGGCATCACCGCTTCTCGCCGGCGGGCCGTGGTGTCCTTGATGGGCACCACGTCCACCGTAAGCCACGGGAGGCCTTGACTCTCTGCGCACGGCTCGCGGAACTCGACCGCGCCGAGCGTGAGGTCGCGCGCCGTGTCGAACTCCTTGCCGTCGACCACGCCGAGCTCGCCGCCGCGGAGGAGGATGTTGTGGGCCAGCACTGCCGCCGCCCACTCCACCGCGCCGCGCCTCGACGAGCGGTTGAACCCCGCCTGCGCGATGGCGCGCAAATGGCGCGCCCGCAGCCCGAGGGCGAGCTTGCGCTGGCCCGGCGGCCCGTCGATCTGGCGCATGCGCTTGAACGCCGAGGGCGCGAGCATGTTGACGCTCGCGTCGACGACCGCATAGTGCGCCTCGTGCGAGCGCAGCTTCTTGATGGCGCCCACGTAGGTGGCGACCGTGTCGCTCTGCAGCGTCTGGCCCGCGCGCCCCTTGAGCCGCGAGCCCCGCCGCCGCACGTACTCGGCGAACATGTCGAGTGACTCCTGGTTGTAGACCTTGGCCGCCACGTCGCCCGTCCCGCCGACGAGCGGTAGGAACATCGGCGCGCGCGCCGTGTCCTCGGCGAATTCGCCGAACCACTTGACTGCGTCGCCGAGCCGGCCGACGTCGTACGTCTGCCTCGCCCGCTCGCGCACGCCGCGGCGCAGCTCGGCGGCCAGCCCGCTCTCGCCATCCGCGTGGCCGCCTGCTGCTCCGAGGGGCCCGATGAGCCCCGCCTTCGCCGCCCTGTCTAGGACGTCCGGCAGCCGGCTCGCGGCCCGCGAGCTGTGCTCCGTCTGCGGTGCTCGCGCAGCGCGGCGCCGCTCGCCCTCCGCGTCCCGCCGCTCGCCGGCGCCGCCGGCGGCGGCCTGCCAACGCTGCTGCTCCGCTGCAAGCCCCACGCGCGGCGCCCGCGCCGGTGGCGCGGGCGCCGCGCGCGCCGCGCCCGCCGCCAGCCCCGGCGCCGCCGGGGACCCCCCCTGCGGCGCCACCGCCCACGGGTTGAGCAGCCCGCCTGCCGCGTCTCCAAGCCGGCCGTCCGCCGGGTGGTAGACCACCACGTCGGGCCCCCATCGGACGCCTGCGCCGTGTCGTACGCGGCGCGTGAACCGCGCGCGTGCGCGAGGCGCGGGGCGGTGTGCATGTGTATGTGTGCGGCGCGGCGCCCCATGGGGCCATGTATGGGTTAAGGGTTAACCCCACGTGCGCCTAAGTCCACCCTAGCGCTGCCCTAGTGTGCGCTACGGTAGCGTGCGCTAGTGTGCGAGTGCGTCGCTTGCTCGTCAGCTCGCTGCCTGCTCTCGCTTCGCTGGCGGCGACGGCGCGCCACCGCGCCCACCGCGCCGGTACGGCGCGGCGCTGCGCGGTCACCGCGCCGCAACGCGCGCTCGCTCGCTGCGCCACCGTCACAGGCTGTGACGCTCACCGTCACAGGCTGTGACGCTCACCGCTCGCCCGCCGCCCGCCGCTTCCGCGGCGCGCGGCGCGTCTCCGCCTCGACCGCGATCGCCTCCCGCAGCGCCGCCCAGCAGTGCTGAGGGATCGGCGCGACGCGCGTCGCCACGCCCGCCGCCTGCGCGTCCGCGCGCACCTCCGCCAGCTGAGCCGGATGGCTGAGCCGGTCAGCGTCGACGTTGAGGTCTCTCGAGACCGAGACCGCAAGCCAGTGCGCGCACAGCTCGCGAGCGCCGCGGACGAGCTTCCGCATCTGCGGCCTGCCGCTCGCGCCCGCGTTGAGCGCCGCGGCCGCCGGGTCGCAGTCGCCCACCGCGGTGACCGAGGTGGGCTGTCTGCCGGCCGCCGCGGCGTAAGCCTCCGCCACGGCCCATTGGCCGAAGGCCTCAGCCGCCGGCATGGACAGGCGCCCAAGCGCCGCGTCGGGGTCGCGCTCCCGCTCGCTCGCGCGCAGCGCCTGCCTCTGCAGCGCTGCAAGCACGTCAGCCGGCCACAGCTCGGACACGAGCGTCGCCTCGCCCGGCTTTGCCGGGTCGAGCGCGTAGCCGCCGACGCCGTCGACGCCGCTCGCGTCGGTGACGACTGTGAGCCCGCCGGGCGCCGCGCGCTCCTGGAACGCCGCCTCAGGCGCCAGCGCGACGCCCTCATTGGCCTGGAGCAGGTCCTCCGCCAGGCGCAGCAGCTCCATCCACTCGGCCTGCACGCTGCCGCCCTGCCGCAGCTGCAGCTTGGGCGGCCGGCGGCGTACGCCGCCGACCTCCCACGTGGCCCGCGTGACGGCGTATCCGCCGCCAAGCGGGCCCTTCAACTCGGGCAGGACCTGCGAGATGTTGCATAGCCTGCCGACTAGCCGCTCGGCCTTGCGCCTGTCGACGCGCGCCACCGCCGCCGCCGCCAGCGCCTCGGCCGCCTCCCGCCGCATCGCTTGACGCTTGAGCTCGGGGCAGCGCACGCGCCCCTGCCCCAGCTCCTCGCCGCGCGCCACCTCGAAGCCCAGGGCCACGACCGGGTTGGCCACCACCACCTTGCCCGGGGCCGCGGACAGCCCGAGCCGGCGCAGCGCGAGCACCACCAGCTGCGCATGCACGTACACGCGCGAGCTGCTGCTCGCCGGCCGCGCGCCCATCGAGAGCGCGTTGCGCGGGTCGATGTCGATGCCCGCGACGCTCGCCGGCGGCTCGACCGTGTCGTCGAGCGCCGCGCCGGTGAAGTCGTCGATGAACACCTGCAAGTAGTTGGGCGAGAGCTGCGCCTCGCCCTCCGGCAGCTGCCCGCGCCCTTGCCTCGCTCGCCGCTCCTCCGCCCACCGCCTCGCTGACGGTGGCGGCGGCTGCTCCACGTCGAAGCAGCGCTGCATGTGCTGCGCGTACGCCGCGACGAGCGTGGAGATGCGCTCGAATCTGTTGGGCGCGTACGCGCCGCCGAAGCCGAGCCGGCGGTCGACGCAGAAGCCGACGCGGCCCTCGTCGTCCCACCACGCGAAGCATTGCGTCCACTGGTCCGCCCGTTGCACGACGCAGAACCTGTATGCCGACTCCGCGTCGACAACGTAACCGGCGGCGCGAGCGCCGCCGGCCTCGCCCGCCGTGTCGCAGATCGCCCAGCCCCTCGCGAAGCGCTGCACGGTCGGGAGCTGCACGAAGCTGTCGTCGTCGTCGACGCCGGCGTTGACCGAGTCCACGCCGCCATGCGACGAGTTCTGCGTGATGCGCGGCTTCTCGTACGCCTCGAGCCTCGGCGCGCCATCGGCGCCCTCGCCCGGCAGCAGGCGCACGCGCTCCTGCATGATGACGTTGCGCGGGAGGATGCGGCACGGCGCAAACGGCAGGTGCCGCGTCGGCCTGCTCGCCCACTCCTCCGCCCAATCCGCCTGCACCACCTTGGCCGCCGCCGCCACATTCTCGGCGACGCCGTTGTGGTGCCACGCGAGCACGGTGGTGAGCGCGCAATCGGAGCGCGCCTCCACCCCACCTTCGCCGATCTGCTCGAGGATGTCGAGGTCCACTCGCTCCCATCCGAGCTCCTCTGCTGCCGCGCGAAGAGCCGCGCGGTCGATCTGCCGCGCCCCGGGGAAGATCGTGTCCCTCGTGGAGCGCTGCACCGGCTTGCAGTCGGCCGGGTCGCTGCAATCCCAGACGACGCCCCTCGCCCAGAGCGGCATCTGGTCCTGCTCGATGGTGACCGTGGGCACCTTGGGCGGCGTCCTGCCCTCGCGCAGCGCCGCCGCCGCCGCGTCGGCCTGCTGCAGCCACGGCTGCACGGTGCCCTCGTAGACGCCCTCGTCGTAGAGCTCGTGCACTCGCACGGGGCCCTCCGCGAGCCGCCTCTCCCGCGCCTGTGCTGCCGCCGCGCGCTCGCCACGGCTCGCCGCATGCGCTGCTGCCCGTCGCTGTCGCTCGGCTCGCTTCCTCTCCGCCGCTCCGCGAGGCTTGGTCGAGGGCGGCGGCGCGTGGAGGTCGCCCGGCAGCGCCTCGTGCCGGAGGGCGCTCGCCGCCGCCGCCCGCTGGTTGCGCACCGACGCGAACTTGGGTGGCGTGTGGCGCGCGGCCTCGCACGCCGCCGCCACCGTCGGTGAGAGCTCCCAGCCCTCGCCGACGAGCCCGCCCCTCGCCGCGCCGGGCGTCGCGCTCGCGCGCTCGCTCGCCCCGCCGGCTTCGCGCTCGCGCGCCGCCGCGCGCTCTGCCTCTCGCCTCCGCATCGCTCGCGTCGCTGCCTCCGCGAGGAACTCGTTCATCTCGTCGGGGTACGCCGCCGCCGACGTCGCTCTCGAGAGCCCCGACGCGTGCCTGCCGTGCAGCTGCTCGCCGTGCGGCTCCTTGCCGTGGTCGCACAGCCGCTCGTCGAGCGCCGCCAGCTCCGACCACTCCGCCGCGTGGGCGACGCTCGTCCACTTCTGGTACGGCGCTGCGAAGGCGCAGTACGCGAAGGTGCGCGTGCGTGCGCCCGTCTCCGCCACCAGCGCTTCGACGCACGGCTGCTTCCACAGCGGCGCGTGGTCGGCGAAGCGCTCCCAGTGGGCGTGCGAGCTCTCGTCGCCTCTGTCGGCCGGGTTCTCCACGGCCCAAAGCACCCCCGCCTCGTGCGCCGCGCGCGCCAGTCGGGCGGTCCACTCCGCCAGCTCGTTGTGCTTGCGGAGGTACGCGCGCCACTCGGGCGGTGCGTTCTGAAGCCCGCTCGGCTGCTTGCGCGAGCGCAGCTGGGGCCGGTGGGCAACCGAGTAGCTCTCGCACGGCGGGGCTGCGAAGACGATGTCGTAGTCGCCTCGCCGCACCCGCCCGATGAGCCGCGCGCCCACCTCCGGCCGCCGCACGTCGTGCTGCCCGCCGCCCACCTTGGTGTCCACCACGGTGACGGCGACGCCCCTCGCTCGCAGCCGTGCCGCCAGGTCCGCGTCGTGGCCCGGCCCGGCGAAGACGATGAGCGCAGAGGCCCACGCCTGGCTGCCCGCCCGGCGCGCCCGCGGCCTCGAGGCGGTGCTCGGCGTGGCCATGAGCGTGGCCACCGTCGGCTCTCGACCGACAGCTTCCGCCTCCGCCGACTCTCGACCGACAGCTTCCGCCTCCGCCGACTCTCGACCGACAGCATCCGCCTCCGCCGCGTCGCACTGGCGCCCGGGCGTCGGCGGCGCGCTGAGCGCCGACAGCGCTCGCAGCTGTCGCGCCGCCGCCCCTGCCGTGTCGCCAGCGGCGACGCCCTGCGTCGCCGCCGCGCGCGCTGAGCTATCGCTGTCCGCTCCCGGCTCCTCTCGGCGCTCGCTCGCCGCTCCCGGCTCCTCCCGGCTCCTCGCTCGCTCGCCGCTCCCGGCTCCTCCCGGCTCCGCCCGGCTCCTCCCGGCTCCTCCCGGCTCCTCGCTCGCTCGCTGCGCCCGGCTCCGCTCGGCGCCCTCCTCGACCAGGTTGAACTGGCCGAGGTGCTGCGGCACGACGTAGGAGCGCACCTCCGCCGCCACGCCGCCGTCGTCGCTCACCGCCCACGACACTCGCCGCGGCGCGCGCGCCGTGCTGCTCGGGTCGTCGGCGCTGTCGCCCTCGCCCTGCGCGTGTGGCGCGGCGTGGCGTGACTCTGCGCTGTGCTACGCTGCGCCGTGTCACGCTGCGCTACGCGGCGTCACGCTGCGTCTCGCTGTGCCACGCTGTGTGGGGCTGCCATCGCGCTGGGCTCGGGGCGGGGGCTGCGTGTGTGTGTGGCACACGCCTCCTCCGTCGCTGTCGGCTCCGCCGCGGACTCCGCCACTCCGAGGGGAGTGCGCGGCTCACGCGCTCGGCCAGCTCGCTCGCTCGCTGCGCCGCGCGACGGCGGCTCCCGGCTCCCACCCCCCTGACCCCTGCTGCCTCCTGACCCCCGCTGCCCGCCGCTCCCTTCGCTGTCGCCGGCGCCGTAGCTCTGCATCCCTGCCCCCCTGCTGCTGCCCTGCGACCTGAGCTGCTCGGGCGCCAGCGGCGCAGGCTCGGCGTGAGCCTCCCCCACGTCCCCGACGCCTCCGCCATCCCGAGCCACCTCCTGCTGACCTTCCCTCTCCCCCTGTCCTCCCCGCCGCTCTTCGCTGTCTCCGGCCGCGGCTACGGCAGGCGGCGCCCCCGCCGCCGCCGCGGGCGAGCCCTATTTGAAGGCCTTCTGCACGCGAGCTGTGCAGGCCGCCTTGACCGCCTTGAGCATCTCGTCGGAGAAGGGCGGCGGCTTCTCGCTCGCCGCGAGCTTCGCGCTCTCGCTGCATTGCACGCAGCCCCCGGTCGGCCCGTCGCGGCACGAGCCGCGGATGGCGAGGAACGGGCAAGGCTGCTGCTCGCGCTGGCGCCTGTCTGGGTGCTCTTTGGTGTAGAGCCGCTGCAGCACCTCGACCGCGCCCTTATGCCCCTGCTTGTCGGTGAGGTCAGTGATGCTGTCCGCCTTCAGCGCAGTCGCTGCAGCCGCCGTGGGGGCCGCCGCCGCTGTCGCCGTCGCTGCTGCTGCCGCTGCCGCCGCCGGCGCCGGAGCGCCCGGCGCGAGCAACGCCGCCGCCGCCTTGGCGTTCCTCTTCGCTTCCCTCTCCGCCTTCTGCCCTGCCACGAAGTCCTCCTTCTTCTTGGAGCGCTTGCTCGGGCTGCCCTCGCCCTCCTCCTCGCCACGCCCGAGCGGCGACTTGCGCCCGGCTGCTTTCGCCGCCGCCGCCTCCTCCTGGTGGATGCGGCGCGAGGCGTGCTCCGAGCGCTGCTCCGCGATGAGGGGCTCGACTTTGCGCTGCTTGGCCTCCGCCACGAGGGCTGGCCAGTCGATGGGCGGGCCGGCGCGCGTGCGCCGGCGGGCCGCTTGGCCGTGCGCGCGCATGAAGAGGTCCTTCATGAGCTCGTCGACCTTCGCTGGCTCGAGCTTGCCGCACGCGCTGCGCGCGAGCTCAGTCAAGCCGAAGCCATCTGAAGCCGCGTCTGCTTGCGCCGCGCCAAGCGGGCCGCCGCCGGCCATCGCGTCGACCGCGCCGAGGAGCCGCGACAGGTTGAGCATCGCCACCGGCACGTCGATGATAGACTGCTGCCCTGCGCGGGTGCCCCAACGGCCCTGGAAGAGCAGCTCTCGCTCGGTAAACGCGCCGCTTCGCTCGGGAGGCGTCCCTCCCAACAAGTAGACAGCCAGCGGGTAGAGGCAGGTGCTGTCCATGACGACCTCTGCCTCGCCCGCCGCCGCCTTCTTGATCTGATACGCTCGCTTGACCAGGATCGCGTCCGCCAGGGCGGCGATCTCCTGGTTCACCGCGTCCACCCTGCTCTCTCGCACCACTAGCTCTATCTGTGTGATGACATATTCACGCAGCGAGCTGCGTGCGTCGTGCACGCTAGCGGCGATGCCTGCTTTTGGCACCGCCCCGGACACCGTGCCGTCCGAGAAGATGAAGGCCGCGGCGCCCTCGCCCACGTCGCCGGGCATGTCGACGAGCCGCCGCACCTTCTGGATCGCGCCGCTCGGCTTGACCGCCACCGCCTCCGCCCGCGCGAAGCTCGTGTCGGCGAGCGGCGTGAGCAGGTCGCCTGCCGCCGCGAAGGTGGTGGCCTTGCCGGCCGACTGGCACGGCTTGAACCAGCCCGGCTGCACGTCCTCCTCGTCCAGGGCGGACCTCGCTCGCTTCGATGCCTCGCTGCCGACGCCGCGGCCTCCGCCGCCGCCCGCCTGCGCGCGGCCCGCCGCCAGCACCACTTTGTGAAGTCGCTCTGCCGCTGCCGACCAGGAGGCAGGCCGGCCCTCGAACGAGAGCCCAGCCTTCTCCACGAGGTACTCGTAGTCGTCCGCAGCCTGCTCCATCGCCGCCGCGCTGCCGCCCGAGAACAGCGTCGACGCCGGCGCCGCCCCGCGCTGCGTCGCGAGCTCCGCCGCGAGCGCGCTGACCGCCCGCGGTGTCGACACCGACGGCGTCAGGACACCGCCTAGCTGGCCGAGCACCTCCGCGTCCGCGAGGCCGTCTGCGCCTGCAGGGCGCAGCTCCGCGAAGTGCAGGCTGGGGTTCGGGGGCCCACTCGTGCTCGCTGCGGCCCCGGCCGCGGCCGGCGCCATCGCTGCCATCACCGCTGCTCGCACTGCCGGGTCGAGCGAGAGGCTGGACAGGCAGGCCATCAGCGGGTCTGGCGAGGTCGCTCCTCCCAGCGCCACCACCGGGGCCGGCGCGGGCGCCGGGGGGACGGCGGCTGGCGCCGCCACGGCGGCGGCGGGAGCGGGTATCGCCACCGTCACAGGGTGTGACGCCAACGCTGCGGCAGCCTCCGCCGTCGCCACCCTGCTGAACACCTCGCCGAGCTGCCTGCCGCTCGGTGGGAAGCCGAGCGTTGCGAGCGTCGCCATCTCCGTCATGACCGTGTGCATCACGGTCGGCGGGACCGCCGCCGCCACGTCGAGGCAGAGGCGGCGCAGCTCCACCGCCCACGAGTCGGCCATCTTCTTCACCTCAGTCGACGAGTCGTGCGGCGCCGCCAGGATGACGGCCAGCATCGGCGCCGCCTGCCCCACGCCTGCTGCTGCGGTGAGGAAACCCGCGAGTTCTCCCGCCGTCACCTCTCCACTCGCATCGAACAGTCCCAGGTTCGTGAGTGCGGCCCGCGCCAGCAACCCAGCGCTGCCAACACTAGCGCTCTGGCCAACCACTGCGTCCGGCAAGAGGACAGTGGCCTTGGCCGCCGCGACCTCCACGAGGTCGGCGTGCGCCGGCACCGCCGCCAAGCCGCCCGGCCGACCAGCCCACGGTCGCCACTGCAGTCCCAGAGCCTGCACAGCCTCATCCACTGTCTTCTCCACTGTCGATCCTCCAGCAACGATGCTGACACTCTGCACTGCGCCACCACCTGAAGACGCGGGCGGCTCGATCTTCGCCGCGAGTGCGCCGATCTTCAGTTCGCCTGCAGCTGCTCCTGCAGCCGTCGGCAGCGATAGTATGCCGAGGATGGCGCCATCGAGCCCTTGGCTGCAGAGTTCCGCAACTCCCACAGTTTGGGGTGATCCCAATTGATCCCATTTTTTCGCAACCTGTAGCTTGGGTGCGGTGCCCAAGCCCGAAACAGGGCTGGTAGTCGCGGGCACTATGAGGTACTTCGTGCCGGCCGCAGGCGACAGCCGGAGTATCGACCCGCGCAACTGCCTGTTGAGCTCCTCCACATTAGCGCTGTCCTTATCGATGATCGCTGGAAGTCCGGTCTCCGGTGCCAGTTTCTTTTGTACCAGCTCTTTGCGCAGATCCTGAATCTTTTGCCCCAGTGCTGCCAGCTGCTGCATCACCATCGTCGGCTTTTCGCAGTAGCTGGTGCACTTGTTCGATCGTGTCCCCCCGCGGTGGGGGACGCGATTCGCTCGATGTGCGCAGGTCGTGCATGGGTGATAAAACCCAACCGTCACAGGCTGTGAC
>Ga0115571_1003353_pt1 | contig 10153 bp, 10 predicted proteins | sample COGITO_mtgs_1205_FD_87293 | JGI IMG/M metagenome (GOLD analysis project Ga0115571, IMG submission 87293) | Pelagic marine microbial communities from North Sea - COGITO_mtgs_120531 | ecosystem: Environmental > Aquatic > Marine > Epipelagic | place: Germany:Helgoland, sampling site Kabeltonne...
AACCCCTAGAGATTCTTTAAGAGTAAACATAATTGCAATTAAGCTCATTACCACAATATGACCTGCTGAAATGTTTGCGAACAAACGAACTAATAGTGAAAATGGTTTGATAACTAAAGCACCAGCTAATTCTATAATTGCCAATACTGGACGTATTAAAACAGGTACTCCTGGCATCCAAATCATGTGCATCCAATACTCCTTGTTTCCACTAACAGTATAAATTACTAGGGTAAAAATTGCCAAGCACCCAGTTACTGCTAACTGACCTGTAACATTAAATCCTAAGGGAGTTAAACCTGCTAGATTTAAAACCCAAATAAAGAAAAATACCGTTAATAAATATCCTGTAAATCTTCTGTAGTGTTTTTCACCAATATTTGGTCTTGCTATTTCGTCGCGAACATATAAAACTAAAGGTTCTAAAACTCTGGCAAAACCAGTAGGGATTTGTTTTGTTTTGTATTGTTTTGCTAAACTTGAAAACCAAAACAATAATAAGAAACCTATTAAAAGAATTCCTACAACACTTTTTGTGATAGAAAAGTCCAACACTTTATGTGCATTTGTAGCATGGTGAGTCTCATCAAAAGAAAGGGTTGAAACTCCTTTGTCTAGCTCATATATTTTGGAGTGAATTTTAGCAAATTTTAATCCGTTTTTTTCTACAAGTACGTGCCCATCGTCATTGTGGTGAAATTCTGAAGACATAAAAGAAACCAGCCCTTCACTAGACCAAAGAATAACAGGTAGCGGGAAGCCAACATGTTTTCTTTCTCCATCATCTGAGGTGTATGAAAATAGGGAAAAGTCGTGAGAATCTTTAATGTGATGAAGAATATAAGCCTCTACTTCTTCTTTAGTATTTATACGTCCACCATCATTTTGTTTGTCATGTTTTGTCTCAGATTCTGAGGCAAAACTTGTTATTGAAAACAATGCTATTGAGACGATAAAAAGAAATTTGATTGTGTTTTGTGCAACCTTCATTGTAAAAATACGCTTTCTAAATTCGGCGCAAAGATATGGAATAATTCAAAATTACAAACCTTTTTTAAAGCTAATTTTTTTATTTTTTCTTCAAAATTTTAGCAACAATTGTCGCTTCAGTGATTAAAAATAAAACCACAGGAATGAATAATGACATCCTAGAAGAAAGAGCGAGTTCTTCTTTTGTAAAGATCGACGTATAAAAGAGTGAACAAAAAAGGGTTAGTTTTAATAAAATTGTTCCCAGATAGATAAAGCCTAACTGCTCAAAAAATTTATTAAAATTTGAAAAAATAAAAAAATTAATACAAATTATTAGTGAAAAAAATAGATGAAAGAGGTAGATTTTTTTTAGAGAAAAAGGGAGGATTATTTGTTGTTTTTGGATGAAAAAGTCATGAATATAAAAGCCAATTATAAAAACGATAAAGAAGACAGCAGAAAAAAGAAGGACACTTCTAATCATTAATTTTGTTGGCTTGTTTTATTAGTGAATACATCGATAAAAAAATGGCAACTAAAGTTGTTATTTCTGTTAAAAAAGGAACTTCAAATTTTAATTCCAACCATTTTCCAAGTAAGAACCCCAGATAAATAGTCAATCCCATTTGTAAGCCTGCACCTGAAAGCTGAAGCGCTTTATGAAGCGGTTTTTTCTGAGCGGATTTTTTCGTCATTATTCAAATTCAATTCTTTTATGGCTCCTTTCATTGCGCAAGTAGCATTAAACGATGCTCCTGGTTCTACAGAAAGCTTTCCAATGATCACTTCTCCCGAAATGTTTGCTGTTGCTTTTATGGTAAGGGTGTTTGATACTAAAAGGTTTCCAGAGAACATCCCTTCAATATCTGCATTCGTTGCTTCAACCTTTCCTTTGATAGAGCCCTCAGCGCCAATAATAACTCTTCCATTGGTTGTTAATGTCCCATTTAAGGCACCATCAATCCTAAAATCTCCATCCGATTTTATATCTCCAACAATTGTTGTGTTTTTAGCGATTACATTTCTTTCCATGACTTTCGTTTTATGAGGTGTTTTATTTGTATTAAACATGTTATTTATCTAATTGCTTTAAGATTTCTTTTGCTCTTTTCCCTTCTTCAGTGCCTCCGTGGCTTACGACTACAAAATCTAAGGCAATCTTGAAGGCTTCTTTGTTTTTGTATTTACCTGTGGCATATGCTTTTAGGAGTTCAAATTTAGGAATTAATTTTGAATTTTGAAGAGTCGGGATGAGTTCATTTATTTTCGAAACGGTTTCCTCAAAATTATCGTCTTTGTAAAGATGGTAAATTTCTTTGTAAAGTTCTTCAATTTCGCCTGTCGGAGTTATTTCCAGTAATGGTTTTTCTGGATTTCTTATAACTTGTGCAAACTTGGTGTCTGGGTATTTTTCAAGAATAATATTCTTGTGTTTTGTTGTTTTTAATTCCTTACCTAAGAGCGCGTATATTTTATATAAATGCCAATTAATAGGCAAGATTAATTCTTCGGCAGGAGCGAGACTATCGACCCTTTCTAATCGTTCAATTGCAAGCTTTGTGTTTTTAAATTGTTCTTTATAAATGATTCCCAATTCATATAAAGCTTTATTTCTATTCATTTTAAGAGCATCAATTACTTTTGGATCAGAGGGGATTTTTTTTAGATAATTTGCCAAATCATACCGCTTATTTTTTTGGTTTGCTGAGACCGCATTTTTCTTTTTAGAAGTCAATTCGATTTGAGAAGACCATCTCCAATTATCTCCTAATTTTCTTTTCCCCCAGTTTTTTTCAAATTCACTTTTTCCAAAACTTAAAGATTGAGAATTATAGAAGTACCATTTTCCTTTAGAATTAGATTGAAGTGAGCTTTGTCCAAAAGAGGCGCCAAAAGCCTGTTGATTTAATTTTAACTGAGCGGCTTTTTCATCGTTCTCTTTAAGATTGTCAATGTATTTTTGAAAATAGGCCTCTTGAGCTTCTTTAGAGAGAGATGCCATTTTAATAATACTATCGTTTTTTGTTACAATATTTTCGAAACCTATCAAAGAAGCAAAGTTTTTATGTTTTCTTTTGATGCGTCTAAATCTTAAATTTAAAGTATCTATCGAAATTTTTAGAATAGTATCATAATAAGAATTTGCTATTTTATATTGGGAGTTTTTAAAGTTAATGTCTGCCAACCTCTCATAGGAAAAAGTTTTTTGTTTAATACTACCAGACTTAACCCTCAGAGATTTCTGATAATAGTCGGTTGCTAGATTGACCTGTCCTTTTTGCTCACTTAAAAAACCAACATGGTAATAGAGCTCCGCTAGATAAGGTCTATTTTCACGGTCTTTAATTAACTCTAGCATTTTTTCGACACGAACAGTTGCTGCAGAATCGTTGACAGCGTTTTTTGATAATTCAATATGTGCATGTATTTTGTATTTGTAGGGTGCTTTGTCAAAGTTGATAATCTTATTAAAAAAGAATGAGGCTGAATCTTTTTTATTTTCAGAACCGTAGATTTGACCTAAAACAAATAAATTTCTTGTTCCTTGAGCCCTATTATTCATGGTTTCAGTAGCTTTCATTAGGTATTTTTTTGCCTTTTGAAGACTATCCGATTTAACATAAGCCATTGCTAAAGTAGTATAGCCTTGTTCTTTAATCTTTGGGGGTAAATCTACTTCTTTAGAGTTTTTTACTTGAAGAAGTAGCTCCATTGATTCGATAGCAAATTCTTCGTTATCGATTCTGATATTCGCTTTTGCTCTCCAAATTTTAGTTTCGTTAATTAAACTAGCAAACGGATAACTGGAAATAATATAATTAAAAGCTTCGATGGAAGGAATAAAACGTTGGTCATAATAACGTGCTTTTCCCAAGAGAAGGTATGCGTCATCAATTTGGCTATTGCGTTCTTCACCATTAAAATTCATTCCGTGTTTTTGAATCGCTTTTACGGCTTTTGCTTCTGCAATTTCGAAGGGAGTAGAGGATTTTTGTTCATTATTTTTAGAAGGACCAAATCCTTGACCTATTCTCGAGTTTAATTGACGAACACTTATTCGATCTTCTTCAAATTTAATCGGCTCTATGGGTAATTGGTGAAACCAATCATCTTTGTACTTCTTGTGAATCTCTTCAATACCTTTGGCAAAGGATTCTTTACCATTAAATAAAACGTTGAATTTTGTATTTAAAGACTGCCAACTTCTACTAACAATTGTATTCTTTTTTGTGCTACAAGAAGCAACAGTTAGAAATAGAAAAATAAAAGCTATTATTTTTTGATTTTTTTTCACACAAGTAACTCTAAATTAAAAATTTATTTTTAAGCAACTAAAATCTCTAAACTAAAACTAATAATTAGAGAAAATAGTATATATCAGCACGTAAAAATAGTAATAAATTAAGAATACAAGGCTTAGACCGAAAAATAGCTTTCTAATTCTTTTAAAGTTGCTGGTGATGTTTCTAAGTCTTTTACTAAAACCCCTTTGTCTAGAACAACAATTCTTTCGCAAACTTCAGTTATATGTGTTAAATCATGACTGGAAATTAATACAGTAATTTCTTTATTTTCGGTCAACTTTTTAATAATCGTTTTTAATCTTATTTGAGTAGTAGGATCCAAATTGGCAAAAGGTTCGTCTAAAACAATCACTTTTGGGCTCCCCATCATTGCTGCGACAATTCCTGCTTTTTTTTGATTTCCTTTACTAAAATCTCTCAAATATTTTTTCTTACCAATAATTTCGCCATTAAAAAATTCCTCAAATTGATTTAAAAAACTCCCAATATCAGCTTTATTCATTCCACGTAAATCGCCGATAAATTCAAAATATTCTTCCGGAGTTAAATAACCAATTAAAAAAGATTCGTCAATAAAAGAACCTGTAAATTTTTTCCAATCTTCATGCTGGCTTACTTGAATGTTGTGACTCGTAACTGAACCTGTTGTGGGTCTTATTAAATCTAACAAAATATTAAATAAGGTTGTTTTTCCTGCGCCATTATTACCAACTAGACCAAAACTTTGTCCTGTTGGGATGTCTATTGACTTTACGTTTAAAACTTCTGCTTGTCCGTATTTTTTTGAAATGGTATCTATTGTAATCATGGTGTTTTTTTTAAGGTTGGATTATGCTTCTTTTCCAAAAGCGTTGATCATCGCGTATTTGTCTTTTATGTATTTTTTTTCGATAAAATTTAGGGCATAATTTTTTAGTGATAAACTAATGATCCCTACAGTTGCAACTATTATAAAACCAGTGTTATGACCTACAAATTTATTGAAAATCCAAAATAAGAGCATTGGTAAAAGCATTAAAGGGACAATAATTAAAAACTGTGTTGCACTTGTGCCCTGTGTATTTCCAAAACCACTTTTTGTTAGGTCTATTTTTTTTCTGTTAAATGAACCAGAGTATAACAAAAAGAGCGAATTAAAGCCGATATTAAAGACAGCACCTGCAGTAATTATTAAAAAAATATCGGTACCAAAATACAAATAAGGAAAGCTCAAAACGTATAAAATGGTTGTCATTGCCACCATTAAAACCCACTTTGATTCTAAAAATTTTCGATATTTAAAACCCTGACTCATTAACATTTTATAATGCGCACTGTCCCAAGCTGGAATAAATTGTCCGTAATTTAGAGTAAAACCCCCAGTAACAAATAATGCAGCAAACATCAACATTGCAGGCATTTCTTGATACGTCTCTTGAGTAAAGAAAATTAATCCATAAAAAAGAAATAAGAAAGACATTAGGAATACTGTTTTTGTTCTTTTATTTCTCCAGATTAAACGGATGTCATTTTTTATAAATGGAGCAACATCCCCTAATTTGTTTGCCCAAGTCATATCTGATGTGTTCACTTCTTCTACTTTCACGGAAACTGCAGCATCAAGGTATACTTGACCGTGTAGCTGTTTGTAATTTAATTGATATAGTAAAATTAACAGAACTACTCCGAAAAGTGAGTAGATAGGATTTGCATAAATAACATCAAAAAGATGACCTCCAAAACCAACAACATCAACAATATCGAATTTCTGTAAACCGACTAGACTAATTAAAATTAGTGAAAGAATAGCGAACGCAATGTTGTTTTTATTGATGATAAAGTTTAGAAAATTTGTCGACTGAATAATCAATATCATTGTCAATAACCAACCTAAAACTCCCGCAACATTATACCCTTCTTTTATTAAAACGAGTGCAAAGGGAATATAAAAAAATAAGCCTAAAATATTAAAAAACGAGAAGGATGATTTTCCTAAAACATAATGAACCAAGGTGCTTTTCTTAATCTGTAAAGTAAGCATTGGTTTGATATTCATTATGGGTAATTTTTGCATGAGGTACCTAAAAATTAAATCTCCAAGAATTGCAAAAAGTAGATAAGAGTTGACTATTTGTAATGGATCTGACTCCGGAAATATTTTCTTTAAAATAAAATAACCACCAATTCCAATTGTTAAAAAAGAAAGGATAAAGTAGAGGGCAAAAAAGCCCATAAGGATCTTTAGGCCAAGGCTTTTTCCGAAGGAAGCAGAACGAATAAATTGCTTCCATTCTAGTTTTAAAAAGTGTGAAATCATAGTCAGTTAATTTATATATTAGACAATTTTAGACTGGTTTTGTTACAAATTGTTTACAAGTTTATATTCTGGATAGGTCTCTACGAGCAATTCTTCTGCTTTTTGAGGGATGATGTAATGAATCACATAAAACAAAATACACAATAAAGTTGCTGTTAATGAAACAATAATTGACCAATGAACCTCCAAAGCGCTGAAATTTATGTGAGACAAATTGACGAAATTAAAAAAATTGAGCGCTGTTATTCCTGTAAAACCCCCTTTTGTATTGCCAATCATTGCTTCCAATAAAAATATTTTTTCTGTTTTTCCTTTTTTTTCTTTTTGATTTTTTCTGTTTTTAAATTGATTGATTAAATCAAAAATTAAGAAAATAAAAAGCGTTCCTAATAAAATATATTCTGAAAATTGAATTTTTAAAAAGAAGAAAATGGATAAAAAGAGAACGATTGTAGTCGTCACTTTGGGCAATGTAAACCACTCTTTAAAAAAACGCCACATGATATGTTTATACCGTTTGTTCATTTGTTTTTGTTTGGCTTCTATTACATTCATAAACCCAAAAACTCCAAATTTTTTAAATGAGTTGTTTTTTGCATCTTCAAAGGATAAATTTGGTGTTTGTTTCCATATTTCTTCAATATCATTGGCCAAATGATCTACCAATTCAGATTGCACATCATAGTGATACACATAGTGTTTACGTGTAAATTTATAGAGTTCATCAATTTGATTTTCAGTTAATTTCATCGCTTACAAAATATTACTCCAAACTAAACTTAGGGCTCACCAATTGTTGCATTGTTCTTAAAAATTGTTGCATTTCTTCTAATTTGTCTTTGGTTTCCTTCGTTCCGATTTCAGTTAATTTATAATATTTACGCAAGCGATTTTCTACTTTTACCACTTCAATATCTAACAAACCATCTGCTTCCAATTTGTGTAAAGCGGGGTACAATGCACCTTCTGTAATTTGTAATTCTCCTTTGGTAAGTTCTTTTACTTTTTGAGTAATCTCATACCCATACATTTTATGATTGGTTGCCAATAATTTTAAAATGATGGTTTGCAAAGAGCCTTTATACAGTTTTTGGTTACTCATAAGACAAAGATATACCTAAATTTCTTAGGTATAAAATGTAAAGACATTTTTTTGTACAAAAAAATCCTGAAAATTAACTTTTTCAGGATCTTAGAGACGTTATGATTTCAATTATCAATATTAAACAGGCTTTTCTACCTTCAAAACATCTGCAATAATTCGCTCTAATTCTGCTTTTGGTAACGCGCCGTTTGCCATTTCTGGTTGCCCTTCCATCGGACAAAACAACATTGACGGAATACTTCTAATACCGAATGCTGCCGATAACTCTTGCTCTGCTTCGGTGTCTATTTTATAAATATCAATGGCCCCTTTATATTCCTCTGAAAGGGTTTCTAAAATTGGCGCTAACATTTTACATGGGCCACACCAATCGGCATAGAAATCGATTAATACTGGTCGTTTCCCCTCAAATACCCAGTCTTTGTTTTCTTCAAAATTAAACACTTTTTTTAAAAAAGTCTCTTTTGTTAAATTGGTTGTCATTTTTATATAATTTGTAGGCAAAAGTAGTTTTTTTATGCTTCTTAAAACACAAAGCAAACAATCTCAGACAACTCAAACGTTAAAAGACAGTACAACTCCCGAAAATCTCATAAATAAATTATAATTTTGAAACAATGTCAAATTTTAGAACTTATGAAAAACAAATTCATCATTTTGATCTCATTTGCAAGTGCAATTTTTGTTTCGTGTCACGAAAAAATTAATCAAAAACCTACAGACTTGAAGTATCCGAAAACGAAGAAGTTTCCAGTTATAGACACCCTCTTTCATACCGCTATTGTTGACAATTACAGATGGTTAGAAGATGATCGAAGCAAAGAAACAGAAGCTTGGGTAAACGCTGAAAATGAAGTTACTTTTAAGTATTTGAATAAGATCCCCTATAGAGATCAGTTAAAGGCACGTTTGTCAGAATTATGGAACTACGAAAAAGTAGGAGCTCCTTTTATAGAGGGAGACTATACTTATTTCTATAAAAATGAGGGTTTACAAAATCAATATGTTGTGTATCGTAAAAAAGGAAATTCAGCCGCAGAAGTTTTCTTAGACCCCAATACCTTTTCTGAAGACGCTACCACGTCTTTAGGAGCTTTAAGTTTTTCTAAAGATGGTAAAACTGCTGCGTATGCAATTTCTGAAGGAGGATCAGATTGGCGTAAAATCATCGTCATGGATACTGAATCCAGAACCATTAAAGAAGATACACTGGTTGATGTAAAATTCTCTGGAATTTCTTGGTATAAAAATGAAGGATTTTATTATTCTAGTTATGACAAACCCAAAGGAAGCGAGTTGTCTGCCAAAACAGATCAACACAAATTATACTATCATAAACTAGGAACTTTACAAAAAAATGATCCTGTTATTTTTGGCCAAAAAACAGCTGAAAAACATAGATATGTTCGTGGTTATTTAACCGAGGATGATCGATATTTAGTTATTTCTGCATCCACTTCAACTTCTGGTAATAAGCTGTTTATCAAAGATTTGACCAATGGTAGTCAAAAATTAAAAACGATTGTAGATCATTTTGATAGCGATGCCTATGTGGTAAAGAACAGCCAACATAAATTATATTTGGTTACTAACTTTAATGCCCCGAATAAAAAACTTGTGACTGTTGATGCTAATAACCCTTCACAAGAGCATTGGAAAGATCTTATTCCTGAGACGGAACATGTGTTAAATCTAAATTCTGGAGGAGGATATTTCTTTGCAGAATATATGGTTGATGCTATTTCGAAAGTACTTCAGTACGATTTTAATGGAAATTTAATGAGAGAAGTTCAATTGCCTGGCGTAGGTTCTTCAGCTGGTTTTGGAGGGAAAAAGGAGGCAAAAGAACTCTATTTTTCTTTTACAAATTATAATACTCCGAGTTCGCTGTATAAATTTAATCCAGAGAATGGAGCTTATGAAGTATTTTGGAAACCTTCGATCGATTTTAATTCTGAAGCATACACAAGCAAACAAGTCTTTTATAGTTCAAAAGACGGGACCAAAGTTCCGATGATTATTACCCATAAAAAAGGAATCGTATTGGACGGGAACAATCCAACAATACTCTACGGTTATGGTGGGTTTAATATTAGCTTAACACCTTCTTTTAGTATTGCAAATGCCGTTTGGATGGAGCAAGGAGGAATCTATGCAGTTCCCAATCTACGGGGAGGAGGAGAGTATGGTAAAAAATGGCACAATGCAGGAACGCAAATGAAGAAGCAAAATGTTTTCGATGACTTTATTGCTGCTGCTGAATATTTAATTGAAAAAAAGTATACTTCCTCAGCTTATCTTGCTATCAGAGGAGGTTCTAATGGGGGCTTATTGGTTGGTGCAACCATGACTCAAAGACCTGAATTAATGAGGGTTGCTTTGCCTGCTGTTGGTGTTTTAGACATGTTGCGCTATCATACTTTTACTGCAGGAGCTGGTTGGGCCTACGATTACGGAACAGCAAATGACAGTAAA
>Ga0115571_1003361_pt1 | contig 10147 bp, 8 predicted proteins | sample COGITO_mtgs_1205_FD_87293 | JGI IMG/M metagenome (GOLD analysis project Ga0115571, IMG submission 87293) | Pelagic marine microbial communities from North Sea - COGITO_mtgs_120531 | ecosystem: Environmental > Aquatic > Marine > Epipelagic | place: Germany:Helgoland, sampling site Kabeltonne...
GATATTCGAAGTGTTTTTGTCTACGCGCTCTTTCAGCGTCGTGACGATCTCGTTGAGTTTGATATCGGTCGATTCGTCCAGAGACAGGAAGATGGAGTAGAACAGCGATATGGCGTTCAGGACCAAGTTTAGAACCGTGAAGCTCACGCGGAGCGCCATGGACAGCGTTCTCGGCACGACGAACACTGCGACGAAGAGAGCGGCTACCGGGAACGACAGGTCTAGGACGTGCAGCTGCGCGCAGTCTGTTTCGACCTGTGTCACCGGGGTGTCCAGCGTAGCCATCCAGGTGGTGAACGTCGTGTCTCTGTAGATGACGTAGTGGATCCACTTGAGAACGTCTGGGAAGTACTTCTTTGCGTAGAAGAACGGCACCCACAGGTATCCGAACTCCGGAATGAGGTCGGCGCACTTCTTGAAGGAGGTGGCTCCGGATACGAAGTGGCAGTACCCCTGGTCGGTGTAGCACGCGTCTGCCAGCGCCGGGAAGTAGGTGCAGAAGCAGTTCGGTACCAGGAACTTCTGCACGAACGCGTAAATGTCGTCGGCGAAGCAGTTGGGCACGTTGGGGTAGCACGCTAGGGTCCAGTTCCACACGTGTGTCAGGAAGAGCAGCGCGAATATCAGCGGCAGCGGGATGTACATCAGAGTAGGGATGCCCAGCAGGAACTGCAGTCCCAGGCACACCAAGATAGCCACGAAGCAGTACCAGAAGGCTTCTACCATGCGATCCAACCGCAGGCTGGTGCTCTGTTTGCAGGTGATTTGAGCCATCGTGCACGTCTTGAACTGGTAGTCCAGCATGTGCTGGATGCCGTGCTGGAAGTATGGAACGTGTGCGGATCCGTTGGTCATGACGAAGCAGTAGAAGGCGTCCGTGATGTTGTTTGGAAAGTTCTCTTCGAAGGCGCACTCTCCGGACTGCAGCAGCGTGGGGTTGTCGTATCTAGGATTGGAGGAGTACCCCTGCTCGTTCAGCGTCACGTCGATGTCGAAGGGGTTCGGTATTTTGGCTAGGTTGAACGAGAACATTCCGAACCCCCCAACGGTTGGAAAGCCGGTGCTGAAGTCGAAGTCGGTCAGTGTCGGCAGCCTGACCCTCGGTGCCACGTCCGGGAAGGGCAGACCGTATATCTCTGGGAACTCCAGCGTGTTGGTCCACACCGGACCGGTCCACAGCGGTGCTTTGAACGCGGCGCTGAAGTCGACGTAGCCCGTCGGCATGAGAATTCTTCCGGCGGAAATGAAGAGGCTGATTTTGAACGAGGTGACGCTCCTTTCGATTTCGTTCAGGAAGTCCGTTACCCACGGATCTCTCCCCTCTAGCCAGCTGACGAAGTGCGGTATCGTCACCGGCGCGTAGACCTCCGTGTAGTACGCCAGCGTAGTGACGCCCTGCTCCTCCACGGTCTCGAGCAGGTTGTTGACCAGTGCGCACGTGCCGCCGGTGCTGGTGTTCTGTCCCCACGCGAAGTCCATGTCGACGTGCGTGTACAATTCGAACGACGGCGGCAGGGTCGAGCCGAACGTGTACGTGACGTCCAGGGGGTTTCTCCAGGTGTGCGACATGTTGTGCGCCTGCCATATCTGCTGCGCGCTCGCCATCGTGTTGACCGTCTCGTCGAAGACGTTCACGAGGATTCCGATCTCCGGCTCGTTGCCCATGACCTCGTGAACGCCGTGGATGAAGTCCGTGACGCTGATGCCCTTGACGAGCTGCTGCGACTTGGTAAACAGTGGGATCCAGTACAGCGGAATGTTCAGCGCGGTCCACTGCTGCATCATGGCGACCGACGACGTGTGTTGGTAGTAGACGAGGGCTGCGAGAACGCCGTTGTACGCCATCTCGAACTTCCTCTTCCAGTTGTAGATCATGTCTACGGGCAGGTCGACGTCGAGGATGCTGCCAATTTTGACGGCGAGCGCTCTTTGGTCGATGCACTCGGACACCATGATCTGCTCCACCGGTCTCATGTCGCCCCACTCGTAGTGCTTGTACCCGCGTATCATGTGGTCGCACTCGCTTTCGCCGTCCCAGCCCATGTCGAACACGTCTACCATGAGCTTGTGCGGAAGCTCCTGCGGGGCGCCGAAGTCGTCCAAGGACGTGCACGACGACATGTCTATCTTTATGAAGAGCAGCTCGAACGCCTTGGATATGATGCCGCAGATGCCGCTGACGGTGGACGTAATGATCTTCCCCCACGGACCCAGCAGTTGGAGAATCCCCGCTAAGATGCGCACGGAGACCTTTGCCAGGAGAGTGGTCGCTTTAATGAAGAGCGTGACTAGTCTGTCCAGCATTCCGGAGGCGATCCTCCCGTTCCCTGCAAAGTCGAGAAGGTCCACGAACAGCTGCAGTACCAGCCCTATGAGATCGATCAGTGGCTGCGAGAGCGCGTTTTTCACGACCACTACCATCTTCTTCAGCCCCTCAAAGAACACGCCCGACCCGCTCTCCACCGACTCGAACATCTCTGCCAGCGCGTCCAGCATCGTGATGAAGTACCCGAAGACGATCTGGATCTCGACGGCGACCAGCTTCAGAAGTTTTCCAGCGAAGGTGCTCGTTCCGGAGAAGTTGATGGCGTCGCACCCCTCGCAGGGGATCTTGAGCAAGCGCCCCGCCCAGTCTATGTTGTCGAACTTGAGATCCATCACAAAGTCAAATATGTACTTCTCTGCGCGGACGATCTCCACCGGCAGTCTCAGAATCGAGTAGATGGAGTTGACGATCTTCTCCTTGTGCGTGGGGAAGGGCAGGATGCCGAGCCCGCCGTAGATCAGGTTGTCCAGCTCGCAGAAGCGGTTGTCGATGGTGAAATGCCTCTGCTTGAACCCGAAGACGGTGGTCATGACGGTGGCGTAGACGTGTCTAAACAGGTTCAGGGGCAGCCGCACGACTCTGGTGATCGTCTGCGTCGTGGCGCACAGCATTTGGGCGCTGCCGGTCACGTACCCGGAGGGGCACGCCTCGTTGAAGGAGATCTCGGTGCAGATCTCCGGGCGAATTTTCTGCAGGAGCGCGATCACGCCCTCTTGGAGCTGATCGATCTCGTAGAGCAGAAATTCGTACAGCAGAGAGTTGCACCACTTGTCGCTGTTCGTGTAGAAGGCGGTGAGAGCTCCGGGCATGGCGTCGTCTGGGAAGGTGAACATGCACTGGCAGTTGCTCATGTCGTGTGCGGGGTTGCACTCGCAGGTTCCGCCGTTCTCGTCGCACGGCGCTGCCCCCGTGTACTTGAATCCGGTGTTCGGCGCCTCCAGTCCGTAGTCGTAGTCCAGCGGGTGGTCGAAGAACTTGCCGGCTACGATCTGGTCCCCCGCGAGCAGTAGGCGGATGGCGATCCTTGCGATCTGCATCGCGGTCTTGGGAAAATGTTTGAGTGGGGAGAATATGGTCGGAACAAACTGGAACAGCGCGTCGATGGCTTTGTCCGCCGTGTAGAAGACGTGCTTGTTCAGCGTTGGTCTCCCTGTCATCGTGAACGCCTCCCCCCACTTGCCGTCGTACGACTGCAGCGTCTTAATGATGTCCTGCTCGTTGTTGAAGAAGGACTTCCAGGCGAGTTCGTTGAGCAGACCCAGGACGACGTTCGGCACTCCGAGCGCGGTGCGAATCGACCACCGGACGACGTCTCCGGCGGCTCTGGACTGGACGTCTGTTAGAATCACCACACCGGACGTGTCCGACGTGAGCGACCGCGTGACCATGTTCATTAGCCAGGTCACGACGCTCCCCGTGCCGTCCGCCGCCTTGTCAAACTCCGCGAACGCGTACTTGAGCGATGTGACCTGCATCATGTACGTCGAGTTCGTCAGCTTCAGGGGCACCAGGACGTGCGCGACCGTCGCGACTCCCGCAGCCGCCGCTTCGAGGAGTCCGTTGACCACGTGAGCGGCGGTTCCGAAGACGAACGGCTCCGGAGCGTCCAGCGACTTCTTCAGAATGATCTGCGTCGACTTCACAGCCACGTCGTCGGCGAGTTTCCCGAAGTGCGTGAAGAAGTCCCTCGAATACTTGAAGGTGCGAAAGAAATCAGGAATCACTCCGTACGGCGGGAGGGACGCCACGCCCTGCTGCACCACGGACAGACCGACGTTGAGACCGGCGTTGAGCCCCCTCGCCAGAGACGGCGACTTGGTGATTTGGAAGGCTATTTCGAAGGGGTCGCTCAGCGTCTCGCACATGCACTTCGCGGTGTCGGACTGCAGCGAGACCGCCTGCTGCAGGTTCCAAATTGGTTCGGTGATGTTGAGCTCTCTCGTCCACCGGTTATCCTTCACGGACGTGTCTACCGCCCACTGCGTAATTACCGTCAAAAACCCGACCACACCACTCGTTCCGAGCTTCGCGCCGGCGGCGAGATTCCCCACGCTGCACTTCCCCGCCAGAACCAGCGTCCCCGAACGCACTTGCGTTGTCAGGACTACCCACATGTTGTACAGCGGCGTGAACGTTCCGAATAACGTTTTGAATACCATCAGCGTGTCCAGAACGCCGATCTTCATGGCGGGGTACACCACGCGTCTCCACAGCGAATCCAGACCGACCAGCAGCGTCGCGGGTGCCTGGTGCACCATCACTGCCAAGAACACGAGGGCGGCGATGCGAATCATCCACAACCAGGGAAGGTTCATGAGAATGTACAGGGGGACGGTGACCGCGTCGATGGTCACGTAAATGAGTTTAGTGACGTGTTCGACGAGGGACAGCGTGCTCTTCAACACGATCTGGTCGTTGGCAGGAGAAGTTACGTAGGCAACCAGCAGACCGCCAGTCCAGACCGCGACAATAACTAAATATTCTAAAATCATTTATTCAGTAACAAATGCTTTATATAGATGCAATAAATCAACCGCGAAACACCTTCGCTCGACAAGTTTGAAACCGTGTGAACGTCGTGCCCCAACCAACGCGGTTCTGGCTCCAGCCTCTCTCCTACGCGCACGATGACCGGAGGAAGTCTGGAGACCAGGCAGTACTTCCTCCAGAGTTTGACGACCTCTCTCTGCCGCCTGCAGAGTATCAGCGCCAAGTCACACTTAATGACGTCGCTAGTTTCGACGAGAGCTACTTTCGCGTCTCCCACGATGATTTTGTGGATCTCCGTGAACTTCGTAGGAAAGTACTGAACCGAGAAGCTGCCGTGTTTGATGCGCTGAATCAGAGAACTCTTTCCAACCATCGGAGCACCGCACACCGCGATTATCATATTACTCCAGACCGAACACTTAGATATAGGTATGGCGTGACAATACCGGTTGACCAGTGCACGATGCTGTGCACAAAATGTAACAAGGTCACACCAAGCGGAAAGTACAAAAGATGTAAACGGTGCAGGGTCAGGGAGATGGACAACGCGAAAGCGCGTACGAAAAGAAAGAGAGAGGTGAGGGTTCCGGAGGGAATGAGACGCTGCACGCGCTGTGTCAACAACAAACCACTGGACCAGTTTGTTAGCATCGTCGCTCGTCGTAAAGAACTGACCCTGCAGTGCCTCCCCTGCCGCCAAGTCCTGATCCGCTCACAAAAAAATCCTAGCACTACCACTGGAGCGTGCATAGAAGTGTGGAAGAAGTGGAGGAGAGACAACCCCTGTCCATGCGGTGAGACCCGCGCAATCGAAGCCCCGGGCACGCCGTCGTGCGGTACGTACACCCTTTGGGCGTCGAAGGGTGTGAGCGCGCTTCTAGCCGAGCTGAAAAGGCGCCGACCCATTTGCCGCTGGTGCAATAAAATACGCAAAAAACCCCTGCTCTTGAACACTACCTTTCGACAACGGTACGAAATCATGAAAGCCGACATGCTGCGTCGCGGACGCTGCCTAACTTGTCAGCGCAAAGTCACACCGGAGAACACCCACGCCTTTGAATGGGATCATCGGAATCCTGTAACTAAGAAGTACAACATCGCACAAATGTACAAGCTGACAAATTTTGCCAAGCTCTACCCCGTCGAGGCTGCCAAGTGCGACCTGCTCTGCTGCATGTGCCACTACGAAAAAACATGGTATGGCGAGTGCTCTGATTCAGAGGAGTAAAAAAAAACATGGGAAACACTATGGTATCGCTATCAATGACGCCTCTCGTCAAATCACTCAAACCACAATACTACAGCAGGCGCGTTCATCCAACAGGACTCTGCACTCACAGCATGATTGCACCCTCGCAGTCGAGAGAACGAGGAGTTTGATCCACATATTTAATAAATCTGTATTTAACATGTTACTCTAGCTACAAGAATCTCTATCATACTCGCGTCGCTCTTTGATACCATTGCAGGGTTTATTCATTACCTTACGTCCGATGGAGGTGCAAACAGCATCGCAGGAATAGTGCTGGAGTGGAAGAACGCGACAAATATTTTAGTTGAGGACGAGACGTGGAATGCGAGTGACTATCATAAAGAGTGTGTGCTGGTTATCTTTGCCGCGCTAGGATTGATTCAAGTAAAGCTAGGAGTGGTGACGGCGCTGATGGCATATTGGCTGCCACAAAATGACGATAAAAGCACCGGCATCATTCTATTTCGCTTCACGTGGCTGCTTGTCGTGTTCCAAGTGTTTAAAATTCTAATGGATATCGTTGGATACCGAAATATTCACAGTGTAGCTCCGTACGCACCTGGTGGATACAAACCACCTGTAGTTATGGTTTTTTATCTCGTTGCTGTTGTCATGCAAATGATATGGTATTGTAGAGATTCGTATAATAGACTAAACTAAAATTATATATTTTATTTTTTTATATATCTGCTTAACACTCTGCTCATCCTCTTAGAAATCAACATTCAAGTCGAACACTTGCTCCTTTTGATCTACACCAACCCCAGCCTTCGCGTACTCCGATACTCTGCGCTCAAAAAAGTTTGTTTTTCCGGCTAAACTGATGGAGTTCATGAATGGAAATGGGTTTGTCACGTTGAACAACTTGCTGCAATTCAGCTGTACGCACAGGAAATCGGCTACAAACTTGACGTACTGAATCATTAAATCCGCATTCATACCAATCAAGTCCGTTTTCAGAGACTGGCGCACGAAAAAGGATTCGACTTCCACGGCTTCCTTCATAATTAAGTGAATCTTCTCGTCGGAGAGCGGCTCTCCCTTGGCGTATTTGGCGCACGCGAACATCGTGTGCAGACCCTCGTCTCTGGAAATGAGCTCGTTGGAGAAACTGAGACCGTGCATCAGGTTTCGTTTCTTGAGCCAGAAAATGCTACAGAAACTGGCACTGAAAAAAACACCCTCAACAATTGCAAACGCTACCAGCCTCTCTTGGAAAGAGATATATCTGTTGGTGTACTTAGCGCACCATATTGATTTTTGTTTAATGCTGGGGTCGTACTCGATACCGTTCAGAAGCTTGCTCCTCTCGTCAATGTCGTCCACGTAGGTTTCAATGAGAAGGCTGTACATTTCGGCGTGAATGTTTTCAATCGCAATTTGAAAACCGTAGAAACACTGAGAAGCACTGTCGGTAACTTCGCTGGCAAAATTCATCAATAGGTTATCATTTACAATACCGTCACTAATCGCAAAGAAACTAAGAATATTTTTTATAAAATGTCTCTCTCCCTCTTTTAATGTTTTCCAAGTTTCCTTGTCCTGGTTTAAATCTACCTCCTCTACGGTCCAGAACGAAGCTACAGCCTGCTTGTACAAATCCCACAGGTCTCGGTGGACAATCGGAAACAATGCGTACTTGCTCATTATTTATGTGATCATCTACACTATCATTTGACGCCATATATACTTCAGAAATCTAAGTCTGTAAGAATTTTATTTACCGACTCCGCGTAGCCTCCGATGAATTCTCCGTCCTTAAATATCATTGGAAACGTTCGGTGACCGTCGGTGTACTTATCCATCTGCCGTAGAAACGCGTCTCTCTCTTTCAACCACTCGTCGCACGCGTACAGAAGCGCGTCCGGAAACATCTTCTTGGCGTGCGTACAGTACTTGCATCCCAACTTGGTGTATATTGTATAGCCGCTTTCGCTAGGACCGGGTACGTTCATTTTTACTACACAGGTGGTTCTATAAGTACCTCGTCATACTACCCGTAGACTGATCTAGATTCGTCGTAGGACAGGGTACTGCCGTCCTCTGGGTGAACGAACATCTGCTTGACGACCTCCTTCATGCCGGCTTCTTCGCCGAACTTCTCCACCGCGCTCGCCCACACCTTCAACATTTTCAGGTTGTTTTCGTTCATTTCAGCCGAATATTTGGATAATAATGTTGCTGTTCTCTCGGTCATTCCGCCATTCATAAATTGCTGCTTGATTTCTTTTTGCATTTTTTGCTCACACTCTTGAATGGGTTACACGCCATATTAATACCACCCTTGATTAAGTAAAATGGAGAAGCATCGCCTCACCATAAACGACGAGTGGGAGACGCCGCTCTATGCGATCAGAGACTTGCTTGAGTGGGAAAACTGGAAGTTCTCCGGACCTATAAGCATTTACGAGCCCTTCTTAGGGTCTGGACACTCCGTCCAGTGCTTCATGAAACTGGGTCACACGGTGCACGCCCCTGGCGGCGATTTCTTCGATCACCCGAAACCGTCCGAACACCTGTACATTATTACGAACCCACCATTTACAATAAAGAAACAGATTCTGCACAAAATCATCGTCGAGTGGAACCACCCTCGCTTTGCAATCCTGCTGCCGGCGCCCGTCGTGCAGACGGACTACTTTCGTCACATGACGGAACACATCGAGGGACTAGACATCATGGTACCGACCGCGAGGGTCAAGTTCTTAAAGGACGGCGTCATGGCAAAGAAGAGCTCTGGATTCAACGTCGTCTGGGTCTGTCGAGGGTTTCCACTCAACCGAGGAACGCGGATGCACTACCTGGGTCACACGGGCGAGAAGGACGCGTAGCGTGTCCAAATGTACCTATATATCTACACAGCTGCATTTTAAATGCCATCTGTAAAGACCTGTATATACTGTGAAAAATCCTTTGTAGCGTCTACATACGAACTTATTCAACACGTTGAAAAGTGTAAAACACCTGAAAGTGCAGCCCTTTTCACACCCATATCAGTCATCAACGACATGTGTTCAATTACAGAAGAAAACTCTCCCGCTTGGACCGATCTGCAAAAACTAAAAACATCCTTAGTATACGCTGCACCAGAAATACGCGACGCTATATTCTGGGGCAAATTAAAAGGGAACAGCATTGTCAAAATTTGCAGTGCTCACTTTAATGATAATGAAGAAATTTTTAAAATCTACAAATTAGCAGTCGATCGTTACAACCTGACTGGCTTTGTATGGCGTGACCAACACACGTCTGGTACAATCTAAATACGAACTTGTTCAACAATGGGTTCATCACAGTCTTTACTTAGAGGTCCAGTCGCTGAAGAGCACATTGTATTATCTTGGGACCCGGATGTGAATGTGCTAACTTATCAAGAAAATAATGATGCGGATGCATTAGTAGAGTTTGTAGAATACATCAGGAGATTAATATTTTAACCATAATAACTGCTCATTCTTACTGGATTTATATGGCGTGACCAAAACTCCACATCAGGTACAAAATAATGCCTTGCTCGTGTGCATTGGGGTACAGAAACGGAGCATCGAACTCCATGACATCCATGTGCATGGGTCCTGCTGAAGGAGGTAAGCACCCTTGCTACCCCACACCCTGTAATGCTGACTGGACACCCTGTACAACGTGGTCACTGTGGACAAAGGACACACACACAGGAAAACGTCCAGACTGCTCACAGGTTGGATCACCAAATTACATGTGGAACACACTGGACAAATGCAAACAAAAATGTATCGACGACCCAACTGGAAAATGTAACATGGTTTCAAGATTTGGAGAAACTTACAAAAAAGATACAGACCTGTACCACTGCAGGTTCTACTCTTGTCCGGACCCAGTAAACATAGTCTGGATTCCTCAAATACAGTGGGGAAACGGTGCATCGTCTTCAAACACCTACAAACTACTCATAAGACACTGGATCTCTACAGAACGAATGGTGAACCGGACCAGATGGGTGAACCGAACTAGATGGTTGAACCGGACCAGATGGTTGAACCGGACCAGATGGTTGAACCGGACCAGATGGGTGAACCGGACCAGATGGTTGAACCGGACCA
>Ga0115571_1003362_pt1 | contig 10139 bp, 9 predicted proteins | sample COGITO_mtgs_1205_FD_87293 | JGI IMG/M metagenome (GOLD analysis project Ga0115571, IMG submission 87293) | Pelagic marine microbial communities from North Sea - COGITO_mtgs_120531 | ecosystem: Environmental > Aquatic > Marine > Epipelagic | place: Germany:Helgoland, sampling site Kabeltonne...
AGAAGCCTTAACTAATAGTCTAGTTTACTTCACGTCATTACGAGTGTAATTAGTTCAACGCATACCACAATTAACCATCTATCCCTCTGAGGCTATGCCGACCCACATGGAGCGAATCACACATAGTCCTCGTTCGATCCTGTAAAGTTATTATTATTCGTCACCTTCATTTGTGTTTATTCGGCATAGCCGTTCTTATTACAGTAACACTTGCAAAAATGTCACACTCACCTGGTATCGGTATCGTTAATTAAGGATCACGTCTATTTTCGGCGTGTAGTCGATCATTCGGGTTCTCTATCTGTCGAACTTTCGTAACATTTTGGTGGACTTTCGTTCGGTCCCAGGAGGTTTTAATTTTATTATTACCTTCGTTCTTGATGGCACTTATTGCAGGGTTGCTCTCAAAGATACAGTAGCAAAGTAGACACCAGTGCGACGTGCATGTCCGAAACAAGAAACGCCACAGGCGTGGACTGGCTGACAGTGGGAAATGTGGACTGCAGGACATTAAAAGACGGGCATTTTAATTTGATCCGGCAAGTTTGCGGAATATCGGACGAGTTTCTGAAGGATACTTTCGACTACGGCCAGCTGTCAAGCGGAGGAGGGAAGGGAGGTGACGTCATGGCGCGCTCGTTGGACGGCAAATACTTTGTGAAGCAGCTCAACTATGGCGACGCAAAATCGCTCTTACGAGACGACTTTCTCTTAGAATACACCAATCTAGTTTCCGAGGCAAGTTAACAATTGCATTTCACCTCATTTGCACACTTCTTGTTGACGTACTATATATGATTAAGGGCTCTACCTTGGTATGCAAAATTGCTGCCGTGTTTGAGCATAACACGCTAGGAAGATTTATTGCAATTGTTAACTGTTTACCGGCCCATATTGATACTTGGAGTGGCCTATACGATCTCAAGGGCTCGGCCGATGATAAAGTACTAGTCGAGGATGGTACCAAAGTGCCAGAAGCTCATAAGAGGTTCTGGAACATCGACTTAATCTTATGCGAGGCAACCGGATGCAATAAAGGAGTACCTTTTGTTCGGAAACAATACTTGAAGGGTAAGCGTCAAGCATATGAGATGCCAATCTATGTCACAAACGAACAGAAGTCATACATTCTTAAGCAGTTGCAACAAGATCTTGCTTTGTTTACTCGGTTTGGGCTCATGGATTATTCGATGATTGTTGGAATTTATCGTCCCCCTCCAGGTTATTCGCAACAAGTCCTCGAACAATCGCTTTCCCAGCTTCACAGCATCCCATACGCTTCACACTATCAGGGCGACACCACAGTGTTGTTCATAGGAATCATAGACTTTCTTCAGGTTTGTGAAAGACATGCGAAGATTCTTTTTTTCAAAGTTTTAGAATTTCTTTCATGCTCATCGCAATATTTCTGGTCCTCTAACTTTTGGCATGGACGAGAAGCAAGCGTTGTGCGAATCTAGTGAAGGCATGCTTTGCTCCACCGCCAATATCTACCATACCACCGAGTCAGTATGCTTCTCAGTTCATGCATTTTTTTCAATGGAAGTAGGTCCAGTGGCGATGAAACACTCATCCTTCACCTAAAATTGCTAAGAAGTTACACTTTACAGGCTTCGAGGCGTCGCACACCCTCTCTATCCATTCTCCACTACACTTGTTGAAAGCCCACATGCGCTCAAGAGCTCTGAAAGACGCAGCCTTGAGGTTGAGGTGCAAAAGTTGAAGCTAACCACTACGAGTCTTATCGAGAAACTGACCATAACTGAGGCGCGCCTTGCCCAGTTAGAAAAGCCACCTGTTGCTAGCTAGTGATGATCTTCAACCGGTAATTATCGGTCACGCAGTATTGGATCGTGTCATAGTGCGCAGAGTGAAAATATATGTGTTATTCATTTATTTTATCTCTGCAAATGCCCTTGAGCATCCCAATCTTAAATATTTGGTGCACGGACTAGAAAAGTAGACAGTTTTGGAACTGTTTCTGCAAATCACATATTGAGATCTTATTGCACTTGGTTTACAACGCGACTATGTAGCATTCACTCGGTTGCACCCTCGCCCCTCTGCCCCTCAAACCGAAATGACTTTGAAATGATAAACCCGCGTGTCGAAATAAGACTTGGCTCAAGTGGGGGTTTCAAAATGATGTCACACAGTTCACTTAAAGTAGCCCTGCTTGCGGCCCTGCCAGCCAATCTGTCCAAGGAGCATGGTAGAGAATAATCCAATATGCCAAGTGATGAGATAAAGCCAAAACTTGTCATCTAGAGCAGGCCCCTGCGGAAAATTAGCCAAATTGCTCCCGATGGTGTCGGTGAAAGCGGCACTTGAAAGGGTCAAAACAGCCAAACAAGGAGTAAAATGCTTTGTTCAAACAGTCAGCACACGAATGCGAAGTGAGCCCGTATGCACCCTACCTAGCAACGAAGTGTCACCATAGGCCTTGATGGCTACTCCAGACGGAATCGTCCATCCAAAAAGGGTAAGAAGGTGGACGGTTGTGTCTGCCTTGAGCCAGTCATCGTCGAAAGTTTTGAGCTCACTGCGGATTTCAAACTTAATACTGGATTGCGAAAAAGGATTGGGTGACAAGGTATTTGTACGCCGACGATCTTCGAAGAACGACATTTGAGCTGGGTTGGCTTGCGGGAGACACCAAGCGCAGATTTTGCGCCCTGAAAAACTGGAGTTGGGATTCCGAGGTTTCAGTGACAAAGCTGTTGTAAGAAAACGACGGCGGAGGTGTTGCCGAACAAACAAGTTCACACGAGCCTTGAAGAAGGACATGCGCATTGCAACAAGAAAAAAGCAACGTCTAGCGGGCGTGGAAAATGGTGCAGATGGCGTCATCATGAATCCGAGGCATGCGCCCAACAGTTGGACTTTGTCAAAGGAGGTTTTTGATGTGACGATGAGCAAGCCGAAAGTATGGGGACCGACGAACACAACTCCGTGCGCTTACCGGAACGACGCGCAGAAAAGGACCTTTCGGCAGACAGCCCAATGCCAGAAATGGAGGAAATCGTTGTCATGGTCAAGAGATCTCAAAAGTTGGATACGGATAGTCGCTGTTTTTTTGTGATGATCAGGTTCAGGTTCGTTCTGAAAGATGATTGGCCCTCTTCGGATTTTCTTTTTGACCGGATCCGCAATATATATTCGTGACTTTCAAAATATAAAATAAGATAAAGTCGACGAAATTTCGCACCCTTCATTCGCCGTTCGTTCATCAATATATTATCATACATTATGATATGAAGGTAATAAGAAATCCCGAAATTAGATACATGTAGGAAGCCGCAGCGACCCAAAATGAATTATTAGGTTAGTATATTTACTACCTTCGGTACCTTCGAAGGTAGTTTTTTGGTTCGCAGCTGAGTGTTTCTTAACTTGCATCACACATATATAGATGAACTAGTTTTTTGGTTCGCAGCTTCCACGTTTTTGGTGTATCGTGAACTTGTAAATCACATTTGGGAAGAGAGTCTTTAGATATATATGTGTGTGTAACGATAATCTTGAGAACTTAATAACGATAGATAAATTCGACAAAATAAGATTTAATAACATTATTAATTAAAATCAAATTTATTATACATTTCGAAACAAAGATATATAGAGTCGTCTAAAGAAAATAAAGATAAAATGTTGATATCTATTTATTAAATACTTTCGACCTTGTTATTTAATATTATTTTAATACATCTATCGAAATGCATATGAGAGATTTAACTCGTACTTTTATGAGTTAACTAATATTTTAATACATCGAAATGCATATGTTCATAGAGCAAACAGTGTAACGACGTTTCGGCTTCCATGTATGGAGGAGAGTCGAGTCAATAGACCTTGAAATGTATATGGGAAGTTTAACTCGTTCATTTGAAGGTCTAAATTATATTCAGCACAATGCAAACATTCTGAGTGTTTCTCAAAAAACATGCCATCACACATATATTGATGAATAAGATCTTATCATATATTATTATTCTTAATTTCAACAGGTAGCTCGGTTGGGACACTTTTTTATGCATAATAAATACTTTATCATTACGAAGGTTTATTTTCACACATTTTGACATCGTTAACTCATAATCGTTGGTTCAGCGTTACATACAGATGTTCCTTCATTGGACGGAATAAACCAATTTTCTTGAGTCACGTATGAACAATTTGTCCGATTGTGTTTGCCATACGTGAGGGCGTTTATATATCATATAAACCATTATTTCACATTTGATAAATTACACACATACATAATACCTTCGTAGTACCAACCGACCAAACAACCAAAATAATCAACATATGACATGTAAACGTGTACGTAATACGTACGCACGTACCCGCAATTCTATCATGATTTAATAACCATGCGGAGGGCAATACCGACACCCCTGGGAACGAACCCACACAATCACGTTAAACACTACTCCTGTTCCTCCCTGGAAAATACGCTACTAATTATCTTATTATATTAAATAATCGTTATTTATACATGTTTGTATACATGCATGATCATGCATGCGTATTATAAATCTTTTTCTCTGTTTGCCCACTGGAGTGATTGTGTGGATCGTAATGATAAGGATGACCGAAGGAACGAAGCTCACATATATATATACATACAGTAATAAATACGAGCATAAATACGGAGGTATATACCTTGCTTCTTCGTAAGTTTCGAAGATACCGTCGTCGAGGTAATAATTAATTCTTTTATCAGAACATCGAGAATTTAGGATTTGATTTGAATGTACAAGTACATTAGAAATTTAATTCAAGGATTGAAGGTGTGTGTTTTTTTTGGCAAGCGCGCTGCAGGTGTCAGCGCGCGGCAAGAGCGCGTGCCCGCGCGCTACGTGCGAGCGGCGCGCTCGGTGTTTAGGGTCATAACGGCCACAGGTTGGGGTTTTGGGGTTAGCGTAGATGGTTTTTGCGCCGAAGGAAGGCGCCCTCGCCCCCTCATGGTTGAAAGCATCGCGCATTTTGAAAGAAGATTTCGTGATGGAGGGGACATGGCTCAAAGGAGGGATCTGGCTCAAATGGAGGGGTCGACGAGCCGCTTCGCGGCTGTTTAGCCTTTAAACCATGAAAACCCACCCCCGACCCCCTAAAAATACGGCGGTGACCCTAAAGATACAGCACGCCGCTTGTTACTTCCGTGTCAGCGGCTACACGAGCGCGTATCTTGCTCTTAAAACGCTCCTATCAAACAGACAGTTTCCACTTTCAAAGCGCTTCTATCAAAACCAATCCCTGTGTCACCCCCTCCCTTGCGAGTGACACCGCTGCGTGATCGGCCTGATTGAATGAACCGTTAATCCTTGAGACAAATCCCCGATATAAATTCAATCAAATCAAATCTTAAATCTTCGTAATTACGTCACGCTACTGTTTATACGTACGTACACGCCCATATGTCCTTTATTATGATTATGAATTTATTTTCCAAGTAACACAGCAAGATCAAGCAAGCTCATTCAGCATGTTATGAAGAATTCCGAGAATTACCGTGCTCACAACGAAGATAACTCCGGAGTACCTGCGCCTGTCTCCCCGTTACCTTCTGAGCCCGGTAAAAGAACCACAGCACTATCTGCGCGAATCGGCTGGAGATAGGATCTTCTTGTTTAGATGGCTCGAAAACTGCAAGGAAGGCAGTCGCGCAAAGTGCGTTCGAGCCCCGACGTTTCCCGCGTCTTTTTAGCCTGACGCAATTCACACCACAGGGTAAAAAACCCCGGAAAAAAACCGCAGACGACGCTGACACCGGCGATGAACATGCATCAGGTGCGCCGCCTTGCGATTCTTTCGCTGTTTCCATGAGCCGATTGAAGTCCACGAAAGACTTCTGATGTGATTTTGTATCTAACATTAACATTATTACATCTGCTTCTGAAGAGAAAAGGAGGAGAAGATACAAACCAGGGACTCTTGCATTGAAAGAAATTAGAAAATTTCAGAAAAGCACAGACCTTCTCATCCGGAAAGCTCCTTTCTGTCGCTTGGTAGGTCCTCTTTTTTCCCGGAACCCCCCCTTGCCAAGTTACTTCAGCTCTAACCAACCGTGCAATCCAACAGGTGCGCGAAATCTCTAACGAGGTTTCCCCAGAACCTTTTAGGTACACCGCTGAGAGTCTTCTGGCAATACAAGAGGCTACAGAAGATTTTCTCGTTCATCTTTTTGAGGACTGCAATCTATGTGCAATCCATGCAAAAAGAGTGACAATCATGCCAAAGGATTTGCAACTTGCAAGACGAATCAGGGGACCTATCTATGGTGTTTCTGCCTACTAAGACATAATCTCAGAATATCTCTCCAAATCATGCATGTGTAAATTGTCAAAGATCTTAAGTGAGATTGTCTCTGGTCTGTCCGAAAAACGCAAATGAACGAACCTTTGTGGAGTTTGTGTCGATTCAAGCCAAGAGTCTTGTCTTACCAAGTTTTCACCTCCTCAAAGCTCAGGTAACATTGAACCTGCTCTTTGCCAGACAAGTCTGCTTGCAGTTGACTCGTAGAACAGCTACATATATCAATTTCGGTGATGAATAATGATTGAGTGAGTGTTCAGCAGCAAATGGAGTCGACCGGTGAACATTCGTGCCAACCACTTTGCCAAAAGAAGCACGCCCATGCGCATGATGTCCATTATCTGCCGCAGCGGAGCTGCAGCGAAAGTCGGGAGTTGGATTTTATGCTGATGAATAGACTGATGAATAGATGATTCACTTTTAGCTTAATGCATGAGATGACAGCCTGATATTTAAATACACGGCAAATGTTCAATTGAAATGAAAGTAAAAAGAGAAAATAAAGGAAAATAAACTCGACCATATATCGCTGACCTTCGGTCGGACCCGAATTTGGTCGGCTGTAATAACTTCGGTCAGGCCCTGGCAGCATTTCCTGATCTTTGTTCGCGCGGGTTTTTTTCCTGGCGCCGAAATATAAGTTTTTTTTCAATCAAAACACGCACGGACATAATGGACGAAATCTAAATATAGAAATGGAAAATTCGGTACGTTTCCGTAAATTGGAATAATGGTGGCCAGGACTTTACAATACTTGAAGAAGTTTTCTGCGTTTGAGGGAAATAAAGTTGACGCGCGGAGGGTTCCTTGTAGCGTACACGGTTCGTGTGGCAGATGTGGCAGCGTCCTTGCACAGAGCAAGCTCCGCATTTCAAAGGCCTCGCTCGGCATGTATTTTCCGGCAAAAGCGGTGCGGAACGAACTGAGAGATGCTACGTTGGATATTTAGTTACTTTTCGTTTCGTTTCAGGCCTTCCGGACATACTCACTTACTGCCAAGGTATTGGTCCTTCTAGGAGGCATCCCACTTAAGCGCTCGGTTAAATCCGTATATCGTTGATGAGCAGGAAGTTGTTCAAACAAGCAGACGAAAGAACTCAAAGTGATGTACAGGAAGTATAAGGTACGGCCCAAAGTTCGTGTGGCAATCTCCGTCAAGCCCCGTTTGATTTATATCGAAAACGAGCTGAGCTGTCTCTACAAGTCTTTTGGAGATGTGACGTATCATTTCCACAGGAGGGCCAATCCTCTATCGTCGAATTCCTGCGTGGAGCAGATGGCGTCATTGGTACTCAAACATTGCTCCACAGTATGTTAGCGCAAAGGTCGCTTTGCACTGAAGTGAGTCGCTGCTAACTCCAGATACCATTTGTGATTGTCTCAACTTTGCTGATATTCCTGCACCAGGACCGTACAAATACACAGTCAGGCTGCAGTAGAACAATAGGTAGATCTACACGCTCGTTGAATCTGCGATCTCCCACAGTGCCTCGGAACTTTTGACGTAATTGTAGAATCTCGCTAACTTATCTGTTTCCAACAGGAGAAACTGGTGGCAAATTCTTGATGACAGTTGAGAAAGAGCGGCACTTTGGCCGCGCTACGATGAATGTGGCAGATGAAAATGGAAGCACTGCGGTAGGTGATATATTGCGAGAGTATGGCTCTTTGTTACGCATTTCAATCTGCATTGGTTCTGTAGGTGCCATCACCATCAAACTTTGCAAATACAGACGTCTACAAGGTGTCGTATTGTTTGAATCATCATAAAAGGATTTTTACATACACATTGACACGAAGCAAATAACAGGAAGCTGATGATGTTCTGGCAATTGCCGGTATAAACACAGACGACGAAGCACGTTTAATGCTTCAAGTTCAGTCACCGCAGCTAGAAAGAGGTGAGAAACGATGCAAACTTAACTTTCCAAGAAGGACCATCTGATATTTGTTTATGATATGATTTGATTCGATGTTTCTTCTAGTTGCCAATGATGCCATGAATAAGGTATCAGATGCGTATTGTTACCATGATCTTATCAAACTCACGTTCCATTACAGTTAAAAAGTACATGGAGGAAATCCATTGAACTCTGCGTTTTTGCCCGAGTATATGCAATGAACAAAGCTTCGTCATGTGGCGAAGCGCTTCACATCGACCGCCAAGTAAGTGTGCCTCTTTGTTCTCATCAAGCCGCCCAAAAGTTGTGTATATACCCTTGACGTCCGTGTTCAGGTGTTCGGATATCTGGAAGAGGCTCTTCAAGTCCGCTTGAAGAACTTCATTTCGCGAGTCTTGACGTGTGCAGCACGAAGGACTGGGTCACAACAGATTACATTTGATGGATCTAAAAAGATTCTTGAGCCGAAACAACAGGTAATATCCACATGCTTCACGCAGTTGTAAGACACTTTGAATCACACATTATTCTATACTCCAGATCCGCAAGTTAAATGTAGATGCGGAAAGGTCAAAAAATGAGCGACTTGAAAAGGAAAGGCAGGTAAGATGCATCTTATACTCGTCAGCCCGTAGTTTGCGTTAATATATGTGCGACTTGCTATATATTTTTAACCCCATCTAGGCCTTGTTGAAATTTGGTGAAACTGTTCTCATCAAGAGAAAGCGGACTTTTGAAAACTGCCGTTTGGAAGAAAAGGTTGCAAAGGTTCGCCAGGAAGAAGAGGAACGGATTCGCGCTGATGTCGCAAACAAAGCCGCACGCAGTGCTTTAGGTGAGTCGGTTTTATCATACGTGATTCGATGAACCATTTAACTTTCATGAGCTGTTAATATCTGCAGGGGAGGCAAAATATCAGAAATGGTATGATATGGCTCAAACAAAAGACGACAGCAGTTCTAAACTCGCAGATTTACCGAGTAAGAATTCGCATGGTGTCGAAGAAGACCCTTTGATAAATGAACTTATCACCACTTCACAAGGTACACCATCATCTGGACGGCACACGGAGTTGCCGCTTTTAGTGACAGCCCATCTTCATCACCAGCTTTGGAAACAACAAATAGACATACACACTCGATCACGATACGGGTAAGTGAAGAAGCGTTCTGCATCAGTGTCAGGTTACACATGACCGAAATTGCAGGATTGTCGTGAGGCGTTGTTCGCCGATATGCGCGAAGCAGCCTTGAGACTTAATTAAGCTCTGCCACGAACAAAAATGTCCAAATATACCTTCGAAAGTACTTTTTTCACTTCAATTCACTTTTTCCAAACGCAGAGCTCAAAAGAGTTATCCACGAACTAGCTAGCCAGCTACTAGTAGTAGCTAGCTAGCTAGCTAGCAAGATTTATCTCGACAAGATTACTTTCTTTTGTGACACCCTGCGAATAGCGACCTGATAGCTCAGAGAGAAATTAAACGAATGAAGAAAATCCAGTCGTATTTATGGTTACTCCCGCGGTTGTGCCGCGATCTCATTATTACCTTCGTATATATTAACCAAATAAAGATGGAATAAGAATCACGCACACACATCACAATATCCTTTATTAAATATTCACTTGACTTGATTGATATTTGCATCCGTACTACTGTATATCTACTAGCTAGATACGAAGCTTACCTTCGTAATAATGTTGCTTGCCTGTTTATGGGTGGCAAATAAAACATCACCAATAATATTGGGTTGTATGAAAGTGTGAAACGAATGTCAAACGCCGGGAGGCAGCGAGGTAGAAATACAATGATCAGTGACTTTGATGAAGCGCACTTACAGAGCCTTGTAAGCTCACTCGGCAAGAAGCAACGGTTTCCCGAGCAGTCGGGATTGCAGTATGTTAAAGATCCACAGTCTC
>Ga0115571_1003364_pt1 | contig 10136 bp, 2 predicted proteins | sample COGITO_mtgs_1205_FD_87293 | JGI IMG/M metagenome (GOLD analysis project Ga0115571, IMG submission 87293) | Pelagic marine microbial communities from North Sea - COGITO_mtgs_120531 | ecosystem: Environmental > Aquatic > Marine > Epipelagic | place: Germany:Helgoland, sampling site Kabeltonne...
ACAGGGGCGCGCACACGGCGAAGAGGACGTACGCGATGGACGCCGGCCGCGCGCAGTACCATCGGGTCTCGTAAACGTTTTGATTCGCCGGAGCGCCCAGAGCCGATCCGCCCGGGGCTCCTTCCAACGCGAACATCCGCGCGATGAACGTGTCGGTGCGTTCGCCGTACCCGACCAGCCCGTCGTCCGCAGCGCCGACGAACGAGTGCGTGGTTCCGTACGAACTGTGCGAACGATGCGGGTAGACGCGACTCTTCAGGCCCGGGCGGTTCGGATGCGGCGCTGCGTTAGCGACGACTACGCGGCACGATCCCCCCGCCCGCGCGAACGCCCACGGGAGCAACGCCGCGGGGGCGGCGTCCGCGTCGTCCTCGTCCGATGGCGGCGCGGCGGGCGGCGTCGGCGGCGGGTAGACCCGGTCGGTGTTGTTGTTCCCGTAGTCGTCGTCGTCGGAGTAGTCCCCGGCGTCGGATCCCGGCCCTGGGTCGACGTCTGGGAGGGTCCGCAGATCCGCGGGGGTTCCCGCGAGGACGTCGCCGAAGATGATCTGGTAGACGACCATGATGCCGAAGTTGTTGAGCACGATGGCGAGCTGCACGGCGGTGCGGGCGGCGTCGCCGCAGTACCGCCTGGCGCACGCGGCGTACGTCGCGGCGCCGGATGCTTCGGTGGCGTGGACGAGGAACCGGACGGTGGTGGTGGTGACGACGTGCATGGCGCACAGGGCGAGGACGCCGCCGAGGACGCCGAGGACGCGGAAGGCGTTCGGGATGGCCATGATGCCCGCGCCGATGATGCAGCTGGAGAGGTTGAACACCGCCATGCCGGGCTTCTGCCCCGCGTGAGGGACGGAGGTCCCTTCGTTCTCGTGAAATTCGGAGCCGTCCTCCGCCCCGAGCGACGCGCCCTCCTCCATCCTGTCGGCGTCGTTCGCGTCGACGTCACCGACCTGGTGCAATATCGCGGACATGGTGACGTGAGCCCACTCGACGACACCACCCCTGGTCGCGCCCCAAGGGCCTCGCGCTTCGCTATGTCCCGGGGCGCTCGGTTCAAAAGTGGATATGGGTGGACTCTGGCGCGGTTTCTGACGTGTACGCCTCGTTCGTATGGGCAAATGGTCTCACGCCGGGGCAAAGAAGCCCTTCGAAGCAGACGACAATTAGTCCTCACAAAGATCTGCTCACCGGCGCGGCTCTCGTGCGTGACATGAGGGCCCGTCGTGGGTCGTCGCGCCGCGCGGCCGGGGCGGCATGGCTCGCGCTGTGGACGGCGTGGACGGTCGCGTCGGTCGGGTGGGCGATGACGGACCAGGTGAGGGGTGACGGGCGGATCTCGTATGACTTTTCCTTGTCGAGGCCATTCGCCGTCACTAGCGTGGGGTTCCTCCTGCCGGTCGCCGCCGCGGCGGACGCGACGACGCCCGGTGATACTTCCGGATCCGCGGCGTCGATCCCGTCGTCGAGCGTTCCCGTCGTCCCGCGGGAGGATCCAAAGGCGGGATCCGGGGCCGCGCCCACGATGGGCGCCTCGGCATCCCACCCGGGTGCCCAACAGACGGAGGATCCCAACAAAGGACCGCCCGCGGCGACGGGCGAGTCACCCTCTGCGGACCAAACCCCCGCGCCGCCGCCGCTCGATGACCACGCGACGACACATGCATCACCCGCGACCGCCGATCCGGCCCCGTCTCAGACGCCCACGATCGCGGATCCCATCGCGGACCTCGCCGCGTCGTGCGCCATCGAGCACTCCTTCGGCCACGACGTGCTCCGCCAGTCCAACGTCACGCTCGCGAGTCTCACGGGCTCCGGCGGCGGGCGGGAACGGGTGGTGTGCACGACGGACGCGGAGAAAGGTGCCGCGGCGGTCGCCGCCGCGGAGGACGCACGGCTCAGACGGGAGAAGGAGGCGCGCAAGGCTAAGGAGCGCGAGGCCAAGGAAAAGGCGAAGATCCCGTCGCTGAAGGATTTCAAGTCGGACATCGCCGCCAAGGTGAGCGCCGCCAAGGCGGCAAAGGAGGAACCCAAGGAACACACGAACGTCGTACCCAAGGATGTGCCCAAGGACGTGCCGGCGGTGGAACCGAACGGCACGGCACCGGCGGTGGACCTTCCTCCTTCAGCGGTGGACGGCGGCGCTAACGGCGCTGAAGGGAACGCGACTTCCGAGGAGACGACCCCGGGTGGCACGCTCGGTACCGACCGCATAAACGGCCACGTCAACGTCACGGGTACCGACACCGTGACACCGACGGGACCCGAGAGTGTCGTGCACGGTTCCAAGGGTACCGGGGAGGAGACACGTGAACGAGCGGACGCGCCGGATGCCGAAGCGCGATCGGGGGAGCGCGCACGGGACGAGAATTCAAAGACCCAAAGCAGCGTTCGGGCTGAAGGCGAGAAGGATTCAAGGGTTCACCATCAATCGCCGACGGACCCAAATAACCACGAGCCGGAACGGAAGGAGGCCAAGGACGACGCCGAGACGGTGGACGCCGAGACCGTGGATGAACAAGGAGGATCGACGGAGGAGGATAGGAAAGATGAAAACGCCGGTGTAGGAAAAGAGACGGCGGCGCCAGAGCCGGTGGATACGACGGAACCGCGCACGCAGACAGAGACGGAGACGGAGGCCAAGGCTGCGGCGGAGGCCAAGGCTGTGGCGGAGGAGGACCCGTGGATCGCCCCGGCGTCCTCCGCGGATGGCGAGGTGTTCGTGCGGCAGTACAACTACGCGAGCTACGCCAACGGGGCTCGCGTGGTGAGCTCCAACCCGGAGGCCAAGAGCTCCGGCGCGGCGCTCAAGGAGGACATGGACTCGTACTACCTCACCCCGTGCGCCGCTAAGAACGGCAAGTGGCTCACCGTGGAGCTGTCCGAGGAGGCGGCGGTGACGGCGGTGACCTTGGCCAACTACGAGTTCCACTCGTCGGGGGTGCGGGAGTTCGAGGTGTGGGCGAGCGCGGGCACGATGGACAGGGAGGAGGACTGGCGACGGCTCGGTCGGTGCCGAGCGTCGCAGGTCCGCGACGTGCAGACGTTCGTGCTGCCCCGCGGGCACTGGAGCAAGTACGTCCGCGTGCGCATGATCTCCCACTACGGCAGGCACCACTTCTGCACGCTGTCGCTCCTCCGGGTGCACGGCAAGGACGCGAAGCAGACGTTGGAGGAGGAGATGGAGGCGATCAACCGGGAGGTTGCCGAGGTTGAGGAGATCCTCAACGCCGGTGACGATTACGAACCCGCCGAGGTCTCAGACGACGGCGCATCCGCGGAGCCCGACCTAACTGCGGAGCCCGACCCCGCGGGCGGGTCCGAGCCGGAAACCGCCGCCGTTCGGGATCCCGAGGATCCAAAGGCGGAACACGGGTCCGAGCATCGTGGTCCTCCTCCCGAGGCGGCGTTGGAGAAGAACGGTGTCGACGACGCTGAAGCGGCGCCCGCGGATACGACGGCATCTGAGAAGGAGCCCGAGGGCGCCGGCGAGCCCGAGGCGGTCGACGCCAAGGGAGACGCCCCGGGGTTGGAACCCGCGTCCACGGATTCCGACGACAAGAAGGTTCCCGACGACAAGAAGGAGGGCTTCTTCAAGTCGTGGTTCGGTAAGGAGAAGGCTGAGGGCGAGAAGGAGAAGGAGAAGGAGGCGCCGCCCGAGCCAAACGCCGCCGAGCCCGAGCGACCCGCGACGAAGGAAACCGATCGCGCCGCCCCGTCTGAAGTTTCCGAGCTCAAAGAGGACCCGAACACGAAGCAGCCGGAGGTCACGCCAGAGGCTACGCCGGAGGCTACGCACGCGGCGCCCGAGCAGCCGACCGAGGAGGTTGACGAGGTGGACGCGGATGCCGAGGCGGCTGAGACGCCGCCGCCCGCCGCGTCGGTTGAACACGCCCTCGAACACGCGTCGACAATCGAGGAGGCTGACGCATCGTCCATCCAACCCCCGCCCGTGGTCAAGGATGACAAGGACAAGCCGGTCCCGGCGGTACCCAAGCCGTCATCGTCCGAGCCGCGCTCCGGTGCCCCCGAGAATGTCTTCTCGCTGATGGCCAAGAAGATCAAATCCTTGGAGCTCAACCAGAGCATGTTCGACCGCTACATCGAATCGCTGTCCGCCAGCTACGGCGGCCGGTTCGAGGACATCGCCCAAGAGGTGAACGAGCTGGAGGAACTCGTCGCCAACCAGACCACCGCGCTCGTGGAGGTTGACAAGGCGATCGAGCGAACCGCGAGAGGCGCCAAGTCTGAACTGGCGACGGCGTTGGCAGAGTCCAAAAGGGAAACCGCCCGGGTTCAGCACGAGCGTCTGACGGAGCTGAGGGACCACCTCGTGCGGGTGGAGCGCAGGTGGGAGACGTACCTGGGGCTGACGATGTTCGCGGTGGCGACGGTGCTCGGGATCGCTGCGGCGGGCGCGGGGGCGCAGGCTGCGCTGGTGCTGTGGAGGGAGGACGGGGCGCCCAGCGCTCGGCAGCGGATGGCGGCGCAGGTCACCGCGGCGGCGTGTCTCGCGGCGGGGGTGTTGAGCCTGATGTGCTACTTCGCCGCGGCGTGGCTGGTGTTTGGGCGGGTGGCGACGAGCGTGTGGGCGGCGGGGTACCAGGCGGCGAGGGCAGCCGCGAGGTACGTCAGAGGAAGATAACACTTAGATTCTTTTGATAGTTAACAAGCAAAAGACAACTCAAGATCCGCTCGTCAGTCCGAGATGCGCGCCGCGTCGGTCGCCGCACCGGTGGCGCGGTTGGCCGATGCGGTCGTCTCACATGCGCGTGGGCGTCGGCGGAGCGGGCGCTCGGCGGTCGTCGCCCCAGAGAGATGCACGCGTCTGGGCGGTGAGACGGTCGTGACGAGGATGACGAAAAGAAGCGAGCGTCGCGCCCAACGGAAGAGGGCGGCGCGCTCGACGTTTCGCGTGTCCGCATCCGCCGCTTCTCCGCCCATCGGCCCGACCTTCACGTCCGACGACGACTATCGCGCCGAGGGCGAGCGCGCCCTACGCAGACTCACGTTCGCGGTGTGTCTCAGCATGGTCAGCTTCGGATGCGCCACCGGAGCCATCGCGGGGGCTTTACTCCACCTCGAGTCAGCCAACACCGCGCTCGGCGCTTTGACCGCGGGAGTCAAGTCACGGGTCATCGCCGCCACCCCGCTCGGCGCGCTGCTCGGCGCGCTCGTCGCCGGGCCGTTCGCGGACAAAACTGGGCGGCGGTCGTCCATCTTAGTCGGTAACGCGTTGTTTCTCCTCGGCGCCGGTTTGATGTTCACCGCGGTGACTCCGACGCAGCTCACGTGTGGGCGGCTGTGCGCGGGTCTCGCCGTGGGGTTCAGCACCAGCCTATGCACCGTGTACATCGGCGAGTGCGCCCCAGCGGCGCAGAGAGGCCAGCTCAGCTCGTACGCGCCGCTGGGAGTCACCGTGGGCATCTTAGCGGCGTACTTTGCGTCCCTGCCGCTGACGAACGTGGCCGGCGGGTGGAGGCTCACGCTGGCGATGTGCGCGCTCCCGGCGGCCGCACAGCTGTGCATAAAGGACTGGCTCGTGGAGTCACCCAGGTGGCTCGCCGAGCGGGGCGACGTCGCGGGTGCCCAAGCCTCGTTAAACGCGCTGGGGCAGAGACACGTCGATGCAGGTTCGTTGAAATCGTCGTTCCGATCGTCGGGACCCGGTGGAGACCCGGGTGAACACGAACAAGGTGGTGACTCATCGCGTACTTCTAAGCGTAGGGGGATCAAGAAGAGGGTCACGTTCGCGAGCTTGGTGACGGAACGAAGGTACCGAAAACCAGCCGCGATAGCGTGCGGGTTGAACGTCGCGCAACAGCTGTGCGGCATCAACTTGGTCGTCTACTTCGCCCCGCGCGTCCTCAACGAACTCGGGTTCCAACCGAGCGTCGCGATCGGCTTCGTGTGCGCCATCGGCGTGCTTCAGCTCGTGGTCGGGAGCAAGATCGGTGCGGTGATCGATACGTACGGACGGCGGCCCGTGGCGTTGGGAGGCATCGCAGGTTTGGCCGCCGGGCTGACTATGTTGGCCACCTCGAGCCATCTGACTCCGATGGGTTTATACCCCTGGGCGCCGTGGATCGCCGTGCTCGGCATCTTGGTGTTCAGGCTGAGCTTCTCCGCGAGCATGGCGCCGATACCGTACGTGGTGAGCGCGGAGGTGTTCCCGTCGGAGGCGAGGAGCGTCGGCGCGGCGGCGGGCGCGGCGGCGAGGGAGGTTGCCAACGTCGTCGTCACCGGGACTTTCATTCCGCTGGTTGAATGTTTGGGTGCGACGCGGGTGTGGGTGCTGTACGTGTGCGTGGTGTGCGGAGCGTTCTTCGTGGTGCGTGCGACGCTGCCGGAGACTCGGGGACGGACTTTAGAGTCGATGGACACGGACGGGGTGTAGAACGGCAGGCGGCGTTAGTGCCATGGTTTGGTGAATAGTCTATGAAAATCAGCCGGCGGTGTTAGTTTTATGCCCATAGGATCTCGTTAACCTCATTTACGTTTGTCGTCTGGATCGAAGCTCCGGATGTTTCATTGTTACGAAGGTACCTGCGTTATTTCAATGGTATTTCGGAACTTTCACATACGGCAAATAGTCTCGTGGAAATAGCACTATCGGATTGTCCCCTCTCCCGAACTGTTCTGGACTCGCAAAATTCGACGGCGTTTGGCCAAGCGATTTTGGCGGGACTCTTCACGATTTTCGCGGCTCTGGGTGTTTGCTCGATCAAGATTTGTAAAATTATTGGCTCAGATCGCTCAGAAACAGTTAACGCGATTGCGGCGACGTCCTTTCGCGTTTTGCAAGCGCCGCTCGGGCCGATTGAACCGTCAATAGACTGGGAGTGCAGAGACCACGTAAATAGAACCACGCGTAACGGAGACGTAGTCAGCAGAATTGCACTTTTACTTTTTAACCAAGGGGCCATTCTCGAGCCACGCCGGCGCCAGTCGCGACGCGCGCGACGCTCGTGCATTGCTTTCGGGTGGTGCGAATCGAGCTCACCGCGCGGATCGTCCATCGTCCCGGGCCTGCGAGGCGGCCGTTCGTCGTACAGTCAGTCGGCGAGTGAGGGGACGCGTCGAATTGGCGCGATAACCCTGCGCCGGCGCTCAAGGGACACGCGGTCACACGATGAGCGCCCTAACGCGCGCGAACTCCTCGTCGGGCAACCTCGCCGAGGAGTTCCCGACGCGGATCATGGAGTGCGGTCTGCTGCCCCTGAGCTGTGCCGGTGTCGAGGTGTCCAACAAGCTTCACGTCACGTGCACGGTCGTCAAAGGTGCGCGCCCGCGTCGCCCCGTCCACGCATGTTCACAACGTCGGTTCTATCGAGGGGTCGCGGCGATCTCTTTTTCCTCGGTTCGACCCGATCCTAACCTCCGCCTTACCTTTCCTATCCATCGTCTCCGCAGTTAAAACCGCGGATCGTACCGGTCTGCTGCTCGACATCAGCGACTTCTTTCAGCGGAACAAGTACAGCATCATCGAGGCGGAGGTGTCCACCACCACCCACGACAGCATGGCCTCGGACATCTTCCTCGTGCAACAGGCGGACGGACGCAAAATCCAAAAGCCGCGCCAGTTCGCCGAGGAGATTCGCGACGTCATCTTAAAGTCCAACCGCGCCCATCGCAGCAACAGCACCACCCCTGGGACGTCCAGGTCCTCGTCCAGGGCGCCGTCCAGGGATCCATCCGCGCACGGGGGCTCACAGTTCTATTCCCGCGACGGGGGGGGACCCAGCGAAGGGCAGGCGCGCGATCTCATCAAACGAGCAACCGGGAGCTTGGTGCAACACGGAGACGGAAAGAACATCGACGGCGATGGGAAACTCGTCGAAGGAGAGGCCATGAACGGAGAGGGCGCCATGAACGGAGAGTCCATGAACGCCAACGGCATCAGCGAGGCGGAGGTTACCGCGATTGAAGACGCTCGACGGGTCGCCGGGCTGGAGGTGCTCGAGTCGCCGTTTCCCGAGGTTGAAAAAGTGGAGCGACACGGCACCGGCGAGGCGTTTCGGGCCAAGCTCGACGACGAGGACGCGGGTATCTTCCCTGACGACAACGTCGCCCTCTTAGGTAAATCGCCGCCGACGCAGATGGGCGGGATGAGGAAAAGCGCAAACGGGTACGCCATGAATTCGATCGAAGAGGAGATGGAAGCCACCGTGGAGTGGAAGCTGAAGACCATGCGCGGCGAGTCCACGCACTCCAACACGGGGTTCAAACTGAGCCAAGACAAGCTCGCGAACGCCACGGAGATCACCATGGAGGTCCCAGACCGCGTGGGACTCATCGCGGATGTGCTGGAGTGCCTCAACAGGAACAACGTGGGCGTCGTCCACGCGCACATATACACCACCGCCGAGGGGCTGGCGTCCAACTACCTCTCCGTGGTGGACGTGGCCACCGGGGAGAAGATCACGGAGGAGGTGCTGGAGGATGTGCACAGTGCCCTGGCGGCGAGGTGCTTCAGGGATGGCAAAAAGAAGGCGAGGCCGAGCCCGACCAACTCGTTCAAGCGGGGTTTGGCGCTGGTGGGCACGCCCAGCCCGCCGAACCAATCGACCCCGACCCCGTCCCCGCCCAAGCACGCGAAGAACGTGTGGGGGATGGAAATCGAGACGGAGGTGAAGAAGCGCATGGCTCGGCTGCACGGCGGCGAGGTTCACGGCGCGGAGTTTGCGCAGATTCGGAGCAAAGCGGTTGAGTCGGTTACGCGGCAGATGAACAGCGTTAACCTCGCGGCGATTGAACCCGCCAAGCTGACGGCGGAGGACAGGTCCGTGGTGGACGGCGCGCTCGCGGTGCTGCCCGCGTACGCGTCCATCATGTTTCAGTCGTCCAAGGAGGAGATCATCGGGGAGTTACGGGAGGTTAAGTGGGCGGCGGGCGACGTCGCTTTCGAGCCCGAGGATTTCATCCCAAACCTGTACATCATCGTGGAGGGTTCGCTGTTCCGCGACAGCTGGCGGAACCAGGCGGATAACCCGGTGCCGGCGCTGGTGCTGAGCCGCGGGTGCTTGTTGGGCGAGGTTGCGCTGCAGCACGCGTACCAGACGGCGGCGAGGATCACGTCGCAGAACGGGGAGATGGAGCCCGTCGCCACGCGCGCTTTCGCCATCAACGTCGAGACGTTTAAGCGCATCGTGCGAACGCGGATCCACAGGACCCGCCAGCTGTGCACCAACGTCCTGAACATCATCGAAACCTTCCGGATGGTCCCCGCGAACATGAAGGAGCTGCTGCTGAACGCCATGTGGACCGAGAGCAAGTGCTACGGCCCGGGGTCGGTCATCTCGGGCGGCGGCAAGGTTCCGTCGTTTCACGTCATCCTCGAGGGCGAGGTCCGGGTCGGCACCCGCGTGGCGCAGGTGCACCTGATGGCCGCGGACTCCTTCGGGGAGGATGCCCTTCTATCCGCGGAGGCTAGGCAACGCGCGGGGTTACCCCCCGCGGATGAATCATCGACGCACTCGCACGTCGCCGTGACTCACACCGTGACGCTCAAGGTTACGAGGCCCCTGCTGGAACGACTCTGGGGCGCGGACTTTGACAAGTACATCAAGTCGAGGCACGACGTCACCACGGCGTCCGCGGCGGGCGCGTCCAAGCACCTCATCGGCGGCCAGCAGCTGGGCCGGCAGTCCGGCTCGATGAAGACGAGCGACTCGGGGTCCAGCCTGGACAACTGGCCGGCGTCGCCGTCGCCCACGCTCAAATCGAGCAAGAGCGCGGTGGACCGAGCCAAGCCAAACGAACTCAACGGGTTCGACCTCGGCGGCGCCGGGGATCTCAGCATCCGCGGTGGGAACGTCACGTCGTCCGTCAAGGGCCAGGGCGCGACGTATCAGTCCCTCGCGAAGAAGGCTTTGTTGGGCAGCGTGTCGGTGCAGGCGGGGATCTCCGGCTTGGCCGACTCGGACGAAATCGCCCGCGCCGCCGCCGCCGAGGAGGATTCGAAGAAGACGCCCGGCAAGTCCACGACCCTGATGTCGTCGTTCAAGAGCTTCAGCAAGCAGATGAAGAAGATGATGGGGGTCAAGTCGACAAAGTTAAAGGTGGCCGGCTCGAGCGCGAAGGGTGCTTCGCTCAACCGGCGGTCGTCGCTGGAGGGCTTCCTCCCGGCTTCGCCCAAGC
>Ga0115571_1003373_pt1 | contig 10121 bp, 7 predicted proteins | sample COGITO_mtgs_1205_FD_87293 | JGI IMG/M metagenome (GOLD analysis project Ga0115571, IMG submission 87293) | Pelagic marine microbial communities from North Sea - COGITO_mtgs_120531 | ecosystem: Environmental > Aquatic > Marine > Epipelagic | place: Germany:Helgoland, sampling site Kabeltonne...
CCGCCTCCTGGTCGAGGCCGCTTTTGATATCGCGAGCCGGGGCATCGAAACAAACGGTCGTGCCGCCGATCGTGTCGACGATGTTCTTGAAACCAAGGAAGTCTGCGTCGACGACATGGTTGATCGGAATCCCGTACTCCTGGGTGATCGTTGCGGCGAGAACGTCGGCTCCGCGATTGTAAGCAGCGTTAATCCGCTGCTCACGCCCGGTGTCGGCGTGGGTTACCCAGAGATCACGATTGAGGCTTAGCAGCGCGGCGCCTTCACCGTTGGCTTCCTGGCGGAGAATCATGATGGTGTCGCTACGACGTCCGGAAACATCAGCCTCGCTACCGATGTTGCCTGCATCCGCCGAACTGGGGTCGGAGCCTGCGCGTGAGTCTGAGCCGATCAGGAGATAGTTCACTGCGGGACCTTCGACGGCTGCCAGAACGTCGTCGAGGTTCTCAATTCGATCGATATTGCCAACCTGTCGCTCGGCAGCTGCGATCACACCGGCCGCGCCGGCTACCGCAACTACAACGGCAAAGAGGACGCCGAGCGGCGCCGAAGTTCGACGGCGCGGACGGTCGCGGGGCGAATCATCGGGCAACATATGCACGTGATCCACGCTAGACCTCTCGGCGCGCAGTTGGGTGGCAGGTTCGGGTCACCCTGTGCGGAGGTGAACGATGTCACCGACGTCGAGTGCGACAGCGCCAGATCCATCGTCGACCAGCAAACGACCATCGGCATCGAGATCGGTCGCAACGCCGACGAGTACTCGCCCGCCTGGTAGATCGACGCGAACGTCCGCTCCCAGCGTTGCCAACTTGGCTCGATACCGCTCGAACAAGTCGGACGCATCGAGGAGATCGTCGAGGTGTCGCAGCAGCGAATCCAGCAACGCGCCGGGGGCGACCTCCAATCCCAGGTCGTCGACAAGCGACGCCGCATCGTCGGGCGCCCACGCGACATTGAGGCCCAGACCGACCACCACAGCCGCGGTGCGAACCGACCGTTGCGCCAACACGCCCGCAACCTTGCGACCATCAAGCAGTACGTCGTTGGGCCATTTCAGAGCGAGTCGCCCCGTCAGGTCACGTTCCGCCACCGCCTCGATTGCATCTAACGCTGCTCGCCCTACTGCCTGCGTCAACTTCGTCGGCACCGGAGGGGGCGCGAGGAACAGGATTGATGCGAGCAGACTCGCGCCGCTCGGCGCGTCCCATCGGCGGTCGAGCCGCCCCCTCCCCGCCGTCTGATGATCGGCCCGCAGCACGGAGCGATCAGGCGCCGTTCCGGCGTCGGCCCACATCAGCAGATCTGCGTTCGTGCTGCCCGTCGAGGCGACTTCCCACACCGTCCACGACGGTGCCGAGTCAAGTTTGCGGTGCGCAATGCCAATCGGGTCGGTCACTCCCCCTACATTTGCACTCGTGCTCAAGAAGATCCTGATCGCCAATCGTGGCGAAATCGCTGTCCGAGTCATCCGAGCCGCCCGGGAGATGGGCATCCAGACGGTTGCCGTCTATTCCGAGCTCGACCGTGATGCCCTTCACGTCCGACTGGCCGATGAGGCCTACGCACTCGGCGGCACGACAGCAGCGGAGAGCTACATTGACCCGGACAAGCTGATGGACGCGATTCGCACCAGCGGCGCCGACGCAGTCCATCCTGGTTACGGGTTCTTCAGCGAGAACGCCGACTTCGCGCGCTCCGTGGCGACCTTGGGCGTCGAATTCATCGGCCCGCCGCCCGAGGCAATGGACGAGATGTCTGACAAAGTGTCAAGCCGGCAGGCTGCTGTGCGCGGCGGAGCACCAATCGTCCCGGGGATGACTGAATTCGCAACCGGCCCCGACGACGTTCGAACCTTCGGTGACGAGTACGGCTTTCCTGCGGTGATCAAGGCGGCGTTCGGCGGCGGCGGTCGCGGCATGAAACTCGTCCACTCGGCCGATGACGTGGACGACGCGTTCGCCAGTGCGCAGCGTGAAGCGAAGAGCTTCTTCGGTCGCGACGAGGTCTACGTCGAGCGCTACCTGACCTGGCCCCGCCACGTCGAGATCCAGCTCGTCGGCGACAAGCAGGGCAACTGTGTCTGGATCTCGAGCCGCGACTGCTCTGCGCAACGACGTCATCAGAAGCTAGTCGAAGAGGCGCCGGCACCCGGCCTACCCGACGGCGTCGAGCAAGCGATGGGCGAAGCCGCTGTCAAGGCCGCTCAGGCGGTCGGATATTACGGCGCAGGCACGGTCGAGTTCATCTACCAAGACGGAGAGTTTTTCTTTCTTGAGATGAACACCCGCCTGCAGGTTGAGCATCCCGTGAGCGAGATGATCACCGACATCGATCTCGTCGAGTGGCAGATCCGAGTCGCTTCAGGCGAAGAACTACCGATGAGCCAAAAGCAAGTCGACCAGTCCCGCCGCGGCCACTCGATTGAAATTCGGATCAATGCCGAGGACCCAGCTGGCGGCAAGTTCCTCCCTTCCCCAGGACCGATCACATCGCTCGTCCCACCCGACGGCTTCGGCGTGCGCTTCGACACCGGGTACATGTCCGGTGACGAGGTCAGCCAGTATTACGACAATCTAGTCGGCAAACTCGTTGTGTGGGGCAGGGACCGAGACATAGCCATCGCCCGGACAATTCGCGCTCTCGATGAACTCGTGGTCGAGGGGGTTGCAACGACGATCCCCGCCGACCTAGCAATCCTCAAGCACCCTGATTTCGCGGCAGTGACCCACTCGACCAAATGGGTCGAGGAAACACTCGAACTGTCGGAGGTCTCGGCAATACAAGCGCCGGCACCTACAAACGACGACGAGGCAGCTCCGGTCGTACGTCGCGACACGACTGTCGAGGTGAATGGCAAACGCTTCGACGTGTCGATGTGGGTTCCAGATCAGCCCGTTGTTGCAGCAGGCGCTGCGCCGATCAAAAAACGCGCGAAGCGCACCTCATCGAGCGGAGGTGGCACCGCGGCGTCGGGCAGTATCGAAGCTCCGATGCAAGGGACCATCGTCAAGGTCCTGGTCGAAGTCGGCCAGGAGGTCGAGGCCGGTGCCGGTGTGCTCGTCCTCGAGGCGATGAAGATGGAGAACCAGATCAACGCCGAGACTGCCGGCACTGTGAAGGAAATTAAGGTCGCTGCGGGCGACACCGTGGGTGGCGGCGACATCCTCGCCGTCATCGAGTAGCCGGACGCTGCGTCCCAATCAGCGGGCAAGGACGAACCATCCTTTCGTAATAGCCGGCCCTATTCATAGCCGCCAGATGCACCGACCCATTATCCTGTCGCTACCGCGGAGTGTTATGCGCACTCTCCAGCGCAATCGTGGCCTGAGCTACTCGGCGGCCTCGGCGAGGGCTTCACTAAGTGCCGGATGCACGAGGATGCTCTCGACTAGGTCGGTGACCGTCAGACCGGCGGTCACTGCGACAGCGATCACCGAAATCAGTTCGGCGGCATGGCGCCCCACGATCGAGCCGCCGAGGATCACACCCGTGGCAGGGTCGGAGATAATCTTCACGAACCCTCGTGTGTCATTGTTAATCATTGCTTTGGCGGTCGCCGAGAACGGCACCTTCGTCACCCGGATCTTGCGGCCAGACGCAAACGCCTCAGCCTCGGCTAGGCCAACGTCCGCGATTTCCGGTTCGGTGAAGATCGCCGACGCCGCCTTGTCGTAGTCGAGATGTCGGTGGCTGCGGGTGTGCAGGCCCATCACATGCTCGGCAACTTTGCGTCCCTGAATCGACGCTACCGAGGACAACGGCAGCTTGCCGCTGATGTCGCCGGCGGCATAGATGTGCTCAACGTTCGTGACGCAGTGATGGTTGATGTCCACATATCCCCAGTTGTTCACGTGAACCCCAGCTGACTCCAAGCCAATGTCGGCGGTGTTGGGAACCGAACCGATCGCCAGAACCGCGTGTGACGAAGTCACGGATCGGCCATCGTCACAGCGCACAACCACATGCTCGCCTTCGGAGTCTAGGTTCCCGTCGGCATCGACACGCTCGATCGCCTGCGCCCGAGCACCCATCAGCAACTTCACGCCACGGTCCATGAACTCCTGCTCCAGTACCGCAGCGACTTCGGGGTCTTTGCCAGGGAGCACCTGCTGTCGACTGACAACGAGCGTTACGTCGGAACCGAACGACGAGAACATGTGGACAAATTCGACGCCGGTGACCCCCGACCCGACAACGGTCACACTCTCGGGAAAAACTCGCGGCGGGTAGCAATCACGCGTCGTCAAGATTCGCTCGCCGTCTGGAGAACACCATTCGGGGACACGCGGACGGGAACCTGTCGACACGAGCGCAGAGTCGAACTCAACCTCCTCGGTGCCCAACTCACCAATCACTTCGATCGTATTCGGGCCGATGAAACGGCCGGCGCCGCGCATCAAACGGACGTTTTGGCTCTGCAGCAACTCCGTTGTGTTGCCACTCATCTGGTTCTTGATTCTGCCGATGCGCGCAGTCAGCGCGTCGGTATCGATCATCGGGGTGCCGTTCTCGAGACCCATCCCCTCGGATCGTTCCATGAAGCTCATTGCCCCACCGGTCGCAATCATGGATTTGGACGGGATGCAGTCCCACAGATGCGCAGCACCGCCGATTACGTCGCGTTCGACAACGGTGACCTCGGCCCCGAGGCGGGCGGCGTAGGTGGCGGCGACATTGCCAGCCGGCCCACCTCCGAGGATCACGAAACGTTCAGGCACTCGGACAGGCTAGGGCTCAGGCGCTCATCGTGCGAGTGTCCGCGCCACACTGCGCGTTATGGCTCAGGTAGCAAGGTAGGTCACGGCTACTCCGCCACGAGCCCTGCATCCGCAAAAATCGTGGCGCGTTGCGTCCTCTCGATGGACGGCTCGACATCGGCGTCGAGAAGGAGATTGTCCACGACGTTCGGGCAATAGCGCGACGGATACGGGAAGACGTCACGTGGCTCACCCACATACTCGAAGTGCATCCCATCCGGCGTGAGGAAGTTTCCGCCCCATGCGAACCCGTGTTTACGAAAAATCCTCACCGCTTTGCATCCACCGGGATCGGTAGCAAAGTCGGGCGGCGCGCACCCTTGACACGAGCCGCGGGTGTTGATGTCGATCGCCATCGCCCACGAATGACGCGAAAGAAAACCAATCATGCTGCTCTGCGACAGTCGGTTGAATCGAGGATTGTGGCATCCGCCGGCGAGGTTGGCGTCACCAACGTCAAAGACTCCGCCGACGCCGGCCGCGGCAGCCTCGGCGAGCGCCGCCCGCAAAGCCGGTTCAACGACGAGATGACATCTTGCGACTATCCGAATGCTGTTGTTGAGCAGTCGCCGTCCCGGCGGGAGATTGGCGGCCTGCCAGGCAGCCTCCTGCGTCACCGCACCGCTGCTCGCAACGCGGTAACCGAATTCACCCAGCAACTCCTTCGAGCGGGCCATACCTAGTGTCGAATCGGGGTCGAAAGGATCCCAACTGCGGCGAATTCTGATGCTTGTCGAGACGAGGCCCTGGTCGGCGAGAGCCGCGTCGATGTCGGCGCGGGACTTAAATCCCCACATCACTACGCGGCTTTTGCGGTTGAGTGAGATCCGCTGCGCTGCTTCTGGGGTAATCAACAGTTCGGTACCGCCGGTGACCTCGTCAGCTATGATGGCGCCGATTGTAAAGTCAACCTCGGAGCCGAACGCCGACCGGAGTGTGACGACGTCTCCAGCCTGAGCACCACGCAGCGATGCAGTCCGGGTGCTCATGACAATCGATGTCGAAGACAACACAGCAGACACTTCGTGGCCCATAAGGACGCCGACCACATCGGCGTCGATCACAGTGGTCCCCATGGGAATCGACATGTACGCCGGCGCATCCTGCACCGATGACGCACCACGTCGAATACGCTGCATAGCGATCGATGCCGACCCGATCACGGTCGAATCCGCGCGTGCCTGGCGGGCGGCAGCAACGGCTCGCGCCTCGGTGGACGCCTCAAGCGAGCCGCTGTCGTACACGGTCACTAGGTCCTCAATCGGGGGTGACAGACGCACGGCGAATTCGGTAACCGCCGCCCCCTCGTTCCCAAGCGGCAGTGCCTCGGCAAACAATGGCACAGCGATCGCGGCCACGAGCACCAACGGAAAGACACGGCGTTTCACCGGCACGATGTTACGAACCGATGACAGTCGACGCGTGGCATCCGGGAAGATTTCGCCGTGAAGCGGCACGAGTTCGTCAACCGGTGTGGGGCGTGACCCTCGGGATCGCTACTGTCAGGCATCCGTGAGCGAACACACCAACGTCGACAACAGCGAGCTGTCCGGGAGCGGTCTGATCGCGGAGAAGACCCGACGGCTCGCCCTGCTCGATGAGATGCGCGACCAGGGCCGCAATCCCTACCCATACCGATTCGACCGCACCCACACCCTGGACGAGGTGCGCTCGACGTGGGGCGACCTGGAGCCAGGCGCCGAGACCGATGACCGCGTGTCGGTCGCCGGCAGGGTCATGCTAAAACGCGACTCGGGCAAGCTGGTGTTCGCCACCATCCGTGATCGATCGGACGATATCCAGCTGTCCATCTCCAAGGCAGTTGTCGGCGACGACGAGTTTGCGGCGGTGAAGGCGCTCGATCTCGGCGACTGGGTCGGCGTTGAAGGCACGATGATGACCACTCGCAAAGGCGAGCTGTCGGTCAAGCCGGAACGAGTGACACTGCTGTCTAAGGCGATCCGTCCGATGCCGGATAAGTGGCACGGCTTGAGTGACGTCGACACACGGTTTCGTCAGCGCTACGCCGACCTAATCATTAACGAACAGGCGCGCCGCAACTTCGAGATCCGTCACGAGACCGTTGCAAGCTTCCGACGCACACTCGCCAGTCATGGTTTCATCGAGGTTGAAACGCCGGTGTTGCATCCCGAAGTCGGCGGGGCGCACGCCCGACCGTTCACCACCCATCACAACACTCTCGACATGCATCTCTACTTGCGGATTGCGGTCGAGTTGTATCTCAAACGATTGATCGTCGGCGGGATGGAACGGGTGTACGAGATCGCTCGGACATTCCGTAACGAGGGAATCTCGACTCGGCACAACCCGGAGTTCACGATGATGGAGCTATATCAGGCGTTCGGCGACTGGAACGATGTTATGGATATCACCGAAGAACTGATCACCACTGCGGCACATGATGCGCTCGGCACGACCGTCGTATCGATTCGTGGCGAACAGGTCGATCTTGCCAAACCGTGGCCGCGGAAGCGGATGATCGACTACGCATCCGAAGGTGCCGGGGTCGCACTCCATCCGTCGATGCCTCTCACTGACGTCCGCAAGATCGCCGCTGACCACGACGTATTCGTTGAAGATCGCTGGGGCTCAGGCAAGATCATTGAGGAGATCTTCGAGAAGACGTCCGAGAACGACATCGTGCGCCCCACCTTCGTCACCGGCCATCCGGTCGAGATCTCGCCGCTCGCCCGAGTTGACCGAAACGACTCGTTCCTCACCGAGCGATTTGAGCTGTTCGTCAATGGTCGCGAGTTGGCGAACGGCTACTCCGAGTTAAACGATCCAGTCGAACAACGTGCCCGTTTCGAAGAGGAACAAGCTGCGAAAGACGCCGGGGACCCTGAGGCCGGCAGTCTCGACGAGGACTATCTGCGAGCGCTCGAGTACGGCATGCCACCAACGGGAGGGCTCGGCATTGGCATTGACCGCCTCGCGATGTTGTTTGCCGGCGTTGACTCGATCAAAGAAGTTATCCTCTTTCCCACTCTCCGGCCCGAACAATGAGCCGAAGCATGACGCCCGAAAGGCACGTCTGACATGACACGCATGGCATGGGGTGCTGGCCTCGCAACCGTCGACTCGAATGGATCGACACTTGACACGTGGTATCGCTGGCTCGGTTGGGGCGAATTCGGCAACAACGAAATGGATGTAAAGGGTATCTCCCGCGAAATCGAAGCCGAGCTCGGGCTGCGCAGCGTCGTGGACGACATCCGCAAGGTGACGGTTCGCCCAGTCCGGATCTCCGTTGACGTCGATCTGGCCCCGGCCTCTCCGGAAGATGCCTACCTTCGTCTGCATCTGCTGTCCCATCGCCTCGCTGTACCGCGCTCGATCATGATGGACGGCACCTTCGGCGCGCTCAACAATGTTGCGTGGACCAACCTCGGTCCCGTCGCCATCCACGACCTCGACAACGTCCGGCTCGCCGTAAAGAAGGCCGGCGGTGCCCTGTCGGTGCATGGACTCGACAAGTTCCCGCGGATGACCGACTACGTCGTCCCGACCGGCGTTCGCATCGCCGACGCCGACCGCGTCCGACTCGGCGCCTATCTCGCGGAAGGCACGACGGTGATGCACGAAGGGTTCTGCAACTTCAACGCCGGCACCCTCGGCGCCTCAATGGTCGAAGGTCGCATCTCGGCCGGCGTGATCGTAGGCGACGGATCCGATGTGGGCGGTGGCGCCTCGATCATGGGCTCGCTCTCGGGTGGCGGCACCGAGGTGATATCGATCGGCGAGCGGTGCCTCCTCGGCGCGAACTCCGGAATCGGAATCAGCCTCGGTGACGACTGTGCAGTCGAAGCCGGCCTGTACGTGACAGCGTCGACACCGGTCATGACTCCCGACGGTGTGAAGAAGGGCCGGGAGCTCTCGGGTATGGGGGGACTGTTATTCATCCGTGACGGACAGACCGGTCAGGTGATCGCTCGTCCGCGTTCAAGAAGTTGGGGCGAGCTCAACGCCGAACTGCACTCCGAGCAATAGCTACCTCCGAGACAGCCGAACACCGAAGCGAGTAGTCGGGCTAGCGTCAGGACATGGCCACGTCGGATAAGTTCGGAGCGCCGGTCGAGATCACCGTCGGTCTTCCCGGAGACAGCCGCCGGGTGGTGCCGATCACAAATCCGAACAAAGTGATGTTTCCGTCCGTCGGCCCCGACAAACTGCAACGCACCAAGCTTGACCTCGCCAGGTACTACGTGGCCGTCGGAGCACCGATCATGCGCACGCTCGCCGATCGCGCCGTACTTCTTGAGCGGTATCCCGACGGCGTCCGTGGGACATCGTTCTTCCAGAAGCGGATTCCCGCTTCAGCTCCGGACTGGCTCGCGACCACGACCGTCGTCACTATTAACGACACACCATCGCGCGCGCTTGTCATCGCTGACCTCGCGCATGTGTTGTGGGCCGCCAACCTGGGTGTGCCCGGACTGCACGTCTGGCAATTCAGAGCGTCGGCCCCGGATGACGTCGACGAGATGCGAATTGACCTCGACCCGTGTCCGGGTGTCACCTTCGACATGACCCGCGAGGCTGCCGCCCACACCCGCGACCTGCTCGCCGAGATGGGCATGCTCGGCTTCCCGAAGACGGCTGGAAGCAAAGGAATCCACATCTATGTCCGCGTCGAGCCCGGCTGGGACTCGTTCGCTGTGCGTGGCGCAGTCGTTGCGCTCGGACGAATCCTCACCGAACGGCACCCTGACCTCATCACCGACAAATGGTGGAAGGAGGAACGTGGCGAGCGGGTGTTCGTCGATTTCAATCAGAACGCACCCCACAAAAACATGTTCAGCGCGTGGGGCGTCCGCGCTCGTGTTGGCGCGCAGGTCTCGACGCCGTTTCGCTGGGATGAACTCGACACCATTGACCCTGAGGCCTGCACCATCGACACCGTTCCGGGACGAGTGTCAGAATTGGGGGATCCGTGGGAGTTGATGGACGAGGCGCCATGCTCGATCACGCCGCTCGTCGAGCGTTTCGCGAACGACCTCGCCGACGGCCTCCCTGATGCGCCGTGGCCTCCGCAATATCCGAAAATGCCGGACGAGGTACCTCGCGTCCAGCCCAGCCGCGCTCGTCAGCCGCGCTGATCCGGGCGCCGGGCGCCGGGCGCGGCTTGAGCGGCGGACCGCCAATCGCCGGCCGAGGCCGGCAACACCATTGCGTATGCACTTGTTTTCACTATGTGTTATGTGGCCGACACCGACATCCACGTTCAGTTGATCGGTTTCGGACCAACGCCGACTGGCTCGAACCGCAGCATTCGTTTGCCTTCGGCGATCACCGCAACGTCTCGAACGCCCACCACGACCTCCTACTCGTCCAAAATGA
>Ga0115571_1003376_pt1 | contig 10118 bp, 10 predicted proteins | sample COGITO_mtgs_1205_FD_87293 | JGI IMG/M metagenome (GOLD analysis project Ga0115571, IMG submission 87293) | Pelagic marine microbial communities from North Sea - COGITO_mtgs_120531 | ecosystem: Environmental > Aquatic > Marine > Epipelagic | place: Germany:Helgoland, sampling site Kabeltonne...
CAGGTCCTTTCAACCGCGCGATCTCACCGTCGGTAAGCCGCTTCCAAACTGCGTCTTCATCGTCATTGACATCGCGAATGTTTAACGGCACGTCACTGCGGTCGGGTGCGACAGAGGCGAATCCGACTCGGTGACGACGGTTCTGTCTCCACAGATTATCGACGTTGAGGTTGCTGCTTTTGATGGCAAGACTTTGTTGCGCGAACTCCTGATTTGTCCGGGCTCCGCAGAAGAGAAGGCTGTGCGCTATTTGCTCCGAGCAGCGGAGGGCCGCTTGCCGATCGCTACGACGGAGCCTGGCGTCACGCTTCGTACCGGATGGAGTGTCTTTGCGCTCCTCGACGTCGAGGTTGTCTGGGAACTCAACGGGGCAGAGACCGCATGGGTCCCGCTCACAAGCGTTAAAGGCGGCATTGGGAGATGCTCCCGTCAAGCGCCTAGCGGTCCGACGAAGGCGCCCAACGGGTCTTCCTGCAGCGCGACAGCATCATCTTGGCTGTTGAAACCTTCACCGGAGGTCGAGTCGAAACGCAGCTGGCGTTCCCGGTTGACGCCGGTTTCGCAGTTTGCATAATCGGCCTAGGTCCGGGCCTCGCGATCTAGTACTCGTTCTTCGAGTTCGACAGGTCGCTGATTTCGAACCGGTTGCGGCATTCACCATCGCCGCAGCGTTCATCAAGAACGATCTGAAGGTTCGTGACTGCGACGGCAACGTCGCGGCCGACACATTCAACACTGCATCGACCGGCCGGAGGCCGAACCGCGCCAGCGGCTGGCCACGCACGCGTGGCGGTAAGTACGGGTGATTGGCCCGCCCCCGAGGTGATCCGATCGGGTGCTCTACCATCAGGGGCATGAGTGACGATCAGTCGACCGGAAACCACGATGCAATCGAGGCCTTTGCGAGTGAGAACCGCAGGTTTCCGCCGTCGGACGCGTTCAAGGTTGATGCGCTCATCACCGGCACTGAGCTGTACGACGAGGCCGCTCGCGACGATGAAGGTTTCTGGGCGCGCCAGGCGTCCGAACTCATCCACTGGGACACCGAGTGGGACACGGTTCTCGACTGGCAATTGCCATATGCCAAATGGTTTGAGGGCGGAATGCTCAACGTGGCGTACAACTGTCTTGATCGGCATGTGCTGGCCGGTCGGGGCGACAAGATTGCGATTCACTGGGAAGGCGAGCCCGGTGACACTCGTACGATCACCTACCAGGACCTGCTCGACGAGGTATGCCGCTTCTCCAATGTCCTGAAGGACTTGGGCGTGCAGAAGGGCGACCGCATCAACATCTACTTGCCGATGATTCCGGAGGCGGTTGTGGCGATGCTTGCGTGCGCCCGAATCGGTGCAGTCCACAGCGTCGTGTTCGGTGGATTCTCAAGCCAATCACTCAGCGACCGCATCAACGACGCCGAGGCAAAGGTGCTGATCACGGCTGATGGCGGCTACCGGCGGGGCGAAGTGTTCCCGCTTAAGCCTGCGGCGGATGAAGCGTGCGAAACCACCCCGAGCATCGAGCACGTCGTAGTGGTCAAGCGTGGCGGCAACGACGTCATGATGGTTGAGGCACGTGACCACTGGTACCACGAACTTATGGAAGACGTCTCGCCCGACTGCCCGGCTCAGCCGATGGAAGCCGAGCATCTGCTCTTTCTCTTATACACCTCAGGCACTACCGGTAGGCCCAAAGGAATCATGCACACGACCGGGGGGTATCTCACACATACGACCTTCACCCATAAGTACGTCTTCGACCTGCAACCCGATACCGACGTTTACTGGTGTACCGCCGATGTCGGCTGGATCACCGGCCACAGCTACATCGTGTACGGACCGCTGTCGAATGGATGCACCCAGGTGATGTACGAGGGTGTCCCGAATCACCCCAACAACGACCGGTTCTGGGAGATCGTCGAGAAATACGGCGTGACGATTTTTTACACTGCGCCGACCGCTATCCGCACCTTCATGAAATGGGGCGCAGAGGAGGCGGCCAAGCATGACCTTTCGTCGCTAAGAGTGCTCGGCACCGTTGGCGAGCCGATCAACCCCGAAGCGTGGATGTGGTACAACGAGCACATCGGTGGAGGGCAGTGCCCGATTGTCGACACCTGGTGGCAGACCGAGACTGGCGGAATCATGATCAGCCCGATTCCGGGGGCCACCACGACGAAGCCAGGCTCGGCGACCTTTCCTCTTCCGGGCGTGTCGGCCGAACTGATCGACGACGACGCGCAACCGGTACCGGTGGGCGGCGGTTATCTCACGCTCACCCGTCCATGGCCCGGCATGCTTCGTGGGATCTGGGGCGATCCGGACCGCTTCCAGGAGACGTACTGGTCGAGGTTTCCCGGCCGATACTTTGCGGGCGACGGTGCCAAGCTCGACGACGACGGTTACCTCTGGCTGCTCGGGCGAGTCGACGACGTGATGAACGTGTCCGGGCATCGCATCTCGACCACCGAGGTTGAGTCAGCGCTGGTTTCTCATCCGTCAGTGGCCGAGGCTGCGGTGGTCGGCGCTAATGATGCGACGACCGGCCAGGCCGTGTTCGCCTACGTCATCCTGCGCGGTGGGGCCGAAACGGATGAAGCCGAACTTCGGGCGCACGTAACGGGCGAGATCGGTGCGATTGCTCGCCCCAAGCGGGTGTTCATCACACCCGATCTTCCGAAGACCCGGTCGGGAAAGATCATGCGTCGACTCCTCCGTGACGTCGCCGAAGGACGCAACATCGGCGACACGACCACGCTGGCCGATGCATCGATCGTCGATGAGTTGCAGGCGAAGGCGAGTGAGTCGAACGACGGCTGACCTTGTCGTGCTGCTCGTTTGAGCGATCACAAAAATTTCACGGGCCATGTCCATGGCTGCCGGTACAAGCGAATGGGTTTGGTCAAAGGGGGCAAACGCGAAGAGGTTGCTGGCATCTCATGCAGTTCTGTCGTGGGCGACGACGCTGTGGACGTCGGCCTCGGAGGCTGATCGTGTCTACGCTCCGGGCGCCAGGACCGTTAGTGCGTGATGGTCCAGCGTGACGGGACTCTCAACCGAGAGCGGCTGAATGCACACGTGGGTTGCCCCGGCGTCGTAGTGCGCCTGGATTCCCTGGCGGACTCGATCTTCATCGCCCCACACGACAACTGCGTCGATGAAGCGATCATCACGATGCTCAATTTCCTCGTCCGTGAAGCCGAGACGCTTCCAGTTGTTTCGGTAGTTCGGGAGGTCGGCGTAGAGCGAGATCGCAGCCCGGGCCGCTTGACGCGCTGCGATGGCGTCGGTGCTCAGACACACCTTTTGCTCGACGCACAGAAGCGAGTCGGCCCCCATGATCTCACGGGCTCGGGCGGTGTGCTCGGGAGTGGTCCAGTAGGGATGCGCTCCGTGGCTCGCACTTGCCGCCAACTCCAACATCTTCGGTCCGAGAGCGGCGAGGACGATTGGAACGGGCTCCGCAGGTGACGGTCCACGAAACGGCTGCTCCTCCATCGCCGCTAGATACTTGCGCATCTGCGTGAGCGGTTTCGAGTAGTCGAGTCCACGGAGGCCGGCGACCATCGGTCCGTGGCTAACGCCGAGCCCGAGGATGAACCGTCCACCCGACTGCTCGCCGAGCGTGTTGGCAACCTGCTTCATCGGCCCCGGATGTCGATGAAAAATGCTGGCGATTCCGGTCGCGAACGTGAGTGTGGCGGTCTGCGACGCAAGCCACGCAATGTGGGAAAACGGATCGCGACCGATCGTGTCGGGGAGCCACAGCGCGGAATAGCCAAGCGATTCGAGGTTGCCGGCGAAGTCGGCGGCTTCGCCGGCACTCATTCCGTCGGTGAAGTACCAGACCCCGGGAGTGGCAAGATGTTCCTGTCCTGTCATCGCCCGAGCGTAGATCGTCGTCGCCGTGACGCGGGTACTCGCGCATGGTCAACGTCGGCCGTTGGACTCGAACCAGTCGCCGCTTTCGATCGGCTGCAGATCGAGTCCGGTGCCGTACTCATAGGCGTATGCAGCGATGCCCCGCCCTGTTGTGACCACGACGCGCCGGTATTGCCCGTCGACCGTTCCTTCTTCGGCGTCCAGCACCTCGAGGCAACGGGCGATCGCCGAATCGAGCAGCGCGTACGTGTGGCCTGTGATCGTGCCGCCCGGCTCGGCGCGGTCGTCGAGCACGGCGGCGGGGTAGTCGAGTCCGGTGTCGAAAAGACGGCCATCGATCGTGTCGGGCCAGCCCTCGTCGACCACGAACGGCTCGAGGAAACGCCACCGCACGTCGCCGAGCCGCAACGTGCCGTAGACGAACAAGTGGCTGACACCGATCATGATGCGACCGAAGCTACCTGCGGGCATTGCGAGAGATGGTTTCGAGAACGATTCGGATACCGACATGGCGAGGCATGGTCGTCGGAGTTGGATTGAGGCGAAAGACGGCTTGGCGCGTTGCTCGCAGTCGCCGCCAAAACTTTGCCTATCTGTGGGGTAGGTGACACGGTAGACGTCGGGTCCGCCGAAACGAGGGGTCTCGTCGGGCACGGCAACACCGGGGTAGTCGTGGTGCCGGTCGTTTATCCCAAGAATCGTCGGCCCCGCCCGCAGGTATCGTACGAGATCCCTATCTCGCATGAGCTAGACGGCACTGCCTGTGAATTCCCCCAGTGGTGCTGTACTTCCCGTCCTGCAATTTGATTACTATTTTCGAGCACGAAATCGACGGGTGGATCCTCGACTGCGGTGTGTCGGATTTGCTCTACTTGAGTTCTGAGATGTGCGGCCACCAGAGCGAGACGCTCAGGCAGCACTTCACCGGCAAGCTGTTATGCGGCGCGCCCGTTGCCGTTGACTTCGTGAACCTTCCGGACACGATCGTCGAATTTGACGTGTCGCGTCAAGAACATCCCGACAGTCAGCTGTGGAGCCGGAACACGGGGGCGTCACAGAACTACGGCGCGAATCCGTACCTTGGCTGCGACGAGGGCGGCCGCAGACGAAAACCGACTATGGGTCTTCGGCAGCAGCATTCCCGCTCCTTGCCCTTGGCGGATGGAATGTCTTCACCTGGACGTTCGAGGGCCTAGATATCGCGACGTTCTGGGGATGTCCGGGTCACAAGCCGCCGACTTCGCTGGCGATGGGGGTAGTCGGTCCAGCGGCCGCTAACGATGCCGAAACAGGTTTGACGTGGGACGTCGTCGAAGCAACGATCGCTAGCTGACTCGCGCAACGTCGACTCGCATGACTTGCCCGCATCAACACGTTCTGATCCACTTGAATTGCTTTCGTCTGTGGAGCGCCCTTGCCGGTTGGGTGTCAGACCTTTTCGGACGTCTCGCCGGCAGAGGCCTGCTGCGCCTCCACTGACTTCAATACGGGCGGTGACGCTAGACCGATGACATCGCCGGTCACCGGCAGGGGATCATTGTGGCAGATGAACGCCATCTCGCCGTCCTCGATCCTGACCAATGGAATGAACTGTTGATTGTCGAAGGCATCGACGATCAACGACCCTGCCGCCGCACCGATGACCTTCCATCCCTGACGCGAGTGTTCGTCGAGTGTCGTATAGGTCAGACCGTCGACGCCGATAATTCGACCGAGATACTCATCGGGTACTGCACTTTGACCGCTGCGACGTTTACCCGGTGCCAACTGGAAGACCTCACGTCGACCGAAGACGCGAGCAAAACGACCGGTCGCAAGAGCGTTGACCTCATCGTTCGATGTCATAGCGAAGAGACGCCCGATACCACGTAGGTCCAGGCTCTCCGTAGCGTCCTCGGCGAGAGCGCTCATTCGGCGCGCCGTCAGGCCGAGCGCAATCGCGCGGGTGACGTTGTAGGGGTCTGTGTCGATAAGCGTCGTCTTGATCGAACGGTTCTTGAGTTGTACTGCCAACCCGCGAGCGCTCGCATGCGATCCGACGATCAAGACCCCATTTGCTTGCGCCTCGGCCAGGTCGAGTAGGCGCGCCGCCGGGCCGGCGATGAACCCGTAGACGACAATGGTGCCGATGATGACGAGGAATACAATCGGGACGATCTTGTCAGCGTCGGCAACGCCCTCCTCCTCGAGTCGGAGGGCGAAGATCGCCGATACGGCGGCGGCGACGATTCCGCGGGGAGCCATAGTCGTGAGGAATACGCGCTCACGCCACGAGAGCGAGGTGCGGATCGTCGAGACGAGCACTGCCAACGGTCGGGCGACGAACACCAGTGTTGCAAGAAAGGCGAGCGCGGGCAGTGCAACGTCACGAAGGGCATCGGCTTCGATCCGTGCGGCAAGCAGAATGAACAGCACTGAGATGAGTAGCGTTCGTAAGCTCTCGTTGAACTCGAGGACTTGCCGGATCGTTGAGCTGTCCCGTCGAGCAAGGTAGATCCCGACAACCGTTACGGCGAGAAGGCCCGACTCCTCTTGGATTTCATTCGACGCCACGTAGCTGGCAACGACGAACGCGAAGGTCATCGGCACGGCGAGTTGATCCGGAATCAAGAACCGGCGCAGTGCAGTGTCAAGCAGGAATGCCGTTGCGAGCCCAAGGCCGATGCCAGCGACGAGGGTGAGCCCGACGATGCCGAACAAGCTGAGCACCGCTTCGTCGGTCTCATCGGCGAGCACCAGTTCGAACGCGACCAGAGCGGCAGTTGCCCCAATCGGGTCGATTAGTACCCCCTCAGCACGCAGAATCGGACCCGTGGTACCCGCCGGCCGGACGAATCGGAGGAGCGGGCCCACGACAGTTGGCCCGGTCACGACGAGTACCGTCGCAAGGACGATTGCGACTTCGTTGGAGATGCCGAAGATCTTGCGGGCGGAGTACCAACCAACGACTCCAGTGACGATTGCACCGATCGTTATTAAGCGGCGGACGACCGTGCCCGTGTTGCGCAGCTCGCGGGGTGGAAGGTCGAGTCCACCCTCGAACAGGATCAGCGCGACGGACAGCGATACGAGCGGGAAGAGTGTGCTGCCGAGCAGTTGGTCTGGCTCAAGGATTCCTGTGACCGGTCCGAGCAGGAGGCCGGCCACGAGCAGCGCAATGATCGACGGGAGTTGTGTTCGCCAAGCGATCCACTGGGCGATCATGCCGGCGCCGACAATCATTGCGAGCGTTGGGCCGATAGCAGATTCGCCGGCGGCAAAGATGACTGCGTTCATGAGAAAGCCTCCGCCATCCGCGGACAGGGTAGTGCAGGGATGGATACCGTCACCGCATGACGTCGATGAATTTGGCTCGCGCTGAACAGGTGTCTTTGCTCTGCAGCCAACGCATCTGCGGGCCGCCCGTCTCGACCTCCCAGCAGGCCCTTGGCGTGCCGTTGCTCTTTTCTCGCACTGCTCCACCTGTGGAAGGGACCTGCGTTCAGCTGGCTGGTTGGCATCAGCGCTTACCGATTCTGGTGTCGGCGTGATGCGTTTCGACTTCACGGGGTTCGGCGTCAGCGACGGCGAATTCGCTAGCGCCGGTTTCTGGGCGAACACCACCGATCTCATTGCCGCGATCGAGTGGCTCAAAGACGAGCATGCCACTGCCAAGATTCTCGTGGACCACCCGCTGGGTAGTGCCGCCGTGTTGTCGGTGGCCGGTGACGTGCCGGGGGTGCGGGCGGTCGTCACCCTCAGCGCCCCTGCCGATACTCAGTATGTCACCGGGCTGCTCGACGAATCGTCTGACAAATCACGGCGCAGGGCGATGCGAGTGTCTGGCTTGCAGGCAGCCGTTCACTATCAAGCAGCAGTTCCCCGACGACCTGAGTCAGCTTCGCATCGCCGCACGGGTTGCGGACATGAAGAAGGCGGTGCTCGTGATGTATCCGCCGACCGACAACACGACCGGGATCGACAACGCTGCCTAGATCTTTGTGGCTCCTCGCCACCCGAACAGCTTCATCTCGCTCGACGTTGCTGACCACCTGCTGTCCGATCTTGCCTATGCGGAATTTGCCGCTGGGGTGATCACAGTATTCGCGCAGCGCTTCATCTGCGGTGAAAATAGTGGGCGTCCTGCGACGGCACGTTTCGACGCACTTGTCGTCGCAAAGACAACCCAGGGCCCATTCCTGAACTAGGTGGGGTCGGACGGCGTCGGTTCCTCGCTGATGAATCTGAATCAGTCGGCGGCTTCGACACTGGCCCTGCGCCGTCAGTTTCGGATGGCGATGTCGAGGTTCTTTCCGGAGCCGATGTTCCGATTGACGTGAAGTCGTTTGCGGGCGGCGTTGAGTTCGGCGCACATGATCACGGTGATTCCGATGAGGCTGAGCCATGTGATGAGGCCGAGGATCGTGTTGATCGTCGCCGTCGCCTCGTTTTCGGTGTCGGCGAGTCGCTGGACGATGAGGGTACCGAAGTGCTGCAGAGCTGTGTAGGCGAGACCGGCGAACACCGCACCCAGCCAGACGTCTCTCCATGTGGTCGGGTACGACGTGAGGAACCGATACATGGCGGCGATCACCACGATGTTGATCACGACCGTTGCACCGACAATACCGAGATTACTGAAGGCTGGTAGGTCGGCAGCGCTGACGATTGCGGAGAGCGTGAGAGTTCCGATCTGCGAGATCACAACAATCGTGAGGCCCATCAGCGCTTTTGCGCGCTGGGCGGGTAGTCCGTCTCGATCATCAACGTCCACCTCCCACGAATCGTCTAGCGAACTCTGCAGCCCGACAAATGCCTTGGTTGAGGCCCACATTGCGCCGCCGAGTCCAATCACCAGTGCGATCAGACTTCCATCGATCGACTGCGGGTTATCGGCAAGTGTTTTTCCGAGAACGGGGATCTCCGAAGCAGCGCCGTCGATGACCTTGCGTTGCAGTTCCTCGTTGCCGTCGAGCAGGAACCCGAGAACCGTCACCGCGGCGAGCATTAACGGAAACATCGACAGGAACGAGAAGAACGCAAGCAGCGATGCATTGCGTCCTGCCAGGTGGCGCCGCCACCCGTCCATCATCTCGGCGAAAAGGTCGAACGGGTACGAGCGCTCGCGCAGCGCCATCACCTTGTCACTGGTCGTCCAGGCCACGGCTTAGTGTGTACCCGCTGTACACCCGTATGGCTCAACCAGGCTCCAATCAACCGGCTGGCAACCGAGCCGTTCGAGTGCTTCGTTCGTTGCGCTAAACGGACGACTCCCGAAGAAGCCATTGCGCGCAGAGAATGGAGACGGATGTGGTGACTCGAGAACGACATGTCGATTGGTGTCGATGCGGTCGCGCTTGCGACGGGCATGGTTCCCCCAGAGGACAAACGCCAGCGGCTCGGGCCGAGCAGCGGCGACATCAATCACACGATCGGTGAAGGTTTCCCAGCCCTTCCCCGAGTGGGAGCCGGCCTGACCGGCTCGCACGGTGAGCGATGTGTTCAACAACAACACGCCCTGTCGTGCCCACGCCGCGAGGCTCCCGTGGTCCGGAATCGTGAGTCCGAGATCACTGTGCAGCTCCTGGTGGATGTTGCGCAGCGACGGTGGAATTTGAATCTTTGGTCGGACGGAGAATGCGAGGCCATGCGCCTGTCCCGGCCCGTGGTACGGATCCTGGCCGAGGATTACGACTTTCAGCTGCGAGTAGGGCGTGAGATGCAGGGCCGCGAAAACTTCGTCCTGCGGTGGGTACACGGTGTGCTGGCGTCGCTCTGCAGCCACGAAGGCCTGGAGGTTGCGCCAATACGGTTGGTCGAACTCTGAACGAAGAAGGGGGTTCCAGTCCGTGGTGGTCATCGTTCTTATCTTTACCAGCGTGCCGGGTTCTTGAACTGCCTTCATTGACGAACGGTGATCGGTCCGTCGTACGATGCAGAGGTGTTCGATCATCTTCCGCGAGCAAGGCTCGCCACGCTTCCAACAGCGCTCGAGGGCGCGAGTCGTCGCGATGGATCAGGGCCTCGGCTTTGGATCAAGCGTGATGATCTCACCGGGCTCGGCGGCGGCGGGAACAAGGCCCGCAAGCTTGAGTTCCTCTGTGGCCAGGCCCTCGCCGACGGCGCGCGCGCGATCGTGACAGTTGGAGCAGCTCAATCGAACCACTGCCGGATGACGGCTGCTGCGGGGAGCAGGCTCGGGGTCGAGGTGCCTCTTGTGCTCGCCGGCGATGCTCAAACCGAAGGTGGACGACAAAC
>Ga0115571_1003383_pt1 | contig 10106 bp, 9 predicted proteins | sample COGITO_mtgs_1205_FD_87293 | JGI IMG/M metagenome (GOLD analysis project Ga0115571, IMG submission 87293) | Pelagic marine microbial communities from North Sea - COGITO_mtgs_120531 | ecosystem: Environmental > Aquatic > Marine > Epipelagic | place: Germany:Helgoland, sampling site Kabeltonne...
ATCAAACCGAGGCGCGCTCGAACTTGCAGCGTGATGTTCACGTTTGCGATAGATCGGGTGAATCCGGCGCCGCCTGGGTATCGAACTCGATTGAGCCGACTTCAATCTCAAAGGCGCCATCCTTACCATCGGCCAAGATCACGCCCAACCCGGCAATATCGGCTGAGGCCAAGGGCCCTTGATCCATTCGCCGGCCCCGCCAAGACGCGTAGAAGTCTGGGATTTTGAGTTCAACGGTCTGCCATTCATCGGCCACGGTACGGAAGGCATGTTGGTATGAGACTCGCTGCCCAGCGGCATACAATCGAACGCTATAGGTCCGGCCGTCGCCCTTTACGGTCAAGCGAACGAGTGTCGCGGCAGCCAGATCGAGGCCCATCCGATCACTGCGCAATGATGCAAAGCCGCCGCCATTCGTGTTCAGGCGCCCGCTAAAGTGCAGGGCCTCGCCCACGCGCTTTAATTGACTCGACGAGCGCCCGCCCATCACCGTGTCATTAACCACCTGCCAGCGCAGCGCAGGCGCTGCGTTGTTCAGGCCCAATACTCGCAAAGGCTCCGCCAGGGCCGCGCCGCTAAACATGACCATCACGATCGCAATGGCTTTTAAATTGCTTTTCATTCAAGGCCTACCTCGATTGGTTTGTGATTTATGTGCTTTGAGTACCCGCGGGCATCCTGTACGCACTTTCTCAAGCCCTGCTCTCTTTGCAAGGTCTTTCTGTTAATCCTATACGTCGTTCGGTCGCAATCAGTTGCCCGCGCCGAGCCCCTTTCTTGGCCGCGCAGGCGCGCGGCAGCACCCTGTTGGAGCAGCACCGTTCGAGCAAAGCGCTCGATGTAAAGCGAGCACGCGCCTCGTAACCCGGTGAAAAGAGGTTTTGCGATGGCCGCTTAAAGATTGGTTGTACCGGTTTCGGCCCAATTGAAGATCTGATGACGGGTTCTGCCGCCAGCTCGCGTTCAACGACGCTTGGGCGGCGAGTCCATTTAGGATTGTTATAGGTTGGGCCAAACGCGCATCAAAGGCACAAACAACAGACCACACTATCAAGACTCGTTAGCCCTTCGGCAAAAGCGCCTTTAATATTGTGGTCGGGCGTCGGGATTGCTTTGAGAATCATTAAGGTCAACCAAGGCCAGCATCGCGCATAACAACAAGGCTGCCGCAAAATGATACTGAGATCATCGCGGGGGCTATAAGGGGTAAAAGAAGACCACCTTAGCCGCATCCCGGCACATAAAATCGAAGTTACCGTTGCTCCCTTCCGGGCCTGGCGGAGTTCACCTCTATTTATTGCGAGAGGACCAAGGTGGCCAGTGCAGTATACTGGATTTCGTTGCTTGGAGCACCTAAATCTCGGGACGCCGCTGATGCGGTTTCAAATTCTGCTGCTAGGACTTCGCACCAAGGCCGCGCGCATGACCACAACGGACCACTGATTCGCCACCTCACATGAGATGCCTAAGCCTTGCGTGCCAGCCCGACGTTACGGCCAGTACCCAAGCAAATCAACTGGACTCGATTGCGACGGCGTTTTGAGTCGACCTTCAACTTGCCCGAGGTATAAGAATCCTGTGATCTGTTCATGATCTGCGAGACCAAGACCTGCCTGCAGGGTCCGATTGTAGGCCAAATCACCGGTTCGCCAGATGGCGCCAAAGCCCTTGGCCCACGCCATCGAGGACATGTTTTGCAGCGCAATTCCAGCGGTCAATAATTGCTCGATTTCAGGCACTTTGGGATGCGGTGTTGGCGAGGCAATCCCAACAATAATCATGGGCGCCCGTAGGGGCTTAAGCCGCAACTTATCGAGCATTGCCACATCGGTATCCGGCGCGACCGCTAACCGTGCTGCCACCATCAGCTCACCGAGCGCCGAGCGACCTTCTCCCGATACCACTAAAAACCGATACGGCGCCAGTTGGGCATGATCTGGCGCACGTTGGGCCGCCTGCACCATATCAGCAAGCAAGGACGCTGGCACCGCGCCTGTGAGCCTCGGCGCCGAAACCCGACTTAATAGTGCGTCTACTGCCTCCATGGTGACCTCCTTTATCTCTTAGACTTCCTCATAGCAATGAAGCGCGACGAAACGCGTCTCGCCCGGAGGGAATAGTTTACCGGTTTTCTATATCAGGCAGGACACCGTTTCCGGGATCTCTTACAATAGATCCTGCAACTCCTTTGGCCCCAAACTTTATGATTCACGACCATCGGCCCCTTTGGTTAAAAAACAGCTTTCAAGCCTTTGAGCACTGGTACGGCAAGCATTTCGTTGCGCCGCATTTTGCAGGTCTCGGCTCTGGCGCGCTGCTGATGAAGCCGTGGAACATCGATGTGTTCGGCGCCGAAATTCGGGTCGGCAATTTTCTGCACATGGTGACGGCAAAAGACCGCCGGGTGTCGCTTTCGACCTGGCACTTGGGGCAGCAGCAGGGTCATATCGACATCGGCAATCATGTCCTGATCTGCCCTGGCGTTCGAATTGATGCCGCCAGCCGCATTACCATCGGCGACAACTGCATGCTGGCGGCGGGCAGTTATGTAACCGACGCCGATTGGCATGATCTGTACGATCGAACGAAACCGATTGGCACCACCAAGGCCGTGACCCTGCACAACAATGTTTGGCTGGGTGATGGCGCAACAGTTTGTAAAGGCGTGAGCATTGGCGAGAACAGCATTATTGGCGCGGGCTCAGTGGTGGCAACCGATATTCCTGCGAACGTCATCGCCGCCGGCAACCCCGCACAGGTGATCCGCGCGCTCGACCCAGAACAAGCCTTGGTGCGCCGGGAACAGATTTTCGAAAACCCAGCGGCGTTGGCTGAGCAAAATGCCAAGATCGACCAATATGTCTTGGGGCCTAATACAATCTTAGGTTGGGCGCGCGCAAAACTCCGTCCAAAGCGCGGCGACTGAAACCTGCTATGGTGGCCAAATCCTTTTTCTTAACTGATCGCTTTAGGCGCACTTGTTCCGCATTCAAGCGCCTTTAGACCGCCTTCTCGGACGAGGCCTTGCCAAACAAACCCAATGGCTGAGATGCTGTAGCCTGACCTTCAAAAATCGACATGCCATGACCGACCCGCAGCCCTACCCGCCCCGACGTTACGCCTGGTTCGTGGTGTTTGTACTGATTCTTGCCTCGCTGATTGCTTTCATCGATCGACAGGTGGTCGCCATTGTTGTCGGGCCCATGCAACAGGATTTGGGCGTGGGCGACACTGAAATCGGTTGGCTGTACGGCGTGTTTGCGCTGTTCTACGCCGCAGCAGCCTTGCCGATTGCAACCCTTGCCGACAAACGTAGCCGCAAACACATCATCGCCATTGGGATCTTTCTTTGGTCTCTACTCACGATTGCCTGCGGGCTGACCCGCAGCTATTGGCAGATTTTTTTAGCGCGTATTGGCGTGGGCATCGGCGAGGCGACACTGACCCCAGCCACGACCTCGCTGATCGGGGACTATTTCCCCCGTAAACTGGTGCCATTGGCCTTAAGCATTTTTCAGGCCGGCCCCATCATCGGCACGGGGCTCGCTTTTATTATCGGCGGCTACGTGTTGAACATGGTGGAGTCCAGCGCCCCGATGACGCTGCCCTTTTTCGGTGAATTAAAACCGTGGCAGCAAACCTTCGTGTATGTCGGTGCGCCGGGTCTGATCCTTGCCGTATTTTTTTTAGGCCTCAAAGAACCGATCCGACGCTTGACGCCATCTGCGACCAGCGAAGGCTCGGATACCGAGCAATTGCTACGGTTTTACCGACAAAATGCGCGCACCATCACCTTTCATCACTTAGGCTTCGTTTGCCTGGTCCTCACAGGCTACGCCTTTGTGTTTTGGTCAGTGACCTTCTTTGTCCGGGTTCATGGCTTGTCTGCCGCAAGCGCGTCACAAACCTTTGGCTGGATATTCGTGATTTTCGGGCCGCTGGGGCCCTTGGCGGTCGCCTGGTTTGCCGCGCATCGTCGCGCGCAAGGTCATTTGGATGCAAACATCACCGCGGGGATGATCGGCGGCTTGTTGACCATTCCTTGCATTTTATTGATCCAAGTCGCGCCGTCCGCCTTTTGGGCGTTTGTGTTCTATGCCCCGGCGCTCATGGCGGTTAATTCGCCCTTTGGCATCGCCGCCGGTTCATTGCCGGTTATTACGCCGCCCCACCTCAGGGCTCGGGTGGCTGCGGTTTATATGCTGACCGGTTCAGTCGGCATGATGTTTGGCCCGCCGCTGGCCGGCGCGTTTAACGAGTTTGTGTTTCCTGGCACTGACGGGGTGCGATACTCCATGATCACCATGACCAGTTTTTTTGGTGTGCTGGGTGTGGTCTTCCTCTGGTTTGGACGAGCCCCCTATGCGATCTCGCTCGCGAATGCCGATCTTGAAGATGACGATCAAAAAGCACCCATTTAAAACGCGTTCCTGTCGAACGCCTCTTGTACGAATCCCAAACCGGCGTTCTTATGGAGAGGATCGCAACGTACTAAGGCCCCGGCAAGGCAATCTGACTTGGAACCCTGCATGCGTCGGGGGCATTCTGCCTTCGCAGGCACCGCGGGCGACCTTTAAGCCGCCGGCGCTGTAATGTTGGCGACCACTTGACCGACGCCTTCGATATGACCCCTAAGGCTGTCGCCGGGCAACACTGGGCCAACCCCCTCAGGCGTACCGGTATAAATCAGGTCCCCCGGCAGCAGGCGATAATACCGAGACAGATCGGAGATCAACTCCGCCACAGACCAAATCATTAAAGACAGGTTAGACGACTGCTTCACAGATTGATTCACGCTGAGCGCAATTGCGCCCTGCTGAAGGAGCGGCGCGCCCTCGGGTTTAATCACAAGGGGTGAGATGATCGCCGCCTGCTCGAAATCTTTACCCAGGTCCCAGGGATGGGCGTGATCCTTGGCGCGCTGCTGTAGATCCCGCCGGGTCATATCCAGGCCCGCCGCATAGCCGTAAACAAGATCGATGGCCTCAGCCTTGGATACCCCAAAACCGCCGGCCCTCAGCGCAACGACCAGCTCCATTTCAAAATGGTAGTTACTGGTTTCAGGAGGGTACGCAATGTCCGATCCAGACTCGACGATCGTACTGGGATGTTTATTGAAATAAAATGGCTGGGTGGTGGCCTTATCAACGGTCACGCCCATCTCTGCCGCGTGCGCATGGTAGTTCCGGCCAACACAAAAGATTCGGTGCACAGGAAATCTTGCATCGCTATCCTGAATGGTTACCGTAACCGCCGGTTGCGCTGCAAAACACAGTCTTTGTGTCATAGGTTAATCCCTCTTGAACCCGCCCTCAGCATTCGCTGTTTGATCCCAACGAACCGTTTAAACTTGCCTTACAGGCTCGGACTGCTGTTAACAGCCCGTTCAAATACTCGACGCCTAAAGCCGTCTATCCCAGCGGCTTGTCGCAGGTCAGATTGACGAGCAGCTAGGCCCAGCCACAACTATTGCCGGTAGTGCCGCACATAATCCCAATCGCGATAACCCAAAACCCGTTCAGCATTAATATCAATCCCCCCTCGCCGGGTAAATTCGGCTCGCACACCCAGCTTACTGGGCTTGGCCGCTTGATAGAGGTCCATAAACAGGCGTTCAGCAACCTGCTCGGCAAATTCGCCATGTTCTCGATAGCTGAAGAGGTACTGCAATAGACCGGGTCGAGCGAGTTGTGGCCCGGTCATGCGCAGGATGATTCGAGCAAAATCGGGCTGGCCCGTCATGGGGCACAACGATCGAAACAGATCCGAATAATAGGTGACTTCCGCAACCTCTGATGACGCAAGCGATAAGGTGTCCGTGCTGTAACCACCCTCAGGCACGCCGACCGCCTCATCATCCAAACAGTGGGCAGCCTCAAGGCGCGCGCTTAAAACGGAGACCGGTTCTGGGTCGACCGAGCGCACCTGAACAAGCCCCTGGCATGCCGCGGTTAGATCCCGCTCAAGACACTCAATTACGGCTTCAAGCCCCTCAAAGCGGGTCCCGGCAAAACTGCCCAGATATAACTTCATCGATTTTGATTCGATAATCGCGCTTGAATTGAACGGGACCTCAATTTGCAGGACATCCGCCGTCGGTTTGCCTTGAGGCGAGAGGTAGGTGAACTCATAGGCATTCCAAAGGTCTCGACCGGCGAATGGCGCGTTGTTTGGCTCGATGCCGTGCTCCGCGCGTTGCGGCTGGCGCGCAATGGGATACAACAATCCCTTGTCATAGAGATTGGTATATTCCGTCGTGGCACTACCCAGTTGCATGTGTCCCATAAAGCCCTTCTTAATGGTGTTTTGAATCAATGGTGATTTAATGCGGCCGGCGCGGCAACGATTTAGCGCAGAGACCGGCCCAGACAGGACAACGACCCTCCAAGTGCGATACCCTTTGCGTCCAATTTAACCTGCGTTGTGTGTCACTTTATGAATTACCGCTCCAGCCTTTTGCCGCCACTCATAATATTAGCAAGTTTATCTGCCACGGAGGTTGTCGCCAACCAAAGTCTGGCCATGGAAGAAGTTGTTGTCACCGCCAATCGAGCCCAGGAGCCTTGGCTGGCCACGACCCGAACGGCAACGGTTGTCAATGCTGAAACTGTTGCGCGAACCCAAGCCGTGCACATTAACGAATTACTCGCCCGAGTCGCAGGGACTTGGATCAGCCGAGGCAATGGCCAAGAGCACTTAACCGCTATTCGATCCCCAGTCCTGACCGGGGCCGGTGGCTGCGGCGCGTTTTTAATGACCCAGGACAATGTGCCGCTGCGCGCTTCGGGCTTTTGCAACGTGAACGAACTATTTGAGTCGGTCAGCGAACTGGCAGAAGCCGTTGAAGTGTTAAAAGGACCCGGCGGCGCAACCCACGGCTCCAATGCCTTGCACGGTTTGATCCAGGTCCGGACGCCCAGCCCTGGCGCCCAGCGCAATACCACCCAAATTGAAGCGGGCCCCCATAGCTACGCTCGACTGAAACATTTATCCGTACAGGAGCGACTCATCGTTGGCGTATCCGCAACTTCTGATGACGGCTATAAAACGGACTCGGGGTACGGTCAGCAAAAACTGATTCTGAAGCATCAACAAGCTGTTGGCGCCTTTGAGGTGATCAACAGCCTCGCCGTAACCAACTTAAATCAAGAAACTTCAGGCTTTGTGCAGGGGGAGGATGTCTATCGCGATCCCGCCTATAAAAAATTGAACCCCAACCCAGAGGCCTTCCGGGACGTGCGCTCGGCGCGATTGATATCAGATTGGCAGTCCGAATCGGGCAAATTTCGGATCACGCCCTTTCTGCGCTGGACCGACATGCGCTTCTTACAACACTTTCTGCCAGGCCAGCCCCTTGAGGAGAACGGTCACAGAAGTCTTGGATTGCAATCCAGCGCTGCGCTTACGGACAACGTCACCGTGGGTTTCGATGCCGAACAAACCCGCGGATTTTTAAAGCAGACCCAAACCGGCGAAACCCGCGGCAGTCCCTTTTTGGTTGGCACGATCCCCAGCGGCAAGCATTACGACTACGACGTAACAGCGACGGTTGCCGCGGCGTTTGCCCAATATGATTGGCCGGTTTCTGAGGATCTGCTTGTCACACTCGGCCTTAGAGCCGAGCGCGTTGATTATGATTATGACAATCGCATGATCAGCGGTCGCACGAAAGACGATGGCACGGCCTGCGGGTTTGGTGGTTGTCGCTACAATCGACCAGAAAGTCGATCGGATGCGTTCAACAATTTATCTCCGAAGCTGGGATTTAATTACGCTTTTGGTCAGCACAGGCTGTTTGGTCAGCTCTCTAAGGGCTTCAGGGCCCCTCAAGCAACCGAGTTATACCGGCTTCAGAATGGTCAAAACGTCGCTGATATCGACTCAGAAGCCCTCGACAGCTTGGAAGTTGGTCTTCGCGGGGCTACTGCTCGACTTTCTTACCAATTGACCAGCTTTAGCATGAAAAAAGAAGGGTTCATCTTTCAAGACACCACCCGGGCCAATGTCGACAATGGTGAGACGCGACATCAGGGTGTTGAAATCGAGGGCCGCTTTGCACTGCGAGGTAACCTTGAGGTGTCAGCGAACTGGACGCTAGCTCGCCACCGCTACGACAACAACCCAGCGCTCTCGCGGGGGGTGATTCAAGGCAATGATATCGATACCGCCCCAAGATCGATGGGCGGCCTGCAAGTGAATTGGGCGCCGACCGAGCGCGTGACCAGTGAACTCGAGTGGGTTCATATCGGACCCTACTTTACCAACCCAGACAATACGAATCGTTATGACGGACATGATTTAATAAATCTGAGAGCCAATCTTGCACTTACCAATGTTTGGCAGGGGTTTTTGCGCGTGACGAACCTGCTCGACACCGATTATGCTGAACGGGCAGATTATGCCTTTGGCAACGAACGATTTTTTGTCGGCGAACCCCGTGGCGTTTATATTGGATTTCGCCGCAGCAACTAAGACGCGCATTACAAGAACATGATAGGAGAGATCAAATGAAAGCACGTGCAGCATTGGCCCTCAAAGCAGGCGCACCTTTGGTTATCGACGAGGTCGAGGTCGCCGGGCCAAAAGCCGGTGAGGTACTGGTTCAAATGGTCGCCAGTGGCGTCTGTCACACCGATGCCTTTACCCTATCGGGCGATGACCCCGAAGGGCTGTTTCCTGCGATTTTAGGACATGAGGGCGGCGGCATTGTGGTCGAACTGGGCGAAGGCGTGACCAGCCTCGCCGTAGGCGACCATGTCATTCCGCTGTACACCGCAGAGTGCGGCCAATGTAAGTTCTGTCTATCCGGCAAAACCAATCTGTGCAGCGCTGTCAGGGCCACTCAGGGGCTTGGCGTCATGCCGGATGGCACCAGTCGCTTCAGCTACAAGGGTGAGGCGGTCTATCATTACATGGGCACCTCAACCTTTAGCGAGTATTCCGTTATTGCAGAGGTCTCTCTCGCCAAAGTGAACCCGCTTGCGCCGCTAGACAAGATTTGCTTGCTGGGTTGCGGGGTGACCACGGGCATCGGCGCGGTCATCAACACCGCAAAGGTGGAGCCTGGGGCCACCATCGCGGTCTTTGGTCTCGGCGGCATTGGTTTGTCCGTTATCCAAGGCGCTGTCATGGCCAAAGCCGGCCGGATTATTGCTGTGGACACCAATCCTTCGAAGTTCGAGATGGCCAGAATGCTCGGCGCAACGGATTGTGTTAACCCGAAAGATCACACCAATAGCATTACCGAAGTAATCGTTGCTATGACGGATGGCGGAGTTGATTACAGCTTTGAGTGCGTCGGCAACGTGAATCTGATGCGCAGCGCGCTGGAATGCTGCCACAAGGGTTGGGGCGAGGCGATTATTATTGGGGTCGCTGGCGCAGGCCAAGAGATCAGTACGCGGCCTTTCCAGCTCGTTACAGGGCGGGTTTGGCGTGGAACCGCCTTTGGCGGCGTTAAGGGCCGCACCCAATTGCCGGGCATGGTCGATCAGTATATGAGTGGCGAAATTAAGCTGGATGAATTGATCACTTACACAATGCCATTAGAAGAAATTAATACCGCTTTCGACTATATGCATGAAGGCAAGAGTATCCGGAGCGTGATCCTGTTTTAATTGGAAAGATCCGCCATTACTGATGAAATTTGACCGTTTGCGACTTGACGATTCAGCCTAAGATCAATATCATTCGCGCCGTCGGTTGTGTTCTGTCCCCTTCGTCTAGAGGCCTAGGACTCCAGGTTTTCATCCTGGCAACAGGGGTTCGACTCCCCTAGGGGACGCCATCCGATCTGGTTGCCAACAAACCAGATATTGGTGTAAAAATGGTTCAAGGCAACGCGCCTTTAGCCTCAGTAAAGCGGGAATAGCTCAGTTGGTAGAGCGGTACCTTGCCAAGGTACAGGTCGCCAGTTCGAACCTGGTTTCCCGCTCCAAATACACTAAGCCCCTGCTCTGTCAGGGGTTTTTTGTTTTTGGTACAGCCGTTCTCAGCGAGCGTCGCACCGCTGGTTTCCCGCGCCAAATACATAAGGCCCCTGCTCTGTCAGGGGTTTTTTGTTTTTGGTACAGCAGTTCTCAGCGAGCGTCGCACCGCTGGTTTCC
>Ga0115571_1003395_pt1 | contig 10088 bp, 12 predicted proteins | sample COGITO_mtgs_1205_FD_87293 | JGI IMG/M metagenome (GOLD analysis project Ga0115571, IMG submission 87293) | Pelagic marine microbial communities from North Sea - COGITO_mtgs_120531 | ecosystem: Environmental > Aquatic > Marine > Epipelagic | place: Germany:Helgoland, sampling site Kabeltonne...
TAATATGATATTAGGTGGCATAGATACATCATCTTCATTTTGCGAGGATTTCGATAAAATTTCTGATAGTATTTTTGAAGAATCATTATCTGAGGGGAGATTTCAAGATTTAGGTGGTGGATGGGATACATATGACAGATGTGAAATACCGAGAAATTTTGTGAATATTAAAAACATGATATACTATAGATGCTGTGGATGTAATCAAGAAATATATTCTCAACCATGTAGATCAGCCAGAGAGGAATCTATGTGTTTAGAATGCTGGGAAAATCAATAATTTATCCTTAAATCTTTATCCTTAACTTATTATTTTTTTATACTGAATAGTATATGAAAACTATTCGTAAAAGCAAAAAAAATACTAAAAAAAGATCCAAAAAAGGCGGCTCGTCGCGCGCCAATGGTAAAAGAGTAGTCTTTAAGAAATCTACTAAACAAGAAAAGAAATACATGGCTGTATTCTATGAAAATGGTAAAAAGATAAAAACGACTCATTTTGGAGCAGCCGGAATGAGTGATTATACAAAACACAAAGATCATGCCAGAAAACAAAGATATATGAACCGTCATAAGGCAAATGAACATTGGTCAAAACCCATGACAGCTGGTTCACTGAGCAGATATATATTATGGAATAAACCAAGTCTTAAAGCATCAATCGCCGATTATAAAAAGAGATTTAATTATTCATAGTTTTTAGATATTCAATAGTTTCATTATAACCAGTTTGTATCATGGATTCCCTTTGTTCTCCATCTAAATCAAAATTTAAACCACAATTAATATGATATGTAAAAATCATTTTGTCTTTTGGATTTATACTATCACCCCTTTCATTCATTAGATTCATTGTATATCCCAAAATAGGGAAATCATTTAGTATACTGAAATTCTTTGTATGACATGTCCCGCCTTTGACATTTATACCTAAATATTTTTTAGATTTACATACTTCATTTGGAAAATTTCCCTTTAATCCACCATCAACATAAAGACAATCATTAAATTTAATAGGTTTAAATAAATAAGGTATTGCAGTAGTCATCATTGCTAAAGCTGTACATTGGATATCTGGAGTATTCATGTAATTTAAATATTCAGTTTTTCCAATATCTACATTATAAACTTTAACGGTTAATATTATATTTGTTAAATCATATAATTCTTTTAAAGTTAAATCATTCTTTTTAGTTTTATGGCGAATAAATGAAGACACGCTTTCACCTATATGTTTATTACTAAATAACCCGTAATCTACTAGCAAACTATCAATATCTATATCTTCGACATTCAACAGTGTATTTAAATCTTTTTCTAAAACCAATTTTTCAATTTGCAAGATGTTATAATCTAACAAATATAAGATAGCAAATATGATACCCACCGAGGTCGTGATAATTTCTTTTAATTCTTTCCTCTGAAATGTATCATACTCAATCAATGCTTTTAAAATACCGGCATAAGCGACACCAGAGGGGCCTCCACCTGATAGTATTAAAGTATCTATCATTTAATTTATGAATTTAAATTATATTTAAATTATTTTCTATGATTATAAATCATAAGACATGTCACAAATAGATATGAAAGAATTATATTCCACCATTAATGCGAAAACATTACGGAAAATGGAGCTATATGATAGTATACTTAAGAAATGTCATAGTCGTATTTTATACAATTCAGGATTACAAAGAACCTACTGTTTTTATCAAATACCAGAATTTATTATAGGAATGCCTCTATATGATATATCTGAGTTAAGAAATTATATCATGAATAGTCTAAAAACAAATGGATTCGAACTATTGTATATTGAACCGAATTGGTTATTCATACAATGGAATGTAAAAGGCGCTAAATCATTAACTAAAAATAATAATGCTAGTAAGCCAAGTAATCAAAATACTCAGTATAAATCTACCGATACATATAAACCAAGTGGTAACTTTATTTATGATGATAAGTCATTAATGAATATGACGGATAAATTTAAATTTTAATAAAATGAATTATCTTTCCCCAATTTATAAATATTATCATAAATCATTAATAGAAAGAAACCAGTAAAAACATATAATAATAATTCATTAAATTGTTCTTCATGAGAAGTTTCAATTGGTACATGATGTGATTCTTTATTTTCCACATGCGTTGATTTAAGAACATTTGTTTGTTGTGGTTGTGGTTGTGGTTGTGGTTGTGGTTGTGGTTGTGGTTGTTTCTTTCTGGCTTTCATTCTTTTAAATTCTAGAAATTCTTGATAATCAGGATCATCCTCTAATGATTCTCTTCTTATATTTGTAGTAGTATCGGGTCTGGTGATATTATTATTAAATTCATAATCAACTTTTTTCATTATATATTGATATTGATTTTCATCATCGCCATAAGGGCTAACTCTCATTTCTCTAAGTCTTCTATTAGGATCTAATTCAGGGGTTATGCGATCATCTAGTAACTCTGTCTCCATTTCATCTGGTATGAGAGGCGGGTCAAATAAAGGGTCATCTGATTTTTTCTTCTTAAGTTTTTTAGTTTTTTTTGGTTTTTGAACCATATCCGGCCAAACTTCTGATAATAATGCCCCTGTCATTTACTATTAATAATAAATATTTTATTTTAATTTTAATCTAAACAAAGTTATAATGGAAAAATGGTTTAACTCTATGAGAGACAGTCTTTCATGTATTAATGATAATAAATATATAATTGGTTTGACGATGATTATGTTAAATATAGGTGCGAGATTTATTATAGATGAATTAGATGATGATTTAAGAAAATTAATATCAAATCAAATTGTTAGAAGAGTTGTGATATTCTGTTCTTTTTTTATGGCAACAAAAGATTTATTTACGGCTATAGTCTTGACAATTGTATTTGTTATACTAATCAATGAAGTATTTGCTCAAGAATTAGATGATTTAGATGAAAAGAAAGACGAAAAGAAAGGTGGTTCATTTAATAAGAATGAAATTGAAAAAACAATTCAGCAATTAAAAACTGTTCAAATGAACATGTAAATTTTAGAAACTTATAAATTTAATGTTATTCCTCTATCTGTAGATTTTCTATCCGTGTCACCACTCATAAGTGATATAGAATCTAGATCAGGTATCTTATCGGGTTGTAAATTCATTTTATTGATTAAATCATCTATTCCTTCTGGGGCAGACATGTCTGATCTTGTTGGAGATAAATTTCTGGGTTTCCCTCCCCTCTGCGGACCCTGATTTGATCCTCCTCCGCCGCCCATGGGCCCTCCACCACCCATAGGTCCTCCGCCACCCATGGGTCCTCTGCCACCCATTGGTCCTCCACCACCCATTAAACCACCCATTAATCCACCCATTAATCCACCTAATGGATTACCTCCTCCACTTCCACCACCTCCACCTAAGCCCATCATGGCTGCTAAAGGATTTGGTGGTTGTTGAGGTTGTTGAGGCATCTGAGGTCCCTGTCCTTTATTCATACTACCAACCGCAGCCTCGGCAAATTGTTTCATTAATTCAGGATTCTGTTGCAACACGTCATCCATACCCGGAATACTCGATTTGAACATTGTATTACTTAAGTGGAACATAAATGCTGATCCAGCGAGAGTGAATAATAATTTTAATTCGGGTGCCATATCACCTCCACCACCATATTTTTCACCTAGTTCTTCAAATATTTCATCATAATCATTTACATTTTCATTAACACTTTCACCCCATCCATCTAAATTCACTGCGAAAGGATCAAAACGATTATTTAAAAATTCAATACCAGTTACACATGCCATTAGCATTTTACGCTGAAATTTAATACTATTATCAATTTCCCTCTGCTTTTTTAACTTAATATATTCATTTCTCATGTCTTCAAGATGTGAGTTCATATTATAATTCATTGTTGTTCGAATACCTTGACTATCGAGCTTCTTGAATTTATATAAAAGATCAATCTTTTCATTCTTAATATCTTGAGGAGTTAAGCGATGAATCGGTTTAAATTCACTAGATTCTGATTGTTTGGGGTTTGCTAACATGTCATCAGTATCGGATTTATGCGGTACTTCTTCAACTTTAGGTTCTTCGCTTGGCTTAAAAAAACTAAATTCTTCACGATTAGATTTAGGTGTATTTTCAGCACTTTGATTGGGAGAATTTGTTCCCTTTGCTAAAAACTCTATTCCCACTGGATCAGAAACTGATAGAGAGGGTGCGGTATGAGAAGAGTGGTTTGATTCATTGTTTGTTGGATTATCGTCGTGTTTTATAGATATATTATCACCAGAAGAGTTACCCATAGTAACACTTTTCAAACCGGTATCGAACTCTAAATTTAAATCAGACATCTTTTAAAACCTCATAGAAAGAATTGTTTAAATGAAAACGCATTAAATAATTAGTTTAGATAAAGGCGCATTATAACTAACTTAAATAATCCGCGATATTTTGAGGCATCTCCAAAATCTGTGTATCATAAAATTCCTCTATGCTTTTTAAATAGTCTATTTCTCTATCATTAATTAAATTAATTGACACACCCTTCCGACCGTATCTCCCAGAACGACCAATACGATGAATATATGTTTCTTTTTCTCGTGGCAAATCAAAATTAATTACTAAAGATAATTGCTGAATATCTATTCCCCTAGCCAATAAATCAGAAGATAATAAAATCCTTAATGTTCCAGAACGAAAATCATTCATTATTTTATTTCTTTCATCTACAGTCCTATCCCCTGTAATATAATCAACTGGGAAATTATCTTTTATTAGTCTATCATATATCTCAACAATCTTTTGTTTACTGTTCATGTAAATTATACATTGACCTACATTAATTGTATCATATAAATCTGTAATTACATCGTATTTCCAATCATTATGTTTCACATTTACAAAAAATTGCTGAATTCCTTCTAAAGTTAGAGATTCTCGTTTAACTAAAATTCTTTCGGGTTTATTCATAAATTTATCTGTCAATTCCAAAATCTCTTCGGGGAGAGTCGCTGAAAATATACATATTTGCGCATTCTTATCAACACTCTGAATTATATCATGGATATCTTCTTTGAATCCCTGTGATAATATTTCATCTGCCTCATCAAAAGTCAATAATTTAACATCGGTAGTTGGTAAATATCTTCTCCTTATCATGTCTAAAATCCTACCCGGAGTTCCAACTACGATATGTGGATTTTTACTTAATTCATCGCGACATAAATTAACATTTGTACCACCAATAACTTTCATAATAGTTATTTTAGTGTAATTACATAAATCAGTAATAACTTTTGTTACTTGTTCTGCCAATTCTCTTGTAGGAACTAGTATAATACTTTGTATACTTTGAACAGATTCATCTATTCTACATAGCGTTCCAAAGCTAAAAGCGCCTGTCTTACCTGTTCCCGATTGGGCTTGTGCAATTAAATCCTTTCCATCGATCATCTTTGGTATGGCACCATCCTGAATAGCCGAAGGTTTTTCAAAACCATGACTATAAATACCTCTTAAAATATTTTCATTAATATTTAAATCATCAAAACTCATTATAAAAGAATAATTACTATATCTTTAAATTAAAAGTATTTAATCTGCTATTTTATTTATTAGACCTTGTATTTCTGCTTTGTTGGCACCATTAACCTGTCCTTTTAATTCTCTTTTATGATATAAATGAAATGTTGGGACACTTCTAATTTGAAATTCGTTCGCCATATCTTCATTTTCATCTATATCAATCATATAAATTTCTAGTATCGAAGGATCCGCATCCTCGGAAAGCTTTTGTATGGAAGGTTTTATATTTTGGCAAGGACCACACCATTTAGCGGTGAAATAAAAAAGTAAATGACACTCCTTATCTTGGCAAATCGAAATATCATTATCAACAATAGAAATCATTTTAATAAGTATTTATAATATTTTTTTAAATAAATAACCTAATAATCATCAAATGTTTCTTCGCTCAAACTTTCTCTTTCAAGGAATTCGGTCCGCTTATCTTCGTTGAATAATTCCTCATGAATATCAATGAGTTCTGGATCCATATATATTTGGTTCTCTCTCTCTTGATAGTATTTTTCGACATCGTCATCACCCATTCCGCGGAGTTCTTCATGTGTTAAAAACTGAAATTGATGCTTTTGGGGGATGATTGGAGATATTAACCCCTTGTAATCTTCTTTATTTACAATATGTTGCCATAGATTAGGTGGAAACATATGATCATTATGAAGTCTGCGACAACATTTATAACTACAAACATACTTCTCAACTTTTAAAATCTTACCTTCTTCAGACTCTTCACTAATATCTTTTAGATGATCCCATGGTTTCCCTTCAATGTTTTTTTCGCAATTCCAACACTTCATTTTAATTCTTATTATTCTCTGTTAATATTCAACTAACGTCAAAATCAAATTTTACTATATTTTTATTGTATAAATTTGATTTATATCACTTAAAAATAATAAGAGTATTTATAATAGACGACATGTCAATGATATTAATTGAAGACTTAAATAAATCCTTGGCGGAATACGATCACAAACTTTATGAATGTGTTAAAATAAATGTATCCTATGATTCATTAAAAAGAGAATGTATCAAATCTTTATTTGAATTTTATGAGGTATCTGACAAAGATGATAGTTTATCAATTTCAAAGCGTAAGTATTTATCTCTGTTCGTAGAAGACCATTTTGATGAAAAGAAGAGAGAATTTCACAAGAGAATTGAATGTAGGAAAGATATTATTCAGAAGATGGAAAAATTAAAAAAGCTAGATTTACCAGAGCAGAGGACAGAAGCGTGGTATAAAATTAGAGAAGGGGTTTTAACTGCTTCCTCATTAGCAGATGCTATTGGAGAGGGTCATTTCTGTACTAAAGAACAATTATTAATACAGAAATGTGGTGGTCCTAGAGGAGAAGTTCCATTTCAGATTGTTGAATGGGGCGTAAAATACGAGCCAGTCGCAACAACATTTTATGAAAAGATAAACAATTTAACTGTATTAGAATTTGGTTTAGTTCCTCATCCAGAATTTACTATTTTCGGGGCATCGCCTGATGGAATATGTGATGTAGATTCACCGGAGGATTACATTGGGCGCATGTTGGAAATTAAGTGTCCACCTAAAAGACAATTTACAGATGAAGTTCCCCGACATTACTGGATGCAAATGCAGGGACAATTAGAATGCTGTAATCTTGAAGAGTGCGATTTCTTACAGGTTAAATTCACAGAGTATCTTAGCGAGAATGAATATATGGAAGATACATTTTTAGAAGAAGGTATAATCAAAGAAGGTTACTCTTCATTAAATTTACCAAAGGGATTAATACTTGCTTTCATAAAATATAATTCAGGTGGCAATCCAACTATTAAGTATGAATATAGTGAATTTTATAGTAGTTATGATTCTATTAGTAAATGGTCCGAAAACATGCTGAATTCATATAAGGATGGTGATTTTGAATATGATGAGTTTAAATTTAATTGGTGGAGAATTGAAAGATATGAATGTACTCTGGTTGGTCGTGATCGGAAATGGTGGTTAAGTGTTCAACCTAAAATTATTGATTTCTGGGAAGATGTGTTACACTATCGGAATGTAGGAATTCAACAACTACTTGATGTGAAGGAAGCGAAAAAGACAAAGCGTATTAAACTCAGAGAAGAAAAGAAAAACAAGAAAGAAGAAAAAAAGAAAAATACATTTGAAATTGATAAAGCAGTTGTTGAAAAAATACAGACAAACTATCTAATTGATTCTGATTCAGATTAATTCAGAATAATGATTATAAATTAATATATAATAAATAATATATTGGTTATGAAGTTGACACCTGAAAAACTTAGATTAACTTGTATTAACTTAAGTGAAGAAATATCTAGAGGAGACGATTTTTTATCTAACAAAGATGTTACTATATTTAATAGTAGTATAATTCAACTCAAACAATCAAGCAATTTATTAATTGCTAGTAGAGGATGGTATGGGGACGTTCGGAGTTGGTCGGGTATCAATTTTGTAATTATTTCATTGTTCAACAAAGAATTAAAAAAAATAAAACAAAATATATTAGACATAGACCCGAAAGCTGTAGAAAATAAGAAATTAAAATTTAAAAAGTTAGAAGAGAAAATAATCACGCATGCGGATTCTCTATCAGTGGGACCAGAAGACCCGCGTTTATTTTATAGAGATAATGATATTTATATTCTCATTAATGAATTAAATGATAAAAAACAAAGACATATGTTCGTATCAAAAATTGATATAAATAATTTAACTTATGGTGAAAAAATAGAGATATGTAAGTCTTTATCAACCGATTTTGAGAAGAATTGGGGTCCTTTCATATACAAAGATAAATTACATATGATATACGATATTAATCCTTTAAAAGTACTTGAATTCGATAAGGATTTTAATTGTAAGTTAAAAATGAGTGTAAAAGATGCATTATTATCAAAATTTAATAAAAGTTATCCTGATTTACATTTTCATATCAGAAACTCAACAAATCTAATTGATGTAGGAAATGATACGTTTTTAGGTATGGGACATGGTGTCCTCGATTATAAGGGAAATACAGAAATTAATAAATATTTAATACCATCATTCGACGATTCCAAATATTCAAAAGAAGATAAAGAGTATTTCAAAAAGTTTTTTAAGTTATATACTGGTTTTTTCTATAAATTAGACATGAATAAAAATGAAATAACTGAAATATCTCCTTTTTTTCAATTACCAAATTATGAATCAAAACAAGAATTAATTTTCTTTCCAACGAGTATCTATCTTGATAAAGATAAGTTTGTGAATATCTCTTATAATGTAGGTGATAATAGATCTTATTATTTGAAATTACACTTAGATGTCATAGATATATCATTATATCGTAAAGAAAATATTGATTTTCAAATGAATCATAATATTAACCAAAATTACTATATTGAATTAGTAAGAAGTATTAGAAAAATTTTAGGATATCCATTAGAAAAAAGAGATTATTATAGATTTGGAGATGTAAACAGAATATATGCCTCAAAGAAAAAGAATCTAAGTAATAGACGAAAAAAATCAAAAAAGAGAAGAAGTAAAAAATCTAAATAAGTATCAATCTTGTGGATTTTATCGCTTTTCGCTTAACCATATATTATTATCAACTTTTCTCGCTTTGCCGCCCATGATCACGGATGCTAAACGAGCATACGACCAACTACTACTTGTCTGATTTGGTCTAGAACCACTACTATAATAAGCTCCTTTTCCTTTACTCAGTATTTTATTTTGTCCTTTTTTAGAGATTATATTTTTATGTATAAAATTTTTATCTGTAATTTTACGATTGTATCGTTTCTCAAATTTAACGATCCACTGACTACGCTTCTTTGGGTATGATTTTAATTTAGGTCTATCTACATAAACGCCTTTTTTATACATCTTCCTTGACTTGATTAAATTTTTCTTTTGCTTACTCTTATCACGCCTAGAAAGTCTCGCGGTGTATTTTCTGGGTATTTTGCGAATTGTTTTCTTACTCATTATAACTATTAATAATATTTATATTTCATCAACACATTCATCCGATAGTGCTATTGGTTCCCATTTTTTAAAGAATTCATTATATTTACACTCTACTAAAATTTCGCTATCAAATTCTTTACCAAGAAACCATGAAAGTATACTATGACTTAATAATGTAGTTTGAACTAATGCGATTCCAACCTTTGTTAGATCCCCTGATTTAAGTCCATATAATTCATAAACATCCGGCTTCATTGTTTTCATGATACGGAAACATTTTGTAGTCTTTTTTGGTTTTTCAACTAGTTTTACTGAATCATTCCCCTTGAAGATATATAAGATATTAGAATAATCAACTCTCATGGGGACAAAATAGATACCCCTTGTTTCATAATCTAAATTTGGAATAAAATCATTGAATACATATGATATATCTTTGTAATCAAAATACTTTTTGACGAATGGAGGACATGTATTACTGAATTCACTTGAAGTATATTTGGTATCTAACACTTGATGAATAGTATTCATTCTGTCAATAA
>Ga0115571_1003403_pt1 | contig 10079 bp, 7 predicted proteins | sample COGITO_mtgs_1205_FD_87293 | JGI IMG/M metagenome (GOLD analysis project Ga0115571, IMG submission 87293) | Pelagic marine microbial communities from North Sea - COGITO_mtgs_120531 | ecosystem: Environmental > Aquatic > Marine > Epipelagic | place: Germany:Helgoland, sampling site Kabeltonne...
CTGTAGATGACGCAACTGCCGATACTGGCACAGTTGTAATTGTAGGTGACTTACGTGTTAGTGGTACTACGACTACAATTAATTCAACTGACATAAACATTGCTGATGTAAACCTTACTTTAGCACAAGGATCTACTCAAGCATCAGACGCAAATGGAGCTGGTATTACTGTTGATGTTGGTACAAATGATCCGGTAATCGCTGATCCTACCTTTACATATACAAGTGCTAACGATAGCTGGAATATGAATAAAGATCTACGGATTGCTACTGGTGACAGTGCTGCAACCTTTATGGTTGGTAGAGATCTTACAGACGAATATATTAAAATAGAAGTTCAAGATTTAAATAACGTTATTACTGCAAGTCAAGATTCTGATGCTGGACAGCCTAATCCTGGTGATGTAAGTGATCATAAGTTTATTTTAAATCGTACATTTGCTGGTACTGGCGAAAGCGACTTTGTTGTTCAAAACGCAGGAACAGACCAGCTTGTTATCGACAAAGATGGAAATGTAGGTATTGGCCATAGTGATCCAGTTCAAAAACTACATGTGGTTGGAAGCATTTATTCGAATGCTGGTAATTTCTTCTTAGATACTAATAGATATTTAACTTCGGTTGGTGTATTAAACTTCGGCACGAATAACGATAGCAGTACACCAAAAATGACAATATTGGCAGATGGCAACGTAGGTATCGGAACGGATGATCCTGCAACTAAGCTAGACGTGGAAGCTACACAAGATACTGTAGATAATATTTTATCTAACGGTTCTTATGCGGCTAAGTTTAGTTCTTCAACTACAGGCGATACAGGTACAACTCAAGGTATTCTTTTGTCAGGGGTAGACGCTGTTGCTAGAGGTGTTGCGTTGTTGGCTGAAGCGCAGGCATCTAACAACTCACATGACTTTATCATAGCTACAAGTGCGGCTAGTTCTACACCTACAGAACGTATGCGTATTAGATCAACAGGCGACGTAGGTATAGGTACTCTTGATCCTGCTACTAAACTAGAAGTCACTGGCGATGTTACATTACCGGCTGATGGTCAACTTAAATTCAAAGGAACAAATCACTATCCTAGAATTGTAGCAAACTCCAATGATTTGGAAATACGTCTAGATGACGGTGGTGGTAATAATTATGCTGCATTATATTTTGAAAATGCAGAACGTAAAATTGGTGTTAATGATATAAGTCCTTCGCATGCACTTGACGTTGCTGGTACTATAGGCTTTAAAGGTCTACAAGGTAGAGGCGGTAAAGGTGCTACTGTTGCAGACTTTACTAAATATACGTGGACCGAAAATAACTCATTAAGCAATGGTGCAACATGGTATAAGGCTGGTGTCTTTACTTTACCAGATGCTGCATATTCTGGTGCATCAGTTTTAGTTGAAACAGTATATCCAGGATCTAATCATGGTAGTTATATTCAAGCTGGCCATATTTGGATTAATAAAGTATCTGTTCAGAGAAATGGTAGCACCGGCGGCACAGTAGAACTTGATACTGGTTCTATTCAAGGTCCAGAAAGTTCAAGGGTAAGACTTCACAGAAATAATGTTGGCGAATGGGAATTACAAGTTAGATCTAATGTTGATAATAACGCAGTATATTTTAATATTACAAAATTGTCTTCAGCCGGTAGCGCTTCATTTGCTATACAAGAAGGAAATGTTGCAGGATCAACCGGCGGCACAGCTATTACTTCTCCGCATGTGTGGGAAACAACTGCTGATAATCAGCTTACTCATACATTTGGTCAATTGCGAACTTCAGGGCGCTTCAGATCAAACGGAACAATTATTGCTAATGGTGTAGGCACATACGATCCTGAAGGTGATGGACTAAATCTTCCTGACGGGGCTAATACCGCGACCGATGCAGCGATTGCAATACCTCGAGGTAAACGTATTGTAGGTACTAATGATGGGTACATTAGAAATATTATAGGTTGGATGGATGATACCCATATTGATATAGGGGAAACTAATACTGCTTTAATTAATAGAATTAATTTATTTCCTGGCCATGCTGGATTTGTCGAAATAAGAAATAGTAGAGATGCGGTTGTAGATAATGTTAATGATCATGCTAAATTAAAAATAAAAGATGGTTGGAATAGTACTCAAGGCAGTCAAACCGCTTGGACTGTAGGGCAGATTGTAGCAGGCATTGAGCTAGATTCAAGTGATTCTAGTGGTAACTCAGGCAGTGCAGCTGAACCACGATCTACAATCAATCTTATTTCAGAAACTACTGATGCTTCTGCCACAGCTCTTACATTTGGTACAAAGGGTGATGTAACAGGTGATCCAATTGAAAGATTGCGAATAACTTCAGCTGGTAACGTTGGTGTAGGAACTGCTAGTCCTTCAGCAAAACTTCATGTTAATGGCGGTGACTTAAAGATTGTTAGTAATCAATCAGTCTCAGGAGAAGATGGTATCCCCTCTATTCTGTTTGGTGAAATTACTGGTGGTAGCCCACACGCACAAATTTCTTATCATGGTGATGATGAAGATGATGAAGATAATTATATTGGATTAGGTGTATTCGACCCTGGCCAAAGTGATGCCAATACTCTAGCAGAGCAAAAGTTGCAAAACACACTAGCTGTGACAAGAGATAATATGGTAGGGGTTGGTACCATACGTCCCGAATCCCTATTAAACGTAGTTCATCAAATAACAGCTAATGAATATCAATATCCTTTAGTTGTATCTGGTATTGATGCTGGTAATACTGTTAATCAAACGACTTCTTCTGGTATTGGTATGCAATTTAAACTTGCTAATAATCATACCGACGGCCAAAGCATGCCAGGTGCCGCCATAGTAGCTGTTAGAGAAAATGATAATGATGATCGTAATGAAACATCGCTAGTATTTCAAACTTCGGCTCATGATCAAAACCTTGCAGAGCATATAAGAATTAAATCTGATGGTAAGGTTGGTATTGGAACAAATGATCCTTCTAGCATATTACACATTTCAAGTGGTCCTACCGGTGATGCTGTATTAATTTTAGAAGCTGATACCGGCACCGACTCTAACGTTGAAAATTATAACCCTTATATAGAATTTAGACAAGATGGTGGGGTTCAAGCAAGTGCTATCGGTCATACTAATAATGACAGCACTGATGCTAACTTTTTACAAATTTCTAATTCTATGAATAGCGGTAGCGGTATAGAGTTTTTGACTGGCAGCAGTGATGGCTGGGGTAATGCTAGTGGTCGCATGAGAATAATGCCTGATGGTAATGTTGGTATTGGAACTAACAGCCCTAAAACTAAATTACAAGTAGAAACTTATGGTATCGAAACGACTTCAACCGATACCTCTGCTGTAACACAAGTAGGAATTGCAACATTTAAGAAAGCAGAATTTAGATCAGCTAAGTTTATGGTACAAGCTACGAATACAACAGATAGCACATATATGATAGCTGAAATTTTACTAATACACGATGGTACTACTCCATCAATAACTGAATACGGCATTATATTTACAGGATCTGCTAGAGAAGCTACGTTTGATGCTGATATTAGCGGAGATGATGTACGATTACTTGCAACACCAGGAAGTACTGATGATATTACATTTAGAGTAGTATCTCACCAAATACTTGTATAAATACTAATAACATAACCTAAACGGTGGAGAGTGAAACCGCATGGCAACCGAAAAGAACTTTAGAGTCAAGAAAGGCCTAGACGTTAAGTCTGGAGTCGTCACAGTCGAAAATGCACCTACTAGTAATGCTGCTGATTTAGTAGTATTAAAAGATGGTACAAACGAAATCGGTAAGATAAAATATAGCGCAGATGACAATCTTGCGATATATGCTTCTGCGGCAAACCATGCGGGTATTAATTTTATTGAAAGTGCTATCATTCCGATGTCGGCTGGCGCGGAAACTAATGATGCTATCTCATTAGGCGATGCAACCAGAGCATTTAAAGATCTTTATCTATCTGGTGATCTTAATGTTGCAGGTGCGATTAATTCTACAGCTACTAGTGCAACCAATCTAGAAATCGAAGATATAACCATTACTCTTAATAAGTCAGACTCGGATTCTTCGAGTGCAGCTAACGGTGCTGGTATCGTTATTCAAGACGCTGTAGATGCAAGCACTGATGCTAGCATCTTATGGAATACAACCAACGATGAATTTGATTTTAGTAATGGAATAACAGTTAATGGTGATATAAGTTTACCAGATCATGATCCTAATGGCACTTCCGCTAAAATTAAGTTAGGTGCAGATGCAGACTTAGAAATTTATCATGATGGCTCTCATAGTTATATAGAAGATACAGGTACTGGTAATTTAAACATAGATGGTAGTAGAGTAAAATTAAGATCTGCGGCTAATGTAGATATGGTTAAAGCTATTGGCGGTGGTGCCGTTGAAATTTATCATGCTGGAGATAAAAAGTTTGAAACAACCGATTCTGGTATATTAGTTAGTGGCAATGTAGCTGCTGGTCACGGAGCTGGAACTCAAGGACAAGTTTTAGAATCCGGAAATACTGATGTAGCAACACTAAGGTTTGATTCAGAATCTTGGAGAATATGGACCGGTCATGATCCTGATGGTGAAGGTGCAGGTGCATCAATTGATAGTGAGTTATTAAGATTAACCTCTGGCGGTAATCTTGGTGTAGGTACATTTAGTAATACTGCAGAACCAACTCATCACTTGCATCTAATGAGCACCACCGCTAATACGAATACCACTGAAGATATTATAAAAATTGAATCGAAAAGTTCTGGAACAACTGCTGTTGGATTTGGTGCAAACATTTTATTTAATGCAGAACGCGCAGATGGCACTCAACAAGACCAAGGTAGAATTGGATTTATTGCCAATGCAAACGACGGCACAGGTGGAGCTGAGGTTCTTTCATCTGACTTTGTTATTGGTACTGCAACAGGCGGAACTATTAGTAATAAAGTATGGGTTAAAGACGATGGTAGAGTTGGACTTGGTACTAGCTCGGTTGATTCTAATGCTAGATTACACATTTCACACACTCTTCCAAGAATTATTTGTCAAGATACTGATGGGACAAACCAAAAAGGAATGTTCGAGCAATCTGGTGGAACACTAGGTCTTATTTCGCAAAATAATACAACTAAAGGTGCAATAGAATTTAGAGGTTTTAACGGGACTGATACAGTTAATTATGCTGCCTTTGATTCAAGTGGTGTATTTACTCTTGGTAATATTGTATTCCCAACTGCTAAAGGTACTGCTGGTCAGTCGTTACTAATGAATGCTGGGGCTACTGCTTTAGAGTTTGGTTCACCAACAGTAGATAATATTACTAAGGATAATACCAGTGTAGCAATTACTGACAACGGAACTGACGCAGGGTCAATTACAGCAACAGTTGATGGAACTGCAATAGCCGTAGTTGACGGTGATGGTATTACTGTTACAGGTGATGTTGAGGCATCAGAGTTTATTGGTGATGTTCGTGGTGCAGTATTATTTAAAGCTAAGGCGAGTGAAAACCTAGCCAAAGGCGATGTTGTTTATATTGATCAATATGATGCAACAGGTAATCAAACACAAGTTGCTAAAGCTAATGCAAGTGATGCGGCTAAAATGCCAGCATTTGGTGTTGTAGCGGCCGCGGCTAATGCTAATGCAAATGTTAATGTTTATACCTTTGGTACTCTAATCGGATTAGATACTTCAAGCTTTTCAGTTAATGACGAGCTATATGTTTCGGCTGCAACTGCTGGGGCTTTAACTGACACTGCGCCTGCTGGAAATGCAAACCTTATTCAGAAAATCGCAAAGGTTACTCGATCACATGCATCATCTGGCTCTATTAAAATTATGGGAGCAGGTAGAACTAATGCTACTCCTAATCTTGATGAAGGTAAGATATTTGTAGGTAATGCGTCGAATCAGTCTGTTCAAGGCGATGATACCATAACAGTTGATATGGCGAATGATAAAGTCGACGTAGTTGGAGATGTAAAACTGCCTGAAGGTGGCGGTTATTATGCTCAAGAGACTGTAAAAAGAGATAGTAATAATGTTGCATATGCTAGTGGGGACGCGTCTGGATTTGAACACAAAGATTCAGTTAAATTATATTCAGTGTCTGACGAATCAGTATTAGATTTAAATGAAACAGTAGGCGACGGTTCAGGCGGATTTATTAGACGAAACTCAGTTCGGCTTAGAAGCGGTGGCCCTTCTTGGATTTATAATAGGGCTGTTTTGGGTGCGTCCAGCGTAGGTGCCGCCGGGTTGGCTCAACTTAATATTACACCTAGATTCAGTAGTGACGATGAACACATAAGATTTATGTCGGATAATATTAATGCTGGCGCGTCTAATTGGGCGATAGGACATATAAAGAGCAAAGAAAATGCTAATACAAATACTACATCATCGCTTGAAATAGTTCTTTCAAGCATTGTTGGAAATGTTGTTACAGACAAAATTGTGTTGTCTGCCGATCCAGATACTACAAGCTCTTTTGAAAATGATTTAGATGTTGTCGGCACATTTACGGCTGGTAATATAGCCTCAGATGCTAAACTAGCAACTGGGTCATATATATTACCTAATGCTACTGGTACGGCTGGCCAAGTATTAGCATATCCTGCTGCTGGCACTGAATTAGAATGGGTTAACTCTGCGCCTGCTATTGGCGATATTACAGATGCTTCTCGCACATTAGCTAGAATAATGGGCTGGGTTCCTGGCCAGGACAATAATGTAGAAGCTTCAGTCGTATGGGATACAACCGAAGACGCTATAGCATGGACACCCCCTAGCTTTACTGGAATTGTACATAAAGCATTTTATGTAAGGGCTGGACAAGTGGTCAATTTAACTATTCCAATTAAAAGTTCAGTGGCTATTTCGCGTGATGGTTTTAATGTCAAATTACATCAGCACAGAGGATCAGATTTGCCTGATGGTAAAACTCACGTGAGCGTACAGCCTAGTTATTCTTTGGTTCAAGCGGCTGATGTTACTAATTCTGTTGAAACCAATATGGATCTCACCACTGACTGGCAAAACGTTGTTGATATTGGAGGTCAAGTGTTTGAATTTTCTGGGTGGGTTAGCATTGGGATAACTGCTGATGGCACATTTTTGGGTGCGCAAAATCCTACAATTTATGTTAAAGATCCGGTAATAAATGTTACTGGTGCTAGCAAATTAGACATGATCACAATGCAATACGTATTAGCTTAAAGGTATATTATATGGGCAATGAATCTATAAATCTTGGAATACACGACGCTGATCTTGATAATCTTAAAACTATTATTAGAGCAGTACCTACAGGTGCATCTGGCGCTGAGGTGGTAGTAGGCACTAGTCTAACACAACATACTAAACTAATAGAATTTACTTCAATTATGGTGTGTAATACCACTGATGCTCCAATTCAATATAGATTAATGTATAACGCATCATACAGCCCGACTACTGGATTAATGTGTGCTATAACACTCAATCCTAGTGAAAATGTAGTGATTTGTAAAAAGACACAAAAACTTTACGGTAGTACACGAAAGTTTTTTGAAAAAGCATCTGCTGTTGGTTTAGTTGCAACATATTCATATAAGGAGTATTCAAGCTAATGGCAACAGTCAATATTGCACAACCCGATTTGAACGGGACCTTGACTTCGACTCTTGGAACGCACTACTATGCAGTAGAACTGGGTGTTGGCGTTTACGTAGACAATGGTTTACCTGCAACTGCAATTAGTCCTACATTACCATCAGCTGCAACTGGTGACTGGTTAGGCAAAGTTGTTAATATTATTGTAGCTGCTCCACATGAAATGGCAAACACTGCCAATCAAGAGTATGCACTTGTGGATATTATGATTGTTGATACCAGTACTAGCCCTGATGAAAAGATAGCTTATATTGCTAAACAAGTAAAGGTATATCCTGGTACTACGGTAAACTTAGTAGATCTAGAATCCCCAATATATTTAGGCCACGACGCGAGATTATATGGCTTAGCTACAACTCCGTCGGGCGGATCGTTTGCAGCCAACCAACGCCCTACAGCATCAGTAGTTATGGAGAGATATAATGTCGATTAGCGTACCAACTAGCGTAAAGCCATTTTCAGTACTTGCAGCAAAATCTCTAGATAGCGCATGGACTACTCTTATGAGTAAAACTAATTCTTCTACTCAAATTTTAATTATTGAGTCAATGAGGATATGTAATACAGAATTTGGAGAAATAAAAGTAGAATTTAGAGGTAATGGTTTTGATACCACCACCCCGTTTTTATCTGTACAATTAGAAAGTGATATGGCTTCAGTCCCAATACAGGCCGAAGCTCCGATATATCTTAATGATAATCAATCAATCGAAGTAAAGGTAAGCTCTGACGGACAAGCTTCTAATGAATCAACAAAAAAGGTATTCATATATATTACTGGTTGGGAGATGATTACATAATGGCAGACAATGATAAATATATTGCTACGTGGAGTGATGACTTGACTTCGTATTCAACTTCATCAACTTATAGTAGAGTTAGCATTGGGCATGGAGTTATAGCTGGAGGCCTTCATGAATGTATAGTATCAATATGGGTTTGCAATTCTAGTAATAAAACATACCAGATTACAGTAGAAATGGCTGGAGGAGCTCTTGGTAGTAACAGTGATATTATTGGAGATGATTTTGTACTCCCACCTATGAGTACTGTAGTGTTTAATGGGGCCGCGGAAAAAATTATTCATTCTGGTAATATTAACTTTATTTTAACAAACAACTCACAACCAGTGCCAGCTGCTGGTGAAGTGGTTGCTCATGTTACAGTAGAATACACTGAAGCTTTAAGCTAACGGTAGAATATTATGTCAATTACAACAACAATGCTTGATTACGATTATCCTGGAAATTTTTTAACCAATGATTGGAAGTTAAGCCCTATGAATAGAGAGCCGGCAGCTAATGCTCCAACGACTGGCTTTACAACTGTTATTCCTACTGCTTACATGGACGCCAATGGTGGTGCGATTAGAGTGGATAATCTTACTGTTAGTACTGGAGCAACCGCAGTACAAAATTATAGATTGGCGATATCCATAGGCGATAGCGTTGGACAATATTATTTGGTTCATAATATGGAAATACCACCATATTCGCGAATAACACTTATCGATAAAAGTTCTCCAGTTTGGTTAAATTCGGAAAATATGAGCTTAAAGCATTTCGCTGTTGGCACAGCAAATGTGCGTGTGAGTTACACTAGACATGAGGTTGTTAGTTAATATGGCTATTATTTCAAAAATTACACACTATATTTTGGAAAACTTTCATGGAACAGCCTCCGTTGGCGCAACTACTACTGTTTTTACAAACGGTCTCACTGGCACTCCATGTAGACGAATTAATTCAATGTATATTACAAACAATGATGCGTCAAATGTTGTGCACTTAAAGGTTTTATATACTGATCATAATAATTCATTCGCTGGTAGGGTAGCATTTTGTGCTAGGATTCATCCAAACGAAACCGTAAGAGCTTTTACAAGAGACTGTCCATTAGTTGTAGATACAACTGAATCTTTTCAAATAAATTGCGTCGGGCTAGCTGGCACCGCTGATGTAGATTATATAGTCAATGTGGAGACATTTAAAAATGCCTTATAATCGTTATAGAAATAAATCATATATTGAATCTAACTCCAGGTTGGAGGATAATAGATTTGCAGGCGTAAAAGATTTAGATTCTAAGCTCACGGATAGTGGATCTGTAGACATAGATTTTGAAGGTATTAATACTCAGTTTAATGCGTACACTTCGACCAACATGCCTTTTCAATATTTTCAGAGTGGACTAAAGGGAGTTCAAAGCGATGCTGTTATCTGGGCTATGCCAACTTCGACTAATTCGTTTGAAACTCTGGCCAGTACCATTGCTTCAGGAAATCTGACATCGGCTGGTAAGTACGACAAATCAGTCTTTGACTCTCCAGGCACATATTCAATAAAGCCATCTAATTTTCCAGGCTTGACGAAGGGGTGCTTATGGTATGCTATATC
>Ga0115571_1003417_pt1 | contig 10048 bp, 13 predicted proteins | sample COGITO_mtgs_1205_FD_87293 | JGI IMG/M metagenome (GOLD analysis project Ga0115571, IMG submission 87293) | Pelagic marine microbial communities from North Sea - COGITO_mtgs_120531 | ecosystem: Environmental > Aquatic > Marine > Epipelagic | place: Germany:Helgoland, sampling site Kabeltonne...
AAACTTGCATCATTAATAAACGAGTAATAAACACCATCAACTATAAAATATGAAAACCTTTTTATAGTATATAAATCAGGTTTTAATGTTTCAGAACCGATTGCTTTAAATGCTAACGATGATGTTTTGTAACCGATTGGCTTATAGTTGATAAGCTTAACTATACGGTTCATATTTTCATATAAACTAGCTTCAGTAAATAATGATTCAGATGATGTCTGATTCAAGTAAAATAAAAGTGTATGATATGAATATGCAATAATATCCATAATTGCAGATATATTACTACCTTCAAGCACCTGATCAGTGTATATACCACCGTCATTTAGACGATCGATTATTAATTGCTTTAAAGTTAAAGCATCGAAGCTAGCATATGCATTCTTCTGCAGTGTGAAATCTGTGTTGTTTGCTTCCATTTAAAATATTTAATTAAAGTGTTTATGGTGAAGTGTAAAACCCGGTATCAGATAATTCACCTTTAATGGTAAATTTTTGATCATTGAATTGAGGAATCGTAAAGACAAAATTTACAGTGTAATCATTACTTTCAGCATTTGCAATTACTTCTAAACTTAAAATTTTAATTCTCGGTTCAAAACGTCTGACATTATCAACTATTGCTTCTCCTATGATCATGCCTCTATCCTCAGTTACCGGTAAAAAAAGTAAATCACCAAAATTTATACCAAATCTTGGGTTTAATATTTTCTCTCCCGGAGATGTTGTTATAATACTAATAAAAGAGTTTCTTATGGCTGCTAAATTATTATCAGTTTTGATATCAAAACTTTGATAATTTCTTTCTAATTCATTGTATACATTTCTACCGATACTTAAATCCAGTTGTAGATCTGTATATATAGATTTATTTGACCTATCTACACTTTTAAGTATATCTAATTTAATTTTAGCCATTTTAATTATTTAATTGTAGAAGATAGTAGCTAATTATATAAATAATAATATGGATAGTAAGTTTTTAAAATTAGTTGAAAATACCATTACAAGATACTCTAATGGTGGTATTTTAACCGGTGATCAGGTTGAATTGAGTAATAAGTGTAAATCTGTACCGGATTACAAAAATTTACCAGATGATGTTAAGCAACAAATTAAGAATTATTTGCTAGCGACGATACTGTAATAGTTGTCAATATTCAAACAAAGATGCCATCAACAGCTCCTGGTAATGCTGATAACAGAGGTACAGAGTTTGTTGCAACAGTTGCTCGGATGATTGATTCAGGCCGTTATGATAATCAGAATAAGGTATCACTACCACTAAATTGCTTAAAAAAGGTTGATAACGGTATTAACAGAAATACCGTACCTGACTCAGTTAAATATGATAACAAGGTTCAAATTGACCCTATCGAAGCAGAAGAAAACGAAGAGCAGCAGCAAACAATGACTCAGCAAGGTGATAGCCTTAAGAAGACAAATCTTTCTAACGCAAGAAGCAATACGAAGATTCCTTCTAAACCTGCTACTCCATCTCCTGCAGTTAATGAGAATTATACTTCGCAGTATATGCCAATTAATGGTTAAACCTTCTCGAGATTTACCCAACACGCAAACGCGTTAATTTCTTTATCTAATACAAATACGTCTTTATACATGTGATCTGAAATGGTTACAATATATTGACGTTTTTTATTGTCATCTAAGCTAGAATCGTATACATAATTTAGATACTGCTTCATTAGATTATGATAATCACCTTGAAACTCGTTTTCATTCTCAATAAGATACTTCCGTAAACCAAATGTATTCTTAGATTGAATCTCAGTATGAATTCTCTCTACTATCTCTTTACTATCTAAACCTACATTAACTTCAAAGATACCTTTAACTGTAGCTTTCTGCACGCTATTGATAATCTTACGAATATCCGGGTAATTCTGCTTTACTACGTTTACAAAATTACTTTTCTGATCTTCAGTAATCTTAATACCCTCTTGCTTTATAATACCTACAATAAGCTTTAATACAGTATCAAACGGCGGGTTGAGATCGAAGAATTGAGTTCTACTTTGAATAGCAGGTATAATCTTATGCTTATAGTTAGCAGTTAAGATGAAGAGGGTACCACTACTATATTCCTCCATCGTATTGCGCAGAGCTCTTTGTCCATCAATGGTGATACCATCTGCTTCATCAAGTATAACAACCTTTACTTTACCATCGAGAGACTTAGTCTGCGCAAAGCCAACTACCTTAGAGCGAATAGTATCAATACCATTTTCATCAGATGCATTAATATACAAATACTGACATTCTAGAATATCATTAACTAGTATTCGCGCTAAAGTAGTCTTACCGATACCTGGAGTACCGACGAAAAGTAGATTAGGTATCTCATCAGTAATAGAATCAAAATACTTTCTATTACTATCAGATAATACTAAATCAGTTAACGTTTTAGGTCTATACTTTTCTGTAAACAGGCTATCGAACATTATCTTTTTCTTTTTGACGGCTTCTTAACAGTAACTGTAACAGTCTTGCGAACTGTCGCGTTACCTACTTTCTTTTCCGTTATTCTTTGTCTTGTACTTTTCATATCTATATTATATTAATGTTCCTATTTACCTGATGATCCAAACCCGCCTTCACCTCGTTCAGCTATCTCAACCTCATCAGCCCATTCAACAGTAGTATTGTAGTTCTTCTCAATCTTGATCTGAGCTACTTTATCACCTTTCTTAAATTTATAACTTACATTAGAGAAATTATACATCTTCACACTACAGTCGCCTCGATAACCAGTATCGATCTCTCCTAGATGTGGCTGTAAACCTGCTTTAAAACCGAGGCCAGACTTAGGCTTAATAACAAATCCAAATCCAGGTGAGATGAAACCTACTTTAATACCTACTGGTACTACATTACTACCAACTTTAACATCATCTAAAAGAGATGACCGACCACCTGGTATAGTTGTATCCTCCACTGCAAATAAATCATAACAATTATCATCTTTATGTGCTTTCTCAGGTAGTTTAGCATCTTCGTGGGTTTTAACAAATTTAATTAATACTTTATCTTTCATACTACTATTATACAGTACTGGTTTAATTATTCAACTACATTAATAAATATTCTATATGGATGACGATACAAATGATTCAATTGACGATTTACTCTCACAACTTCAGTCATCTAACCAGGTAGCTAGAGATGCAGATAAACAAGATGATTTTAAACTCGATAAAGAAGATTTAGAAAATTTCCTCTTACAGTACTCTGGTAAGTTAATTAAAGGTAGTGTGGATTACGTTGAAGATGTAAAGCAATTTATTACATCTGCTCCTGATGCTAAAGATGTTGAGAGTTTAAGTAAACTAGTAGGAGCTGCTGCAGCTGCAATTGAAACACTTAATAAGATTCATATTTCCGATCAAAAGGCTAAGTCGACAAAAGAGCTTAAGGTAATGGATATTGAAAGTAAAAAAGCTTTACAACAGCAAGATACTGAAACTAAATTACTATTAAACCGAGAAGAATTAATGAAACAGCTGATCGGCGATGCACAAATAATTGACGTTACTGATCCAGAAAATTAATTAATCGTTTGATGATAATGATACGGTTGTTACATTACCAGATGATAACCTGTTACGTAATATATCAAGTTGTTGAGCTTTTTCTTCAATATCTATCTTATACTTAAAAAATTTCGAAACATCTGCATTATCATTTCTTCTATTTAATGTTTTAATAAAAAAGATGTAATCTCCAAGACCTTTTAGTATCTGAATCGTTGATTGTCTAATTGGTTCCTTGTATAAGAATAACCTATTATAGTAACTATAATCTGATGCTAAATTTGTACCATGGGAAGTTGTATTAATATAAACATCATCATTACCAGTTACAATATCATTTAAATTTACTTTCATTAATGAGTCAACCATTAATGAAAATGTTTGTTGTAATATTTTATTATCTGTTGTTACTTTATTAAAAACAGTTGATGGTAAAGATAAGGGGATTGTAGTCTGATCTTCATAAAATTTATCATAAAATGGAGATATAGCAGTATCCATAACACATGAACTATCTATTAATATTCCTATATCGTCTGAATAATTCTTAAAATATATATTTTCACCTTGATCTATTAACTTTTCAATCGATTTTTTAAATTTTGTAAATAGTGATTGATATTTTTCTATATAATAATTTTTATTAATAATGTCTATCTGCTTATTACCTAGTTTAAAATCCTCATCATTTAATTTTTTATATAACTGAGAGACTCTACTAAAAAAATCGCCAGAGCTTTTACTTTCTTCATAATCAATATTAAATTGCAGTTCTTCAAGATAATTTTCAAATACTTCCATTAAATTAGTATTCTCTTTATAAAATCCCACATCCTGTAGTATGATTGTATCTAAATAATCTGGTAATGTTGTCTTTTTATAACTCATAATACGTTTTGGGTAAATTTAAGATCTTCATATGTATATGTTTTAACGCCGATAATTTTATTTAAGTATGTATTATCACCATTAATTATATGTTCAACGCTAAGAATTAAATACGTGCCTAACATTTTTTTATCAAGCATGTTATCTGGATATCTTTCTGCTCTATCTAATGTAAAGAATTTACCACTTTTTCTAAACATCTGTCCTTTTATAAATATTTCCACACCAATATTTGTTAAAAATGCACTTTTAAGTAATTTATTAATACCTTGGGTTAATCTAATATTTTCATTTTCACCGTATAGTGAAAAAGTATTTTCATAATTAAAATTTTGTACCTTAGAGTTATTTAAAATAATATTAGGGTATGGGTTATTATCTTTACCCTTTACTCTACCATCTACATATAACGAATCAAATGTCTCTTTAGCATTTTCTATATTTGATTTAAAAGTTTCTACTTGAAATTGTTTCTTTGTATGGTCATATGAGTGAACAGCTTTACTGTTTACAGATTTTGTATTTACCAGTGCAGATGTATTAAAAAATTTATAATTTATTGCTGTACTCTTTTCACCGAAACCTGGTGTATTCAACGGGGATTTATCAGGAGATTGCGATAAATCATTAGAAGTATCACCTGCGTTTGTAATTGTAATCTGTTCTAACAGATATTCTCCTGGTGAATTTGAATCTTGATTAAATGCTTTTTTATATATTTCACTTAAACTCTCTAAATAGAATTTACCGGTAAAATAATTTTTCTTTAAAAAAGAAAAATCGTAACCAGGTTGTCCGCTTACATGGTTTTTTAAAATATATTTTAAATCATCATAAGCACTACTATTAGGTGGTGATGTATAAAATATGTTAGTTAACCCGTTTTCAAAATTTACAATATTTTCATCACCATCAAATTCAAATATCTCACTTTCACTTTGCTGAAATAACCCGTCTTTTAATATTGTTCTAATACAATCGCTAGTATTGACTTCACGATCTTTATTATTCTTAAGTATAGTATCTATATCTGGTGTACCTACTTTAACACTAGAGAAAAATAATGTTTTTTCTTTTAAAAGTTGTTCATCAAAATCGTAAAAATCATATTTTTTATACGTATTGTCTTTATCTGCTTCAATTACATTTTCTTCATCATATATACAAAAAGTGTTTCTATATCCAAATACCTCATAAAAATCGTCACCCATCTTCGTATCATCACCTTCAGTTGGCTTTATTTCTAAATATAATAAATCTCTACCATCACCTCTATAGTTATAACTACCAAACTTAGTTTCTTTATTAGATTGAAACTCAGTATCTTGACTTGTTAATGTAAATCTTTCAAAAGCATTTTGATTATTTTTAAAAATAATAGAACCTTTATTAAATGGCTCGAATATATTATCCTCAACTATTAACGTTTTTAATGATTGCTGTGGTAAAGGGACAAGGTTATCATCCGGGTTAAAAAAGATAGTTTTAAATATATAATTTTGTTGATCTATCCTAGCTGTAAACCCGCTATCTTCAGTGAATATTGAATCGATTGTTTTGTTAAATCTCATTGTAATTGATTAGTAATAGAACTTATAACCACTGATATGTAGTTCTTTTTTACATATTTTATATCATAACCTGCAGGTAGGTTTTTTACCGGGTTTTGTATTTTATTAACAATTAATATTAACCACCATAAATAAGTTGTACCGTATAAGTTATACGATAACGTTGTGAGAGGTATATTTCGATCTAGTTTAACACTTGATATTAACTTTCCAGATACATCATCAGGTATTTCAATTTTTTTTAAAATATTATAGTAATAAAAATCTTTATCACCTTTTTGATATATTTTAAATATATTTTCATACCTATAGTCTTCTAAGTTAGGTAATTCATCTATATTATTTTGGTATTTTCCGTCCATAGTAGTTTAAAATATTTATAAGGTTATATTAATTCGTCGGCGGCGGCCTGATTAACTGATTCATCGCTCATTCTTGATGTAACAGTACCGGGTGATATACTCTCATATAAGAAATTTCTTGTTTCATCATTTAATCCTTGCAAAGTAATACTCACATTAAATGCATCCGGTATCACTGTGTTAATTTTTCTGGTTTCACCAGCACCGCCATCACTTGAACCGATAACAGGCATATTAACGTTCATTGTGCGTCTATTACCAAGAAAATCGACACTTATACCAGTTATGTATGAATAAGGCATATATAGCATACCTTCGATATGAGCTTCATACATAACTGGAATATCTACTAATGTTTTTGTAATTCTACCTGGTCTATTTTGATATACTAGACCATATATTAATTGCCAGTTACGGGTAATTTCTTCATAACTCCCGGTATTTAGGAGCGGGAATGAAATCTTGATAGTTCGACCTGTTTGGGTCATTGCAAACTGTTTTGCTTCTTCTATATAAACCCCAGGTCTTAAAGCAAATAATGCTCCTGCGACTGTCGCAGCGATATCACTTGCCTTTCCTGCTGCAAATGATGCTGCATTTTCCTGATTCTCTTCACCTAATGACGTTTGAACATCTCTATAACTATCTTCCATATACGGTAATATATATTTAAACCCTGTCTTTTCAAGTCTATATAAACCATTATATGGGGTTAAAACGCTATTATCACCAAATTTTTCATAATCATCTACAACTGCATTGAGTAAAGCATTACCTGTATCTTCAATAACAGTTCCTGTTTTAGATATAACTGCACCAGCTGCTCCAACAGCGGCACCAGTTGTTTGAGTAATTACATTTTCACTATTACCAAGTTTATCCCCAAAAGCTGATGCAATTTTACCACTTGACTTCGCAATATCAGTTATAGTGTTAACTGAATAGGCAAAATTACTAATAGTACTATTAGTTTTAATTCTCTTTTCTTTAAGAACCAACCGTGGAACATCTTGACGGCTTGATTTAGGGCTTTTTGTCCATGGAAAATCTGTTACAACATTAATATCATCAGCATATGTCTTTAAATTACTATATACGGTATTTGTTATATAATTTATCTGATCAGGTTGTACATTAGAACCATTCCTAACCAATACCGGTAAGGTACCATCTTGACCAAATACTAGACTCCATAAATTGTTTGCCATTAATAATATTTAATAGCAAATCTACGGTTGCGGTTTGTAATTTTTTACAATACAAAAAATTCAGGACCTAAATCAACTTGAGTACCATCTAATGTTAAGTACTCAACCTCTTTATCTCTAATATCGTTTATAAAGCTGTAAATTTGTTGAAAATTTGATGATTGCATATTTTCTAATATTTTAAATCTATTACCATTTGATTCATTATCAAATTCAATCACTTTATCGTTTGATTTAAATGTAATTTTATTGATAAATTTAGATAACTCATTTATATACAATTTACCGAGAATTTTATCTTCATTTTTAAATGTATTAACTAGATACGAATTTACAGTGTGGTCTCTTTGAATATTAGGTGATGATACATCAAATATAAAGTCATCTGTTTCGATTTGCTTAGTTAATTCAGGTAAGGAAATCTTCTTATTTTTTTCTATTAGATCTTTTAAGTTAACATCATTGTAAATTTCATTTATATTACATCTTAAAGTTAATAATATATTAGACCTATCAATAACATTTATATTTTTACTATCTTCTGCACAGTTAGTGTTGATAATTTCAAATACATCGTTAAAAAATGACAATATACTTAAGTTTGATTCTGATAAATTATCAAGCAATTCCTTTTGCTGCTTTAAATTTAACGTTTTTATTTTTTTATCCGATGCAATCGAGGGTATAAAAACTGATACATCACTTTTCAACGAATTTAAATCGCTAATAATTTCATTAATACTACTCATATAATTATATAATACAAATATATTAAAAATCAATTAATTATTTTCACTATCATTCTGATCCTTTATGTAAAAATTCATAAACATTTTACATTCTGGTAGTGATATATTTTCTAAATCATATGTATTAAAATTCAATACACTACGTAATTTGAACTCCATTTCATAAAGGCTCATTAAATCGCTCTTAAATATATTTTCAAAAAACGTGTACATGTTTGAAAAATTTATATCATAATCTATTTTTTGTATGTAAAAATTCTTTTTATAAAATTTATTATATATTAAATCATATAGTTCATTAAAATTACATGCAGGTATAAGCTCTATCTTATCAGATATACCTGTAACATCTACATTACCAATTTTTACCAAACTATCAGATATTAACTGTAATTTATTAGTTGGTAAATAATCACCAGCTATGTAATCAAATATATAAACTGTGTTACCTATATTATATTCAATTTTTTCAGCTTTCACATTAAAAGCGTCAATTATCGATTGTATATTAATATCTATATTAACGTTATCTTGGATAAATGAAACATCATTACCAAAAACTAACCCGCGTATGTTTAATAATATTAGTATTTTTTCAAGATAGTTTAATGTATCACTTTCTTTACAACAATGTCTAACTAATTCATTAAATGTAACTGTTATATCTGCTGAACTATATATTCGTTTAAGGAAATTTTTAAATTCAATAAAAGAAAGCTCATTAATATGGTATACTTTATCAAGTAATTTTACATCTATATATCTAAAATCAGCCATAATTTAATTGAATATCTCGCAACCCTGGACTCTTAAAGTTTACATTAGTAGTATTGCTATTATTACTTGTTACCATTGTACCTCCTTGTGATCCTGATGGTTCGTTTAATGAACCTTGTATAGATTTAAGCAATTTATTATTCATTTCCATTAACTCAATTTGTTTAATTGATAAATTTTTAGTAAGTGATTTAAATTGCTCTAATATTTCATTATTCTTTTCAGCTGCTTTATTGTCACCGGACATCGCATTAGCTAATGGACCACCATCTTTCATAGCATATAAGAAGTCCTCTTTATGAGGCTTTATTAATTTACCAGCTTTTGTAATAATACCATCTTCAATTTCAACAGGCTTTTTGCTGTTATATGGATCTTCTGCAGCAGATACTCTACGGCTAGCTTCTTGAGGATTAAGTAAACCTTATGCTGAATCACTGTAAGCTAATGCTGAATCTAAGGATTCTTTACCTTCGCTTGGAGTAGATGATCCTTGGTCAGATGGCTCTGCTATCATTTTATTTTTAAAGAACTTACTATCTACTATACCTTTACCAAACGTATCAGTTTTATCACCAATAACATCTGCAATAACCCCACCTAGGAATCTGCCAGCCATATCCCCACCTATACCACCGATTATAGCTCCTAAAGGCGCAGCAAGTCCAAAAGATAATGTTCCTAATGCTGCAGCTCCTAATGTACCACCTGCAGCTGCACCGATAATACCGCCAATTCCTTTAATTGCTCGTGTACCAACTTTTTTGTCTAACTCTTTTTTATCTATTTCACCTTGTTTATATTCTGCGATTGCTTTTGTTATATCCTTGTAGGTAAAAATTCCTTCAACGATTGGTGCTAAAAAAGGAGATTTTAATACCATTTTTCCAACTTTAGTTGCACCACCGAAGGCTGCAACCCCAGTCTTAAAAGCTTTTTTTG
>Ga0115571_1003423_pt1 | contig 10039 bp, 8 predicted proteins | sample COGITO_mtgs_1205_FD_87293 | JGI IMG/M metagenome (GOLD analysis project Ga0115571, IMG submission 87293) | Pelagic marine microbial communities from North Sea - COGITO_mtgs_120531 | ecosystem: Environmental > Aquatic > Marine > Epipelagic | place: Germany:Helgoland, sampling site Kabeltonne...
CATCGCCGGGTCGGCCCTCGCGCCCGAGCCGGGACGGCGTGTAGCCGTCCCCGGAACCGGACTTCTTCTTCTTGTTCGGCATGCCGCGCCCGGGCGGACTGTGGGCACGGGGCGGGAGCGCCCACGCCCGAAGTATCGAAGCGCTTTTCCAACAACCAAGAATTCACCAACGCACACACGAAGAGGAGCCGCACGCGCACGCGGGCGCACCATGGCCGACGCCGCCGACGACGACGACGCGGCTCCCGCGAAGGACAAGGTCCCGACCATCAACGTCGCGGGCGCCGGCCCCAAGGGCAAACCCCTGTTCCACTACGTCTCCCTCGCGAAGAAGCTCCTCGCCAAGAGCGAGAGCGTGGAGATCCGCGGGGTGGGATTCGCCATCGCGCGCGTCGTCAGCGTCGTCGAGATTCTCAAGACCGAAGGGCTCGCCGCCGCGACGAGCATCGAGACCGGCTCGGTGGCCAACGACAGGGCGAAGAGCGACGTGACGGACAGGCTCAAGCCCACCGTCACCGCGAAGCTGCGAAGGGTCGACGACTTCACGAGGAAAATGGAAACGATGAGGATCGGCGCGGCGCCGGGAGAGGCGGCGGCGTAGACACCGGTGATGGACTAGCGCTGTAGAGGTGAACGCGACGCTCACTAGCACACTAGCACCGTTAGTACAGAGATACACTAAACCCTAAAGCCCTACTACCGACGGATCGCCTATGGAAACTACAGTCGCCCATCGCCGTCATGCACCGCCCTCGAGACTCCGCTTGAGAGACTCCGGCGCGAGGGCCCGGTGTGGCTTGGGCGCCTTGGGGTTACCGCGGATGTAGAAGTCCTGCAGTAAGCGGATCGCCTCCTCCGCGAAAAGCCCCCCGAACGACGGGTACGTGCGCCGGGCCTTTGCGGAGTCGTTGGCGACTGATGCATCGCTCGATGATGATTCAGTCGTGGAGGGATCCATCTGCGACTGCGGCTCCATCGCACACGGCGCGCATCCGTCCTCGTGTATGCTGAGTATCGACCCGTTCCCCCCGAACTTGTCGTTCCCGCACCCGTAGTACACCTTTTCAAACCCCAGCAGCGACAGCGCCCCCGCGCACATGATGCACGGCTCGACGGTGACGTACAGGACGCATCGGTCGAACCCCGCCGCGACTGGGTCGTGGCCGTGTGTCTGGAGGAGCGCGTCGATGGCCTCGAACTCCGCGTGCCTCGTGCCCTGCGATGGATACGTACGATGAGGAGAAGGTGTGAGTCGGGTCTCGATGCGTCGGGAGAGGCGTCGGGAGATGGTTTAGGGGATGGACGTGGGATGGATGGGATGCAAGGCCGCCGATGGACTCACGTTTCGTTTCTCGTTCGTGCGGTTGCTCCCGGACGCGACGACGGTCCCGTCGCGAACCAGCACGCATCCCACGGGCACTTCCCACCGGTTCAGCGCACCCTCCGCCTCCTCGAGCGCCGCTCGCATGAACCGCTCGTCATCCTCGGTGAACTCCGAGGCGTGCAGCGTCGTGGCCATGGATGGCGCCCGAGGGTTTGGCGTAAGACGAGGTGGGCACCCTCTGATGAAACGAAGGTTCACAGTGTGCGAGCGCGAGGGCGGGGGCACGATGAGTTCCCGCCGACCACCGCGCATGGTCGAATCCCTCACCCCCGAGCGCGCGATCGAGCTCGCGGGATCCGGCGCGTTCCAGGTCAAGCTCACCCTGCTGCTCATGCTCGCCAACGCGGGAGACGCCGTGGAGGTCCTGTCCGTGGCGCTAATCTTGCCAACCGCCGGGGATGAGTTCGGGCTGTCGAACTCGCAGAAGGGCGGGTTGACCTCCGCGGTGTTCGCGGGCGCGCTGCTGGGTAGCGTCGCGTGGGGCCTGGCTGGGGACCGCATCGGGCGGAGGCGGATGCTCGCGGCGTCGCTCGCGATGAACGCGCTCTTCGCGCTCGTCTCCGCGAGCGCAAAGACGTTCGCGTTCCTCGTGACGTGCCGGGCGCTCGCGGGCGTGGGCGTGAGCGGATGCAACACCGCCGCGTTCACCGCGCTTCCCGAGTTCCTCCCGGTACACGCCAGGGGTAAGCACACGGTGGCGTTGGCGTCGGGGTGGATGCTCGGGTCGATATACTCCGCCTCCGTCGGATGGGCGCTCATCCCGACGCACGGGTGGCGAACTTTCGTCGCGGCGTCCGCGTTACCGGCGCTCGTGTGCCTCGCCGGGGTCGTGACGTGGATGCCGGAGAGCCCGAGGTTCCTCGCCGTCGCCGGTAGGACCGACGAAGCCACGGACGTCGTGCGAAGGATCGCGAAGGGGAACGGCAACGACCAAGTCTTCGAGCCGCTTCAATCGGGCGGAAGGATCGTCGAGGCCGGGACGCGTTCATCACCCGGCGGTGGCTACGCAACGCGCGCGTGGCTCGCGCCGCTACGGAGCCTGTGCGCACCGCCGCTGCGCTCGAGGGCGGCGGCGATAGGCTTCGTGTGGTTCTCGCTGTCGTGGGGGTGGTACGGGATGATGCTCTGGCTCCCCGAGTTCTTCGCTCGACTTAATAACGACGACGAAGACAAAGGCGGGGGAGCGTCCTCTTCGAACGTGTACGCGGAGAACATGGCGGTGGCGTGGGCGAACCTCCCGGGTAACGTCGCGAGCGCGTTCCTCGTGGACTCCATCGGTCGAAGGGCGACGTTGGTGCGGTGCATGGGATTGGCGGCCATCGCCGCGGCGGCGTTTGCCGCGGGTGTCTCGTTTATGCGACACGCGAGCTCGACCTCGCCCGACGCGGCCAGGCGTCTGTACGTCGCGAGCGCGTGCGTGTTCAACGCGCTGTCCGTCGGCGGGTGGAACTCGCTTGATTTGTACACGTCCGAGGCGTTCCCGACGGACGCGAGGTCCACGGCGATGGGTGCGCTGGGAGCGTTGGGGAGGATGGGTAGTTTGATCGGTACGAGCGTCAACGGCGCGGCGATCGCGTCCGGGCTGATGACGCCGCTGGCGCTGTCCGCGGGCGCGATGTTGGCGGGCGCGGGGGTGACGGGTTCGATGACGCTGGAGACGAAGGGACGGGAGCTCGAGGATCGCGGCGTCGGGGGCGGCGAGGGGTTCTTCGAGCTGGTCGACGAGGAGGAGCTCATCGAATGCACATCAGAGGCGCGTTGAAAGGCGTTTATTGTTCAGCATATTCATGATCAAATTCAATACAGGCTAATAAAAGAGCGCGTATAAACACGCAAGCAAATACGAGTACAACCGTGTCAGCAAAGTTTTCTCGCGCAGGGACGACCCCTCCGTCGCGTCCTTGCGCGCATGTCAGTGTAATACTTGTTTGGCCTCCATGCGTCCTTCTTTTAAGGCGCATATCATTTGAGAGGCAGGTAATAAATGGTGTACCTGCAGAGATCCCAAGGGTGGCAGAGGGGCCGGACGCAATGGGCGCCGTTGGTTTACCCCCGCACTCGTCCCCCTTTAACTCAGATCTCTCAAAGGTCCTTGCCCATCTCGTCCATGCGGTCCAGCATGTCGCTCAACATCTCCTTGGAGAGGTGGCGGCTGTTGGGCAGCACGAGGCGGAAAAAGTTGGGCAAGTTCATAGAGTCAATCGGCTGGAAGCCAATCATGGCGTCGCCCTCCCGCTGCATGCGATCCTTCAGCTTGGGCGCCACGAAACCAATCTCCGTGAGCTGGTTCGCGGAGGCACCCGCGTGCTTGAAGGGACGAAGCCTGGGGGGAACGTACCAAAATCCGATGTTGGCGCACTGAGCGCCCGCGGCGAGGACAAAAGAGCCATCCTTCTCCTCCCGCTCGCGAACCATCCGCTCAACCTCCTCGGCGAGTCCGAAGGACCTGTCCACCATGTCGGACCAGCCCTTGTCGCCGCGGTGTTTCCAGCTCAGCCAAATCTTGAGCGCGTCAGCCTTGCGGCCGCACTGGATGGTGCGGTCCCCGAGATCGGCGCCGGCGTTGTTCTTATCGGGCTGGAAGAGGTAGTCAGCCTGCGCCGCGTTAGCCTTGGCCAACGACCCGGGCTGCTTGGTGACGAAGATGCTGCACTGCAGGGGCAGGCCGAGCATCTTGTGGGGGTTCCAGCAGAAGGAGTCAGCCTTCTCGAAGCCGTCCAACACCGACCTTCGCGCCGGTGACAGCGCGGCGGCTCCGCCCCACGCGCCGTCGACGTGCATCCACAAATCGTGAGCCTTGCAGACATCCGCGCAGCCGTGGTAGTCGTCAAAGGCGCCGAGCACGGTGCTGCCCGCGGTGGTGCCCACGTAGAAGGGCACCGCACCGCGAGCCTTGGCGGCGAGAACCTCCTTCTCGAGCTCCTCGGCGATCATCGCGCCGTCGCCGTCGCACTTAACCTTGATCATGTTGTCCATGCCGATGCCCATGACCATCGCGGACTTGCGGTAGGAGTAGTGCGACTGCTCGCTGCAGAACGCGACGAGCTCCATGGTGCTGCCGCGGTTGCGAGCCTCCGGGTCGATCTTATCCCTGGCCAGTAGGAGCGAGTACATGTTCGCGAGGGACCCGCCGGGGACGATCAAGCCGTCGTGCGCCGGCGTCCTGGCGTTGGATCCCGGCTCCTGGAGCCACATCCGCGCCGTCTTGGCGAGCACCGCCTTCTCGAGCTCCGTCAGGACCGGCGCCACCTCGAAGGTGTGCACGTTGGCGTTGAGCGCGGACGCGAGCCAGTCGCCCGCGAGCGCCACGGGGTCGACCCCGCTGTACAGCTGGTTCAGGAAAAGCGGGTGCGAGGATCGAACGCTGTTGTCCATGACAGCCTGCACCGCCGCGTTGAGAACGTCGCCGTCGACGGCGGCGCCGTCCGCGAGGTCGATGGGCACGCCCGCGACGGAGAAGGTCTCGGCGAGGTCCTCCGGGGATTGAAGCCTGGAGTGCACTCGTTCGCCCCCCGCGATGCTCTCGCGGTGGTACTGAACAAGCTTGGGCGCGAGCTCCTCGAGAAACTTGAGCTCAGCCTCCGTCTCTTCCGCGCTGAGGAGGTTATGGCCCTCCACCGCGGCGGCCGCGGCGGCGGTCGCGGCGGCAGCCTGCTCGTGTCGGGTCACGATCTCGGGCTTCCAGTGAATCTTGGACTCGTGCGACTTCTCGTCGACGTCGGGGGACACCGCGCCGTTACCTCCCTGGGCACCCTCCAGACCCTTGGACTGGAGCCAGCTGTCGTTGTAAATCTTGCTCAGGTACTTGACGCCGTTGTCGGGAAACACGGTGACGATGGTGGCCCCGTCGTCCACCGACGCGGAGAGGACTCGAGCGGCGTGGAGGTTCAAGCCGGCGCTGCCGCCGAGTAGGAGGCCCTCGTTGGCGGCAACCTCGCGGCACATGGCGAACGCGTCCTCGTCGTTACCGCGGACCATGCCGTCGATGGCGTCGATGTCGAAGCACCCCGGGATGGAGTCCTTCCCGACACCCTCCATCTCCCAGGATTTGGTCACGCAGACATCCTCGGCGGGGACGCCTTTCACGACGTGGTCCCAAAAGACGGACCCCTTGGGATCCGCCATGACCACGCGAACGTCCGCGTTCTCGCTCTTGAGGTACCGGCCGGTGCCGCTGACGGTACCGCCGGTGCTGCCGCCCGCGACGAAGTGCGTCACCAGCCCCGAGGTCTGGCGCCAAATCTCGGGCCCCAGCGTGGCTTCGTACGCCTCCGCGTTGTACGGGTTGTTGTACTGATCCACGCCGTAGTAGGTGCCCGGGTTCTCGCGACACAGACGGTCCTCGATCATCTGGTAGTGGTCCGGGTGATCCGGGGCGACGCCGGACGGGGAGACGATGACCTCGCCGCCGTACGCCTTCATGGCGTCGACTTTCTCCTTTGACGTCTTCTCGTTGGTGATGACGATGTAGTCGTACCCTCGGAGGGCGCACGCCATGGCGATGGCGGCGCCGGTGTTACCGCTGGTGGCGGCGACGACGGTCATGCCGGGCCGGAGGTCGCCGGACGCCTCCGCCTGGTTGATGATGTGCTGCGCGATGCGGTCCTTGATGGAACCCGACGGGTTGAGGTATTCGCACTTGGCCATGATCTTGACATTCGGGTTGAGGGAGTACTGGGAGAGGTCCAGCAGCGGGGTGCTGCCGATGAGCTGGCCGGTGGTGACGGGGGAGTTGTTGTCGGGCTGGTTCGCCGCGGCGTCCGCCTGCTTCTGCTTGAGATCAGCCTCGGTCTGCGCGTGAATCGGGGGAGGGCGGGGGGTGAGAATTCAATCGCCCGGGAGGGGAATATTCGCGGTACGGCGTGGGGGGGAAGGACGTGTGCCGACCGGGACGGGTGGATGGCGCGGCGCGCGGGGCGTGGGGTTTGGGACGCGGCCCGAGCGGACGCGCGTTCGTATCGTCCACTACCCCGCGCGTGCGTCCATCGCGCCGTGACGATACCCCGAACGTCGCGGAGAGGGGGAGGGGTCAATCGACGGACGCACCTGCACGGCGGGCTGCGCCTCGCGCTCCATCAGGCTCTCGAGGTTCTGGTTGTCGGAGAGATCCGTGGAGAACGCGCGCGGGGGCTCGGGCTTGCCCGCGGCGCGGGTCACCACGCCGCCGCGGATGCCGCGTCGGCTCTTAGAGTCGACGACGACAGCCTTGACGCGAAGGGCGACGCCGGCGGGGGATGAACCCGCCGCGCGAGAGCCGAACATGCGGACTGCACGGGGTTGGTTGAACCGGACCGCGGTTGAAGCGGGGATGGTCTGCATGGTGAACGCGTGCGGTGACGGCGTTTGCGGTGGGGTTTGAGGAATGTAAAGAGCTGGGTGGTATGTCAAGTCGTCTGAGATTCAACACGCGATCCAACGAACCCTCCGTACGTGGTCGCGCCTGCGTAGTGGCGTGCAATCCGGCAGCCGCCGACGGGATAGCAGCAGCCAAAGCACAAAGGCGGCGAGCCGAAAATCCATAACAAACGGAATCGAAATCGACGTGGACTTGGATCTATTGGATTTTTTATCAGGCACTCTCCAGTTCTCTTCACCGATTGGCCCGATGGGAGTAGGGTAATCGAGAACCGCTGAAAAGGCTACGTGTCTTAGTGACGACAGATGCGAAAGTTCCCCGTTTGGCTCGCTTTTATTAAAATGTAGTGCGGGACGACCACTCGTATGGACGTCCAGTCTGCAAACTTTGCAAATCCAACGACATTTTACTCGTCGCCAGTCTTTTGGCGCTTCCACTTGTACGCAGCCTCCAGGATCTTGAGGTTGGGCGCCGCGCCTTGCTCCTCCGGGAAGATGTAGTCGTAGTACTCCTCCTGCCCCGCCGCGGTCCCGTCCTCGGTGTAGATCGGCCGCTTGCGCTTGACCCGGCGCGGCATCTTCTTCTCCACGCCCGCGACGCGTTCGTCGGAATCGTCGCCGCCGATGGTTTCCTCAAACGCTCGCCACGCCTCCAGCAGCATCACCCGCTCCTCCTTGGCGTCGCCCTGGTCCTCCTTCAGGCTCCTGAGCGCGCGTTCGTACACGCCCCGCGCCTTCTCGACGCGTCGCGGCTCAGCCTCCTCCGGGTCCGCCTCAGCCGCCGCCGCCTTCGCATCCGCTCGGCGTTGCGCCGCCCGCCGAGCGGCTTCCTTATCCTCGACGTCGTCGTCGTCGTCGTCGTCGTCGTTGTTGACCGCCATGGCGCGTAGCTCGAACTGCGCGTACGAGATCCACACCTTGACGTGCTGCGTGCGGTCCAACAGGCGCTCGTACAGCGCCCTGCACCGCCCGCGTTCGCCCTCCTCCGTCTCGAAATCGATGTACGATTTCCACAAAATCTCCGGCTGGTCGAGCTGGTCCATGCCGACGGCGAGCTCGAAGATGGCGCGCGTGCGCTCCGTCTCCATGAGCGACTTCTCCAGCTCCGCGAACTTGACCCAGGTGGAGCACGCGAACGGGTTCAGCTCCAGCGCCTTCTCGTACAGCGTCCTGCACCGATCGACGTTGCCGAGCTGCATCTCCATGTCGACGTACGTCTTGAAGATCTTCTCCTTCGGGTGCATCCCGATGGCCATCCCGAGGATCTTCCGCGCGGCGTCCAGCCGCTTGCAACGAATCTCAAACTGCGACGCCATGATCCACACCTTGCTGAACGAGAACTGCTTGTGCGGGATCAGTTTCAGGCACTCGCGGTACACCTCCCGCGTCCGCTCGACGTCGCCCGCCTCCGTCTCCTCGAAGAGCGCGTAGTTGATCCACAGGTATATGTAACGCTTCCAGTAACGCTTCTGGTTCTGCGGCGGCACGTTCGCGATCGCGCGCTCGTACACCTCACGGGTCTTGTCCACGTCACCGTGCTGTTCCTCCATGCGGGTGTAGTCGAACCAAGCGTCGTACGAAGTCGGGTTGGCTCGAACTTCTTCTTCGTACTTTACGTGTTGCTTGCCGACGATGACATCCTCGATGGCGCCGCGGTCGCCGTGCTGCTTCTCAAAGTTGGTGAACGCGTCGTACACTTCCTGCGCCTTCTCCTTCGGTAGGTTATCGAGCGCGTACTTGTAGATGGCGCGGGCTCGCTCCGGTTCCTTGACGATGGTCTCGAACTGCGCGAATTTGACGTAGAGTTGGTCGACGTCAACCTCGCGTTCCATCGTCTCCACGGCATCCTCGTACACCGCCCTGCACCGCGCCACCTCCCCGAGGGACATCTCGAACTTAGCCCACCGGACCCACGCCTTGACACTTGGGTGGCACTGGACGTATCGCTCGTAAATGTGCCGGATCCGACCCCACTCCTTGTACCGCGTCTCCATCTTAACGTACGCGTTCCACCCGTTATGGTCGGGTTCCCAACGCATCCACGCCTCGAATATCGCCCGCGCGTTCGCGATCTGTCCCATCATCTCCTCCATGTGTATGTACTTGTACCAGAATTGGTCGACGCGCGGCAGGAGCTTCACCGCTCGGTCCCACACGTTTCGCGCGTGGTTGACGAACTTGTGCGCCATCTCCATCTCCGCGTACTTGAGCCACAGGGACTGGGACCGGTAGTTGTGGTCCAGCGCGCGTTCCCACACGGACCGCGCGCGCGCGAAGTCCTTCTGCGATTCCTCCCATTTGGCGTACTTGACCCACACGGCTTCGTTCCAGTACACGCGTCGGATTAGATCTTCAAATTCTTTACGTTTCTTGAGGCGGTACTCGGCGAGTTCCTCGGCGTCGACGATCTTCTGCTTCGGCGCGCGGTAGGTTTCCTCCTGGCGTTCCTTGGCCTCGCGCACGATCTGCTCGGCGGTGATCTGTTGATTTGGGTCGGGGATGGGGCGTGTTGGGAGTCAGCGATCGTGCGTGTGTGTTTTTAGGGCAAGATTCGTCGAAGCGGCGGGAACGTTTGATGGGGCGGTGGCGAGCGGGTCGACTCGGGGTTGGGCCGGACCTGCGTGGGTGCGGGCGCCTTGTTCTTGACGCGCGTGGGTCGAGGGTAGGACACTTTGGTGGCGCTGCTGTGCAGCGTGGTGCCCAGCGGGCCCTCGCCCACGCCCGCCATCAGTGCCTTTCTTCCGTCCTAGGAGGACCTCGGCTGCTGGTGCTGTGCGGTGGGACAGGTCGCGATCTGGCGGGGCGTCGCCGCGCGAGTGCGTCGGTGTCGCCGGCTTGGACGGTGCGACTGCGCTGAGATCGCGGTGAACGGGTCGATCCGCGCCTCTTCGATGCCGACTGCCGCGCTCGGTGTCTGTGGCGGGAGCGACGAGGAGCGCCGCCCTTGCTTGAAAATTGGGCGGGCTCGAGAGACTCGCTCGGCCTTGACCTGCGAGGAAGAACTCGGTCTGTGTGGGGTGTTGGTAAAAAGGCACGCGCGGCTCATTCCGCACGGCGCGGCCGGGGCGCTAAGCGGCCGTATCGGCGACACTCATCGCGCCGGTTCGACCATGGCGGACGTCGAGTCGCGCGGTGGCGGGGACGAGTCCACGCCGCTCATGGCCGGCAAGGCGGCGGGGCGCGGCGGCGCGGCGGGAGGATCGCGGGACGCGCACCTGGACAACTGCAAGTTTTGGCTGATGTGCGCGGTGGTGGCCAACCACTGCTTCCAGGATTTCTTCAAGAGCGTGCTGGACAGGG
>Ga0115571_1003446_pt1 | contig 9994 bp, 11 predicted proteins | sample COGITO_mtgs_1205_FD_87293 | JGI IMG/M metagenome (GOLD analysis project Ga0115571, IMG submission 87293) | Pelagic marine microbial communities from North Sea - COGITO_mtgs_120531 | ecosystem: Environmental > Aquatic > Marine > Epipelagic | place: Germany:Helgoland, sampling site Kabeltonne...
AATTTTTATTTCATCTGAAAAATGTAAATGGAGGATACGAAAATGCTATCTATTGGGTCGCATGGTTAATACAATGGGAAAAGATAAATAAAAAAAAGAAAGTAAAATTTGAAATAGAATGTCGTGATATAAGTGAAGTAGACCCCAAACACTGTAAAGACCCTATATGGATGTTATGGGAAATAATTTTTTATGAGTGTAATGAAAGATCAAAAGATATTCAATTACAGATACGAAGTTTATATAGATTTTTTAGAAATGATTATACATGTGGTAAAAGAAATGCTAGATTGCCATTGATATATCATGCGATAGGTTATTTAAGTTTGCCTGTTAAGTTTACAATACCTATTCGTAAAGAAAACAATGTATTTATTCAAACTCAGTGTAATGTAAATCTGATGTTTAAAGCCAAAAAGAACAATGAAATTAACAATTACATGCCTCCACCCGAAAAAGTTAAAAAATCTAATAATGCTGAAAAAGAAATAGCATTATCAAAATATAATACATTAATTGATATAGATGAACTAAATCGCTAAAATTTTTTTATTATCTATATTATAAAATGAAAGTATTAGGAGTTGAAGTATCGAAGGTAATTTCTGAATTATGTACACCCGCGCAAGTGTATTTATTATTATCCGTTTTTGCTCAATTAATGTATCTATCATCCATGATTTATACAAACAATGCCGTAGTAGAAGCAGAACCAGAAGGTGGTCATATTCATCACTATACCTTCCTTGGTCTAATAGTTAATATAATATTCGCAGTCTTATGGGTTGCTTTATTAAACTATATATGCCAATTTAAATATGGAAACAAAATCTCATGGTTCTTGGTTTTATTTCCTATCATTTTCTTTGTGATAATGTTTATTGGCCTTGTTTCAGCCGCTTCTTTCATTATAGGTCAAAATGTAAAAAATAAAGAATTAATGAAAAAAGTGAATAATCAATAATTGATAAGTTAAGCTGAACAATTTTCACATTCATTAGGATTAATTGTAAATTGAATTGCTTTTGATGAAGGACGACTCCTTAAATAATAGATACCAGTTTTTAATCCATTTTTCCATGCATAAGAATGCATGTTACTCATTGTTTTTATACTTGGTGATTCCAAGAATAAATTCATACTTTGACTCTGACAGATAAACTTCCCTCTGTCTACCGCCATGTCAATAATATTCTTTTGTTTTATTTCCCATACAGTCTTATATCTATCTTTAATTATGTCTGGAATTTCAGGTATGGTTAATACTGATCCATCATTCGCAATAATTTTATCTTTTAGTTCTGTTGACCATAATCCAAGTGAAATTAAATCATCAACAAGATAATCATTGATTACCATATATTCGCCAGATAAAACGCGCCTAGTATAAATATTCGATAAGATAGGTTCAAAACATTCATAATTACCTAAGATCTGAGCAGTGGATGCTGTAGGCATGGGTGCTACAAGGAGACTGTTTCTTATACCGTATTTCTTAATTTCCTCTCTCAGCGAAGACCAATCATGATGTATATCAGTTGTATGTTTTGACCATAGATCAAACTGTAGCTTATCATGATACATCGGTGATCCAATATAACTACTATAACTCCCTAAGTATTCATCTCTATTAAGTTCCTCTGGTAAAACATTTTTAAGATATTGTTTAACATTGTAAATCTCGCTTGAAGATACAAATTCACCACCAGCAGATGTATCGTTAAATTGACTGTTATATTTTTGATATGTTTTCATGTAATTTTCTCTTTCTTTTGCTAAACCCATAGATGCTTTTAATGAACCATAATAGATACATTCAAATATCCTTTCATTGAGATTTTTAGCTTCATCTGAATCAAAAGCGTATCCCAATTCAAAGAATACATTCGCTAAACCTTGAACACCTATTCCAATCGGACGATGTCTTAGATTGGATGTTCTTGTTTCTGGTGTCGGATAATAATTGTAATCAATGATATTATTAAGATTCTTTGTTAGACGTTCTGCTATGCTTTGAAGGCCCTTAAAATCAAAATTCGGTCTTAAATAATTATTTAATTCGGTATATCCACCAACATGAACATTTTTGTGATTATCAATTCTATAAATTTGCGGAAATTTAACACCCAGTGGATATGTTCCAGAAAGTGATGTAAGTTCTTTATAATCTTTTACTTCATAATTTATATTTAATTTGCTTAGCAATCCCTTTGCTAATTCGCAGTAAACGCAGTTTGGTTTACTGAATACTCTAAATATAAAACCTTCAGTATTTTTCTTTTTTACAAATTTCTTTAACGAAATACTTGCAAGATTACATACGGCGGTTTCCTCTGGTGATGTATATTCAACTATTTCAGTACACAGATTTGATGATTTAATTGTTCCTAAATTCTGTTGATTTGATTTTCGGTTACAGGCATCTTTATACAAGAGATATGGTGTTCCTACTTCAATCTGAGAAGTTAAAATAGCAGACCATAGTTCTCTTGCCTGAATTGTCTTTCTACTACGACCTTCGCTTTCATATTTCATGTATAAAGTATTAAATTCTTCACTATGAGTTTCCGATAATCCAGGACATTCATTCGGACAGAATAATGACCATGAACCATCTGATACAACTCGTTCCATAAATAAATCAGGAATCCAAAGAGCATAGAATAAATCTCTTGCTCTGTCAAATTCATTTCCGTGATTCTTTTTGAGTTCAATGAATTCGAATATATCAGCATGCCAAGGTTCTAAATACATCGCAAAGGAACCATTTCTCTTCCCCCCCCCCTGATCAACATATCGTGCTGTATCATTAAATACTCGTAACATAGGGACCAAACCATTTGATACCCCATTTGTTCCCACAATATGAGAATCCTTTGCCCTAATATTGTGAACACTAAGACCAATACCACCCGCATGTTTTGAAATCAAAGCACAATCCTTAAGAGTATCATAAATACCAGATATACTATCTTCTTTCATCGTTAATAGGAAACAACTGGCGAACTGTTCTCTAATAGAGCCAGCATTGTAAAGAGTAGGAGTCGCATGAGTGAAGTAATGTTTGCTCATTAAATCATAGTTAACTAATGCTTCATTAATATTATCTCTATGAATAGCAAGAGATACTCTCATGAGCATATCTTGAGGTCTTTCTACGATTCGTCCATTAATTCGGTATAAGTAACTCTTTTCTAATGTCTTGAATCCAAAGAAATCAAAATCATAATCCTTGTTGTAATCAATCGCCGAATCAATAAGTTCTTTGTTTGCCTGTACTAAATCGTTCATATAATCAGCGATTAGTGCCTTGCTTTTTCCATTACTTTCATACCGGTGCATAATGCTAATCTTTTCCGAAAAACTATTCTTTGTATTCTTATGATGATTGGATACAACAATTCGTCCAGCAAGAGTCTTGAAATCGGGATTTTTACTATACATAGCAATTGCTATCTGACTTGATAATTCATCTAATTCACTTGTTTTAACTCCGTCATGGATTTCTTGAATAACCTTTTGAGCAATAATTGTTTCATCAATGTTTAAAGTAGTTTTAAATTCAGGCCCTTGTGATAAAGACTTGATACGATTAAGGATTTTATCAAAAGACACTTCTTCATATTCACCGTTTCTTTTTTCTACTCGCATTTTATTTATCTCTACTTGATACATTTAATAACTTATCAAATTTTTAAGTAGAAATGGATTTAATAATGTCAATTTTTAAATAAGATTTAGATTTAAAATTATCTTATTATTACTATTTAACATGAAAATCGCAGTTACTGGGAAAATGTGTTCAGGGAAAACAACTCTCTGTAATTATTTATGTGAATTAGAACCAAGATTTCAAATTTTTTCATTTGGTAAAAAAGTAAAAAGTGTCGCTTCAGATTTGTTTCAAATGAATCCAGAAGTAAAAGACAGGACTCTTTTAACGAGTATCGGTCAAAAAATGCGAGAGATAGATCCGGATGTATGGGTAAATTATGTAATTAGTGAATGCAAAGATAAAGAATATTGTTTAGTTGATGATTTAAGATATCAAAATGAATATGAAACACTCGTTAAAAATGGATTTAAAATAATTCAATTAAATATTTCAGATGAATTACAAGAAGAACGTATTAAAATAGTTTATCCAGATAATTATGAAGATCATCTTAATAACAGGAATCATGCTTCAGAATTAAACACTTTCCAATGGCTAAGCGTTAGCAATGGTGTAAGAAATAGTGATGGTAGTCATCCTCATTTAAGTATAGATTCATCGATACCTGTAGAAGATATTAAGAATTTAGTGAAGGATTTTATTCGTTCATAAAAAAATTTAATATTCGCATTAGATTTTATATGGAAACACTTCCTTTACCTATTACTAAAATGAAATTATCAAAAGATAGGTGGTTAATGACTAAAATTAAATATGAAGAAAATTTAACAATTCAAGATATACTAGAAGAAATGATGAATAAAACATATGAATGGATTAATTATAAGGATGATTTAGATCATGTTTCAGATTATGATTCGTTTAAAAATAATTTTATTCAAACATTTTATGATAAACCCATATATGATTCAATCTTTATGACTGTATCAGAAGAAGAACTCTTTGACTTAAAATATTTAGAAGAAATAAATGAGTTATTTTTAACATTAAAAAGTTTAAGCGATTACTATGGATTAAAACTTTGTGATGATAATTTCATGGATTATTTTGAATTTATTAAACACAATGTCATAATTCGTGAATTTAGTGAAGATGAATTATCAGGCGAAGATGATTCACTGGAAGATTAAAATAATGTATATATTATAATGAAAGGATTTCATAAATTAGAACAAGGATGTCCAGATGGAATACCGTTTTCAAAATGTAAAGAATATACGAAAAAAGGAAAAAAAATCAACAAAACCAAAAGAAAAAAGAAAACACATAAAAAGAAGAGATCAATAAAACGCACTCAAGTTCCCCCTAAAGGGGTTGTAATTCGTAAAAATAATAAATTATATAGGAGCGATGGCAGAACTTTGAAATTAATTTAAATAAGATTTATTTAATTTACGCATCTCATATTGGATAAATCTTAATGAATATTATCGACACTCATACGGATTCCCTGTCCGCCCTTTAGAATTATGGTATGATATACCGAATTGACAAGTAAGTGGTGAACCACGAAAAACTGTCTGCCAATCATCACATTGGTCGTCGTGGCCCATGCCTTCGCATGCCTCCGACGCGCAGCCCGACAGGCTGCTTTTGCATTCCCCCCATCCTTCTACCCTCTTCCCGCACATGTTTAAAAACATGTATACGATTACAAATCCTAATAGTATCATTAACAAATTATCCATATATATAATATATATATACATTTTTTTTTGATTAATTTAAATACGTTTGTAAACAAATAAATATGGTGAATACTTAGTACATTTTTCTGTATTTACTCTTGAAATATGACTATCATTATATTCATACCAAGATTCATCTAAATAATTCTTACAAACAGCATAATAATGACCACCTCCTAAACCACCACTATGAACTGCGAAACCACTTAATGCGTATTGATTACTTTTCTTGCCGGAATAATTAATATTATAATCTTTAAGACTTAATGTCAATGGATATTCTAAATATTTATCTATTTTTCGATTCCGATTGTATCTTTTAAGAAGTATAAATAAAACATCAGATGTTTTCCACAATCGCGTTTGCTTGTATGGTCTAACTTTATTTTTACATGAATCACATTTCCACATGTTATTTTCATCTAATCTATATTTTTTCATGTATTGAGTCAAGCAACAATCTAAAGAAGTTGCTTCTTCTGGTATTTCTAATGATAACACTTGAATAGGATCATGATTAGTTGTATAATATTCACAATCAGTGCAACTTGTAATACAGAGCAATTGAGAATAAAAATTTTCAACGATATAAGAATAATCTTTTTCATAAAATCTTTTCCATGTTTGATTACTCTTAAGATTTATTTTATCTGCTTCATCTTCAACTTTTTCACTAAAAGTCATTTGTACTTTTCTTCCAACACCTTGATGTAATAAATCTAAAAATAGTGTTAAAAATTCATCTACATCATTTTGTGAAAAATTACTAAAGTAAAGATCTTTTTCTAAACATAGCTTTTGAAATCTTCTTAATAAATTGATAGGATTTATGATATTATTATTTTCATTTGACCACATACTTCTTTGAAATTGAAACCATTCATAAAGTAGTGAATCTTTACTCGCCCTTTTACATTCATTAAAAAATTTTTCATTGTTTGGATGAAAAGTAACCAGATGACTCAAACATTGTATGGCGGAATTCATATAACATGTATTTCCTAAATTCGCCAAACCTTTATTACCCGCATAAATTATATTAATGTTTTTAGACATTTATTTAATTTAATATATCTTAATTTTGTTTAAATATATTAATGAGCTTTTTCTTTACAAGTGTTGCCCCAAAAACTCTCATCGAAATCACAACCGTAGCATTCACAGACATCTCTTTCAACATCTGGACCAACGCCCATTCCAAATCCCCCAACTGCTCTGAGGGGGACGATATTCTCGTGTGGAGGGTAAATCATCAATGCGTAGTTTCCGCCTGATTTTGCTATATCCTCGCAAGTCGGGTTTCTCGGGGTATTAATATATCTCATATTTAGTGGCATGTATTCCGTATTATACGTTTCACCCCCGGATGAACATTGTTTTGTAGTCGCGCCTATTCCTTCTAATAAACGCTTTTTATTTACTAGAAAACAAAACATGATAGAAATTACAATTACTATCAAAAATTCCGAATTAATTTTCATTTATATATATATATATATTTTATTTTATTACATAAATGAGTGAATCTGTTGATAATGTATTATATACTATAAGTAATTCAGAGAATATTGAAGATGTTGTTGTCAGTGAAGATGAAGTATCTACCGAAGAAGTAGTAGAATCGGATTCCGTAGATCCAGATGTGGAACCTGATCCTATAGAATCAGAGGTGGAACCGGAACCATTAAATTAGAAACCAGGCGAATCATTTATTACACAAGATACTTTGACACCATCACCTGTTGATAAAAGATTAGAATCAAAATATAGAAGAAGAAATAATAGAATTAGAAGGTAGTATTAATTATAAAAGCTAATTAATATTATGAATGCGAAAAGTATATTTCAAAATACTTAACTTAAATAATATATTGTATTATTTTATTGAAATTATTTATCTCAAAAACAAGTGTTAGAATTTAGTTCGAGTAGGCGAGACCACCCATACCCGACATGATGCGGAGAACATTGTAGTTGATAGCGTAGATGGTTAGTTCATCAGCCGTCGGAGTGCCGGCGGTAGAAGAAACTAATAGCTGAGCATTGTCAATGCGAGAGAAATTGCATGTGCCAGAAGGTTGGTGTTCTTCCGGTTTGAGTGCGAAAGAGTAAACAGCGATCGTGTCATTCAAATTACCGGTGCTACCAGCAACCGTAGTTTTCGCGACACTCATACCACCCGGACCAGTGTGATGTTCCCATATCTGAGAACGAGTGAAATAGTTACCGGTGCGCGCTGCAAATCTATCATGACCGTTCAATTTAAGCTGGAACTTAACGGTACTAATATCACCAATACCAAAATCCAGTTCGCCTAAAACGCCGGAAGCATTCTGAGAAGCAGTCCAGATTAATTCTTTAACTGGGTGATTAAAGTTTAGATCAAAAATAGTCTTAGTGTCAGTGTAATACTGAAGCTGCTCAATAAGATACTCATGACTTACCTGGGCAAATCTACGGCGCTCATCGGTATCAAGATAGATGTAATCAACCCAAGTTTTCATCGTGACGCCGTTGGCGTCGCCACTTAGAGTAGTAATAAGCTTTACTTCGTGATACTGTAGAGCAATCAACGGCAAAGCAAGACCAGGATTGCGGCAAAACCAGAATGGTAATGGAACTAATGCCTGAAGCTGGGCGTCATCACTATCTTTCACACCACCCATACCAGACATATTCTGAAATGTTGTCCCTTTCGTGTCGCTCCCATCGGTCTGCCCGACAAGAGCAGCAGGGTTAGACTCAGACAACTCCGCCCAAACTTCCATCCACGCACCAGTGATCTTGTCAATCTTCTGACCACCAATCTCAACTTCAACGGTATCAAATAATGTGGCACCAGGGTTTACAATAGAATCCGGAATATTGGTTAGTTCATGGTAAACTCTGGAAATTAAATCACCATTGCGAGAAATGATACTGGTCACGCGCGCACTGGCACCGGGGTTGCCGTTGATAGTCTGCTCAATTGCCTCCATAGAGAAGTTGGTGTGTCTGCGGTAGACAACCTTAAAGAAAGTGATCTGCGGGTTACCCGTAAGATAGATATCCTGAGCGCCATAAGCAACAAGCTGCATTAATCCTCCTCCCATATTATTTATACCTTAGTTTAGAAAAAAATTTTAGAGTAAATAAACTAATTAATTTTCTCGCGGAATTCTAAATTAAATATTTATTCATGACTTAAACAAAAATGAAAATAATAAAACTATCATAATTGATTCATAGAATGTTAAAGAAGTAAATTTAGAATCATCGCCACCTGTATTCCTTACTATCTTAGGCCACATTAAATTATTTCAGAAATATTTTCTCTGTTTCTTTACTATCCATCTCTAAATCTAATACTTGCTTTACTGGATTCATAATTTGATTTGTGATATAAAATTCATAATCTAATTGTAAATTTTTATCTTTAATATAATCAGCATGTTCAATTCTATCACCTTGCTTTATATTTCTTAATCTGGGTTGTCCTTTTCTTGATCCACTCTTATATGGATTTTCATAATCATAAAGAATATCATCTGTTAACTGAATATAAGCATATGGAATCCTATCATTTGACTTCGGTTTATTACCTGGGTCGCGAACCGCCATTCTATCTGCTAATACTTTATGAGCTATACTCTGTGGATTTTTATAATATCCTCTTAATGATTTTGTAATTACAAAATAACGGGTCGAAAATTGTGCATTTCTTATATCAGATAATGTTTGCTTTAACCATTCTAAAGCAGATTTAAAATTTTTCTCAATCATAATTTTTTCAATAACATTTCCGAATACATGTTTCACAATCGGAGCATTATCTCGTCTCTTAAGAACAATACCCATCGAAGTGCGTTTACATTCTTCTGTATTGAGTTCATATTTATCACCAGTATATCTTTTCTTAGATATAAGAATGAAAGGCCAGAATGTTTTCTCATATTCTAAATCTTGAGGATGACATAAGAGTGGTTTGTGATATTCTTCTTCAACAGAACCATCTTCATCTTCAACTAATAGTTTCCCTTTTGTAATATAATCACCTGCTTCTACACCACACTGAATACAATGAGCTAGACCTTCTTTACCTTCTAGAAGACGACCATCCTTATAACGACTAAATTTTACAAAGACTGAATCTGTATCTCCATAAACCACTTCAGGTTCCGGATATCCTTTCTTTTCAGCCCATATTTTAACACCATTTGAAGCATCTTCTATACGTGATCTACCCACACTTGTTGTGCAAGCTGCTAAACTCATTTTGAAAACAGTGCTCGTTTTAGCACCTAATTGACCATATACACTGTTCGCTGTAACTTTATAAGCTAATTGAAGACCATCTAAAACTTTCTTTTTAAATTCATCATCAGTCTGTTTTATTAATCCTCTTGTTCTTTTCCTCGCATCTAAAAGATGTCTTAACACAGCTGGAATAATACCCATTTCTTTTTCCCCTTCTTGAAACATACCCTTACTCTTCATATATTCGGGTTTCATGAAATAACAAGTTGTTTGAGTTCCAGCATCTATTTTTTCAATTGTGTCACCTTTACCTTTATTCCTATAAATCCAATCTTGGTATTTAATTGTATAATAATTATCCTCTCCAATCTCTTCTAAAAGACCTGGATCTTCA
>Ga0115571_1003463_pt1 | contig 9962 bp, 12 predicted proteins | sample COGITO_mtgs_1205_FD_87293 | JGI IMG/M metagenome (GOLD analysis project Ga0115571, IMG submission 87293) | Pelagic marine microbial communities from North Sea - COGITO_mtgs_120531 | ecosystem: Environmental > Aquatic > Marine > Epipelagic | place: Germany:Helgoland, sampling site Kabeltonne...
AGAAAAATTTAATCATATTGTTAGTAAGCTACAAGAACAAGGCCTTTATATTCCTATAAAACATGTATCTAATAGTGCGGCTATTATTGATTTACCTGAGTTTAATTTTGATATGGTCAGAGCTGGAATTATGTTATATGGTTTATATCCATCACAAAATGTAAATAAAAATGTAGTTGATTTAAAAGAAGTTATGTGTTTAAAAGCAAAAGTTTCACAGGTAAAAGAGCTTGAAGCTAATTGTGGTGTTAGCTATGGTTTAAAATACAAAAGTGATAAAAAATCTCAAATAGCTACTCTTCCAATTGGTTATGCAGATGGATATACTAGAATGTTATCAGGAAAAGCGAAAGTTATGATTAATGGAATTAAAACAGCTGTTATTGGAAATATATGTATGGATCAATGTATTATAGATGTTACAAATATGAATGTAAAAGTAGGAGCTGAGGTAGTATTATTTGGTGGAAATGATGCTAGTGGAATTAGTATAGATAGTATTGCAAAATCTTTAAATACAATAAATTATGAAATAGTATGTATGGTAGATAAAAGAGTACCTCGTGTGTATATACAAAATGAAGAAATCATTGATGTTAAAGATGATGTATTAATTTTAAGTAATAAAAAAAGCTAGTCTTTTAAGGCTACTTATACTCTAAAGTTAGCTCATTTAAAATTTATTTTTTGTTCCGTTTAAGCGCCTTGTTAGAAAATCACATGTGCGGTGAAATCAGTTTAATACTGTCAACTACACTCTGATAACTCAAAGTGGCTTCTTGCTTGCTAACTTTATATACTTTTCCGTGAACAACATTGTTACGTAAATTTTTTGTATTAGTAGACCAGTCTTGAAACTCTACGGTCGATGAAAAATCAAAGCCAGTTGCACCATTCACTAATACTTTCGCCATTGCATATGAAGATAATGGAGTTCTAAATCGATCTGTCTTGTGAAACTTATCTTCGATATCCGATTCTGATAATCCTTTAGAACGATATACTTCTCGTAAGCGAGTATTTAAAAATGTCTCAAATAAGACAGCGGCTTCAATAGCAGCCAGTCTCCACTCACGTAGATCAAGTTTATCCTTAACTTCTAAATGTAGAGTATCAATAATTGATGGCTCTTCATCTGTTCCAAGTACATTTCTTAAACTTTGATCAATTTCATCAGAAATAGCTCCCCCCATACCTTGCATAGTTGCATCCATATGATATTTGGAAGGTGGAATATTTGTCGGCTCATTGTCAATTACACTAAGTACACTTGCATCGGTTATATAATGTTGATGGAATGTAGGTTGATTCCGTATTTCATTAAAGATTGTGAAGCTTTGAACTATTGCTGGTGTAATTGGTCTGATATAAAATTTTCCAGTTTGCACTCTATAATGTTCAATAAACTTGTTAACAGCATCAACAGCTAAATTAACAAAGTATTTGGTATTGAAATAGAAGCTAGATTCAAACATTCTTAAATCAAAGTTTACTTTAACAGACGAGAATGAAGCCTTTCCAGCTCGGTCACCAGCGATTTCACCGCACAAATTTGCTGGATTATTTGGAGTGATTCTACGTAAGAACTGCACTCCCATTAATTTGTTTTCTATTTTGACTACATAAGCACTCTCAATCGTAGCTGGGATATAAACAGGAAAACCTCCACCGATTGTAAGCCCGCCAGCACCTTTTCCTCTTGGAGCATATGGTGAATAGGGCAAATCTTTACCTGACGTATATGCTTCAGCCCATTCTTCAAGTTGCTTATCTTTAAAACCATCTTTAACAAAGATAAGAAATGGCAAATCAAAATATATAGACTTATAATACATCTGGTCTTGAGTGTTATTCAAATTATAACTCCATTAGTGGCATGATTTTCTAACTAATTAATATACAAACATTATATATAAAACACAAAAAAAATCAACAAATAACATACACAAAAAGTGTTGCATATCAAAATGTCTACAAACACCTTAAATAAGGTATTTTTGTAGATGTTACTATAAAAAAATTGTAAATAGAAATGCTTCTTAAATAAATTTTAAGTTTATGATATATTTTTTATGTATGTTTAATGTGGATATTTAGATGATAATAGTACATAAAGTATGTATATTAAGCTGAAATCGTAATAAACCTGCAAAATGTTAAATATATTATTAGGAGTTATATAGACAGAAAATTACTACAAAATTAAGTCATAAAACAAGTTCCAAAACCTGTAGATTTTGCAAAAACAAAAGACTATTTCAAAATGAATCTCTAAATAGTAAAATATTTATAAATATATAATTTGTTCAAAACCTAACTTACTACTTTTATCTAAAGATTATGTCAAAGCATTTATAAGCCTTTGCCATATTTATACTAGCTTAATAATACATGTGATATTAGCTCTTTTATAGTTAAAAGAATTTAAAGTATTTTACATAAAAAAAGGCTAATTCTTTCGAATTAACCTTTTTTAACCCTTGAAGTAAATACTTACTCAGCTAATAAGTTTCTATAAAATTCTCTATATTTTGTGTCTTTTTCATCTCTAGCTTTCATAGCTGGTCTTGGATGTTCGTTTAGTTGTCCTGTTAACATATACGGAATACTATAACCCCAATCAAGTTCTTTTTCTAAAGGAATTATAAATTCTTCGATAAATTTTAATACAGGCATTAATTTATACTTTGGATTTTTTAAGAAACCAATTAAAAGCTCCATAGGACAGTTTCCAGCACCTCGTCCAAGTCCAGAAATTGTAACATCTAAGTAAGAAGTTCCATAAGTTAATGCTTCAATAGTATTTGCATAAGCTAATTGCATATTATTATGTGCGTGAATACCAATTTGTTTACCATTTGTTTGTGCAACTTTTAAATACTTCTCAGTTAATTTATTAATTTGCTCAGGATAAAATGAACCAAATGAATCTGCAATGTAGATTACATCTACACTTGACTTACTAACAGCTTCTAATACTTCATCTAATTCATCATCAAATGATTTTGAAATAGCCATAATATTAATAGTAGTTTCATAACCTTTAGCATGAGCTTCCTCTACAAGTTCAATTGCTGCTGGGATTTGGTGAATATAAGTTGCAATTCTAATCATGTCAACAACTGAATCTTCTGCTGGAAGTAATTCTTCATTTACCGTTCTACCAATATCAGACATAACTGCTATTTTCATATTAGTGTCATTATTTCCAACAATTCTTCGAATATCTTCTTCTTTACAGAAGTTCCAAGGTCCAAATTCTTCTTCACTCATAATAGTAGGTGAATTATTTTTTCCAATTTCCATATAATCAATTCCTGCTGCAACACAAGTTTCATAATGTGCTTTTACAAAATCATCTGTAAAGTGAAAATTGTTTACTAATCCACCATCTCTAATAGTACAATCAAATACTTTGATATCTTCTCTTACTGTAAGTATTGAACCTTTTCTCTCAATCATAAATACTTCCTATTCTCTTTTAATAATAATTATTGAAATAATATCTTAACACGGCTCAATAAAACCTTTAAAGTATTGATTAATTTATTTAGTATGAGTTTAGTTTTAAAACTTCATCAATTTTGTCATACGAATATATTTCGTAATTTGAAGTTTTTTCTTTTATAGCTGTTACTGCCATTCTATCTGCTAACTCATTTCCTTCAATACCTGAATGACCTTTTACATGTTTTATTTCTATTAAATCTTTGATTCTTTCATATAAATCATGTGTTTTTTTAATAAGTTCAAGGTTTTTAATCTCGCCACCTTTTTTAGTCCAACCTTTAGCTTTCCATCCATAAGCCCAAGTCGTAATACAATCAATACTATATTTTGAATCTGAAAAGATTGTGATAATATTTTCAGAACTTGTTTGTTTTGCTATTACTAGTGCTTGATAAAGTGCATTTAATTCTGCAATATTATTCGTACCCACTTCCACAAAATCTCCATGTAAAAGTACTGGATTTCTTTTATTTGAGTATATGGCTAAACCACTTCCTGCAAATCCAGGATTTCCAGAACATGCTCCATCACAATATATTCTAATATGTTCTTCATCATCATTTGTTTCTTTTTCTACATCTTTTGATTTAATATTGTTAAAATCTAGTACTGTAAGGTAGTTTTTTAAAATCTGTTCTTGTGCTTTAATAGCTATCTTACCTGTTAAAAGCATAAGTCTATTTGCATCATTTCTCAAAATTTCTTTTTCTAAAATTTTTTCTTTCCAGTTTTCATCTAAAGGAAAGGGTAGGTCTAAGATTTTAGATTGTGTTTTGTTTAATGTATCATCATACGATATGAGTTCGATAAATTCTTTAGTAATTAGCATATATTTTCCATATTTTTTTGTGAATTATATCAGATTTTACTTTTGTTTTGATATTTAATAAATAAGAATAATCCAAGCATAATAAGTATTAATCCTATAATAGAAAAAGTAGAAATAGATATATTTCCAAAAAGCAAAAATCCACCAATCATTGCAAATATAACTTCACTAGCTTGTGTTGCATCTACTGCAGCTATTTCATCAGAATTTTTTGCCATTCCTCTAGCATATAAAAATATTGTAGTTGCAAACACTCCTGAAAATAGAGCTACAAATGATGAATTTATAACTTGTGAAGAACTAGGAAGTGATGGTTGAAAAATTAGTAAAAGTACAATCCAAAAAGGAATAGAACCCAAACACATAAGTACTACTTTATTAAAACTGTTTTTCAATAAAGAAGATTTTATATGAGGTACTTTAGTATTTGAGCCATTTTGACTTTCCCAAATCAATTGATTTCCTAAGGGATAACAAAATGAGGCAACAAGTACAGGTATTGCACCATATATAAAAGTTGAAAATTCAAAATTATCAATATGAGATAAGTTAACTAAGCAAACACCTATAAAAATTATAGATGAAAAAAACCAAATCTTTTTAGGGAAGGACTTTCCAAAAAATAGCAATACAAACAAAGTAGCTACAATAGTAAATTGCCAAGATGCAGCAATAACCCAACCAGGTGAGTAATCAGCAGCAAAACATATAAGAGCATAAAAGAAACCAAAGCCTATAGTTCCGCTTATTATCCAAAAAATATAGTTTTGTAAAAAAAGATTAGTAACTTCTTTGAGTCTTTTTATTCCACCTTGAAAAAGTAAAATAACAGCTAGAAATAAAATCATAAAAAAATATCTAAGTGTTGCTGAATATAGCCAATGACCATTTTGAACACTCATTAACTCATTTAATACAAATGTAGTACTAAAAAAAGCTCCTGATATTATTCCTAAAACTATTAATTTAAACATTCATTTTTATTCTTATAATCTAAAATCTGAATAAGGGACTTAAATTCCAAGGAATTGAAACTAGGATTAAAACTAAACCAATTGTAAAATATATAATTTGTGTTTTGTATTTTTTTCTTTCATCATCTATTCTTTTTGATTTAAATGATCCTATAGTAATAAGAATAATAGCAAGTAACATAATACTAGTATGTTCAACTGCAAAGAATCTTAATTCATAAACAGACATTGAATCTTTTACATTTTCTAAAAACATATTTATTTTTTCACTTGTATAAGATAGATAAAGACCTACAACCAATTGAAGATGAACAAAACCTACAGTTATATGTGAAAATATTTTATTAAATTTTGAAAAAGGCTTATTTCCAAAAAAACCTGTATATAAACAGTACAGATGTACAAACAGTGTTATAAGTACTAACCAACGTAGACTTGAGTGTATTATTAATTCTATTGATTCCAATATATTATTCCTTTAATTGTTTTAAATTTTTTTCATTTTTCATTTCTTTTATATATGGCAAAAAAATGTGGGACAGAAGGTACTTGTGTATCGTCATAAGCTAAGAAACTTATTTCTTCTAATTTATCATCATGTACAAATTTATTAATTTCGTAATAATCTAAAGGTAAAGGTATATCATCTTCTTGCGTACCTTTTTTTCTACTTCTACAAGAAACCAGAGCATGACCTTGTTTCTTTAGAAGACTTGAAATAGCTTTTCTTGCTTGAACTCTATATTTTCCAGGAAGTACTTGTATAGTATTGCATTCATAAACTACATCAAAGTTTTGAAGCCAGCTTTTATCATAATCAAATAAATCTGCAACAAGATAAGTAACTTTAGAATTGGGATATCTTTTTTTACAAAGTTTTATAGCTTCTTTAGAGATGTCAAATCCAATTACTTCATATCCATATTCACTTAAGGCTTCTGCATCATCGCCTAAACCACAACCAACTACTATTGCTTTTTTTTGTTTTGAAAAGTTCAGATTTTCTTTAAGCCATTTGACTAAGTAAGGACTTGGCTCTAAATCAGACCAAAAAACTGCCTTGTAATCACCCTGTGCATCTGTATAAATAGAATCAAACCAGCCTGTAGGATTATCGTTTTCTTGATACTCTTTAACCATTTGTTTATATGCTTTAGGATCGAACTTCTTCATTTGTTTTATTTAGCTTCTTTAATAATTTGTAGTAATGTCTCTTGTGTTTCTTGAGCTAAATCTAAGAAATCAGGATTAATATCATCTATTAATTGAGTTAATGAATTCATGGCAATATTAGTAGTACCATTATCTGTATATACAGAAATTTTACATGGCATAATTACTGACAAAGACATATCTTGACTTAAAAATTCTTTTGCAACTTTTGGATTACATACATCTAGTATTTGACACTCTTTTTCAAAGTCAATACCTTTTGAATTTAAAGTGTTTTTGACATTATGTATATGTAAAACACCAAAACTATAGTTTGATACTATTTTTTGTATTGTATCAACTACTTCTTGGACACTTTTTTTTGATTCTTCTATATAATGCATTTATATTTTTCCTCTTATTTAAAAAACTTTGTAATTATAATATCTTCTTTATGCAAAGTAGCTTTTACTAAACAGTATTTGAAGTAGTTTTAATACTCTGTTTTTTTTTCTTTAAAAATGATGTTGTAAAAAATATTTCTTTTTGAAATAAAATCAATGATAAAATTAATGAAAGCATAGCAAAGATAAATAAAGTTGCAATAATAACAGAACCTTCAAATTGTAAAATTGAACTTAAAAACATCGTAACAATTACTAGAGCTATTAAAAGTCCAGTCATTGTACAAAGAGATATAGATCGATTTATATTTTGCATTCTAATTGTAAGAGATAATCTTCTTTCTCTTGACTTTTCTTCTGCAAGTTTTTTTGCTTCTTCGGTTTTTTTATTTTCAATACCAGCATCAATTTTTTCTACTTTATCAATAATCCTAGCTAGTCTTCCTGTAAAAACATTTAATAGTCCAGCAACACCTGCTAATAAAAAAACAGGAGCGACTGAAAGTTGAATTAAATGTGAAACAGTATTTACTTCACTTGGAGCTATAGGGAGAGTCATTTTTTGTCCTAATTGATTATATTATCTTATCTGTTTTACAATTTTAGCATAATTTGTATTTTCAATTATTTTTATTTGGATATAATTCATAAAATTTGCGAATATAGTAAAAGGTGTAAAATGGCAAAAGGTAAAAAAACTCTAATTAAAGAGATTAAAAAATTAAATGATAATGAAATTATGATTAATGGAAAAGAATATATTATTATAGATGATATTGAAAACATAGAGACTGCAGTTACAATGAAGATTTCATCAAATGGTAATAGAATTTTAAGATTTGAAGACCTTAATAAAAAAGCAAGAATTGATGTAAAAAGAAATATAAATATTATGAAATATACTTTTGGAAATAAAGAAGCAGCAGCAAACTTTAAAAAAGGATATGATAAGAATTTTTTAACAAAAGATGATTCTTCTGAAGTAATAGGGCATACAACTTGTCATAAAAAAGCTATGGAAATGATATACAAATTTACTGATAAAAAAAGTGCTGATTATGATAAAAAATCAGGGCACACGAACTTTTATTTATTTGAAGAAATTAAAGATTAATAAATTGTATTACAATTTGAAATAAAACAAAAGTAGTTTTTTTAAACTCTGTATACTTCAATAATATTACTTTAAAAGGAAATTTATGAAAGTTTGCGGAATTGAGTTAAAATCTAACTACACTATATTAACAGTTGTTGATTATTCATCTGATGATATAATTGATTATATAGATTTAAAAATAAAAAAGATTGCTTTAGAAGATGATGAAGATAAAAAAAGTGTTTTAAAATACCTTGATGAGGTAAACAATTTTTTTGATGAAAATAAAGTTGAACAAATATTAATAAAAAAACGTTCTAAGAAAGGATCGTTTTCTGGTGGTGCAATAAGCTTTAAGATGGAAGGTTTAATACAATTATATTTTAATGCAGGTGTTAAATTAGTAAGTTCACAAAGTATAAGTTCTTATGAAAAGAAAAATGACATAATCTTTCCAAAGGAACTTAAAAAATATCAAGAACAATCTTATTTATGTATTCTATCTAGTATTTCTAAATAATAGTACTTAATATAGATAGTTATACAAACAAAATTATATTACAAGGATAATGAGATATCATCTAATATAATGTCACTAATTCTATCTGAACTTCCAAAGTGTTTTAATAGTACAAAATCAATTGTAGGATATTCTTCTTTCAATTCATTTAGAATATCTGGTAAATCAACACTTACATGTTTTCCTGAATTTAGAAAATATGGATAAAAATATATTTTTTTAATATTTTGAGAAATAAATTTTTTAGCAACACTTTGTATACTTGGCGTAGCAAGTTCTAAAAATGCAGCTTCGATCTCAGAAAAGTTTTCATCTTTGTTTTTTATTTTATTTACTAAATCAACAAATTCTTCATTTGATAGACTTCTTTTACTTCCATGTGCAATCAAAACTAATGCTTTCATTATAATCCTTTAAATTTTTGGCAAACAACAGTATATTTTAATTGTGTTTAATTTCTTATTCAATTAAAATTTTGTTCTCAAACCTATAACACTACATAATAGACACTAGTTTTTATTAGTAAAATCTTTATTTTTTCATAAATTTTAGAATCTTTTTGTTTTTTTATATATTTTATGGAAAAACAAAGTAAATTTGGGATAGTATACTCGTTCAAGTTTTTAATCTAGAAGTATACATCTTTAAATTTATATAATTTTGCCATGTTTGTTAGTATTTACTATTACAATTTTGACAGAGTTAATATGCATTTTTGATTTGATCTTAGGTTATTTAGCATATTAAACACAAAAGGAATTGCAATGGCAGATTTAGTAAACGGAACAGTAAAATGGTTCAACAGTGAAAAAGGTTTTGGATTTATTCAACCAGACGATGGTGGTAAAGATTTATTTGTACACTACAGACAAATCAACAACTCAGGTTACGGAAGAGTTTCTTTAGAAGAAAATCAAAAAGTTACTTTTGAAGTTGCTGAAGGTGAAAAAGGTCCTCAAGCAGAAAACGTTACAGGACTGTAATCTTTCATTAAAAGGATAGTATTTTATACTATCCTTTTTTTTTAACTCAATTTTTAAACTAACCACATAACTAATCACACTTTAATTTTCAAAACTAATAAATTTTATTCACAGACAATTGGGAGAGCTGGCTTAATCCATTACCTTGGAAGGGTAACGTAGTTCATTCTACCGTCGGTTCGAATCCGACATTGTCTGCCAGTTTATAAATAGAAAAGCCTAAACTTAATGTAATTTATATTCTACATTTGAAAGAATATTATTCCTTAAAATGCTCTTTTAAAGCCCTAATTATAATTCCATTCTTAGATATTCTTTCATCTTTAGCAGCTTCATTTACAAGCTCATAGATATCCATTGGCACTGTTACTGTAAAAGATTTAGTTTCTATTGTTTTGTTCTTTTTTATCTTCTCAACAACATTAGACATGGAATCTATTAGCTTCTTAGTTTCAATTGGTTTGTGTACGAAGCTTGTCACCTTTAAAGATATA
>Ga0115571_1003464_pt1 | contig 9962 bp, 5 predicted proteins | sample COGITO_mtgs_1205_FD_87293 | JGI IMG/M metagenome (GOLD analysis project Ga0115571, IMG submission 87293) | Pelagic marine microbial communities from North Sea - COGITO_mtgs_120531 | ecosystem: Environmental > Aquatic > Marine > Epipelagic | place: Germany:Helgoland, sampling site Kabeltonne, North...
AACAGGCGTTGTTTAAACTTATCAATCACCACTGAATAATAATCATTATCGAAAAGTCGCGCATCCACCCTAGCTTGTCTCAAAAAAAACAGACCGATGGGCATTAGGATCAAGTCTGCCATCCAAACAGAATAAGCACCATTAACAAAACCAGCGACGGCCCACTTCTCACTGAGTATGCTGGCTACATAATAAAAAATATAAAAAAATATGGAAATAATTACTGGAAAACCTAGCCCTCCTTTCTTGATAATGGCACCAAGCGGTGCTCCTATCAAAAACATAACCATACAAGCAAAAGCCTGACTGTATTTTTTAAATTTGGCGATTTTATATCGCTCCGATTCGAATCTAAGTCGCTGTAATTTAGACTTACTGCTTGAAATATTAACCTTATAGGCTCTAATCTTTGTTAACGCCCATTGCAGAATTAAACCTTTTTTACGGACTGTGGTAAATAAAGAATCTAAGCCTTTTAAAGACATCTGAGCCAATTTTGGACTTTGCTTCTTTGGAAAATAATTATTTAATTCCTTGTTTTTTCGATTTTTTTTCCATGAAGAAATGGGCATAATACTATCTCCTGATACATCCTGAAAACTAGAAGTGACAAGATTGCTATTAATCATAGAAGTCTTTACTTTTCTCGATCGGTTCTGTTTATCATTATTTTTGATCAGCGTATTTGTTTTTAACTTCGATGAATCGGTTTTATTCTCATTCTTCTTTTGAAAACGTGCTCTATCCAGGCGATGGAACAAATAATTTTTAGAAAATTCATGTATTCCAACTAATGCTAATTCTTGCTCCGAATGAAGTGAATCGATATCTGAAGTCAATTCCTCAATATTTTTCATTTGTCTATTGTTCTGAAAAAGCTCTTCCCTTGTTCTTTTAAGATCAAAAGAAGATAGACTAAACATCATATACATTTGATCGAAAGAAGTGCGCTGAAATTGATCTACCCGATTGTTCTTGGTCGCCTGCTGATTAAAATATTGTCCATCGAACAATTCTAATTTCAAATACTTATCGTTATACATTGAAAACATTCTTGAAGAATCGGCTAAAATGACAAAATTATTACCGTTTTTACGTGTATGATCATAGATCATAACATCCTTTAATGTAATGTTATCATTGAATTTTTCGTTGACTTTGATACTATAATTAGGAATACCATTGTAGAAAACTCCTTTTTTAATATCTAAAGCAGGTTTTTGATGTTTGATGTCGTAGATCAGGCTATACGCCTTAAGGTTGGCTGCTGGAACTACGTAATCATTAAAGAAAAATGCAGCTATTGTCAAGGTCAAAATGAAAAAAAATATAGGTCTCAATGTCCTAATAAGAGATATACCAGCACTTTTTATGGCTGATAATTCAAAATTTTCTCCCAGATTGCCAAAGGTCATCAAAGAGGAAATCAAAACACCTAGTGGAAGTGCATTTGGAAGAATATTGATACTGAAATAAAAAAGTAACTCCCCAAAAACTTTGAATCCCAAATTTTTTCCGACAAAATCATCGAAATATTTGAGCATATATTGGACCAATAGAATAAATGTCGTAACAATTGTTGTCAAGAAAAACGGACCAATAAAAGATTTAAGAATGAGTTTATCTAGCCTCCTCATTTTCCCTCAACAATGCTCTTCAAATGAGAGACAAAGATATTTTATAACGATCAACCACCAACAATTTCTTTCAAGTCATGTATCAAACCCTCCCACAGATCAGAGACTTCCTGATCATCTAAATCAGAATAGTCAGTAATTTTTATGTAAACTTCTTGGGTCAGTTCATTCATTTCCAGTCGTATTTCGATGGAATTTAAATCGTCATCGTCTTCTCCCTCAAACTCAAATTTAATATATTGATTGGCTTTGATCGAAACAATTCTGGCCCTATTTACCTCGCCATCCCAAAGCATAGTATATACTTTGTCTTCCGTGATATTGACGTCATCTGCGAACCACTGCGAAAGTCCAGATGCAGTACTGATATAAGGAAACAACATCTTCCGTGATGCATTGATGCTGTATTCTCCTATAAACTTACTTTTATTCATAACAATAAGATTTTAGACAAGGTAATAAAAAATATTAGCCCAATCATAATTAATAATAATTTGTTGTTAAATTGCGCTCCTTTCAATACGTGTACTATAACATGGCGAGGTAGCTCAGTTGGTTAGAGCGTCGGATTCATAACCCGGAGGTCAGGGGTTCAACTCCCCTCCTCGCTACTAATATAAACATCTTTAAGAGCTACCACTATTCTTTCATCTTTATTTTTCTGTTATCCTTTTTTTGCTACCATATTTTTATTTAACACGTAAAAATTATAAAAATAACATAATAAAATTGGGACTATTTTCAATTATTCAGTAGACGAGATCAGAACTTCCCATTCTTTGGTCAATTGATCTAATTCATTCTTTACTTTTTGAAATTGATCATTTAACTTGGAAAGTTTATCGCTATCCTGATAAACCTCTGGTTGGGTCATCTCTGTTTCTAAATATTTTATCAATACCTCTCGTTCCTGTATTTTGTATTCTAAATCAGATACCTTCCTTTTCAACGTCATCTGAGATTTGGGCTTGATTAGTTTTTTTTTGAATTTTTTATTTGATTTTTTCTCTTTTTTTACAGCCAAGTTCGTTGGTGATGTACGCTGACTCATCCACCACTGATATTCTTCATAAGTACCCGGATATTCCTTTAATTGATAATCTTCAATCCACCAAATTTTGTTGGCCACCTTCGTGATAAAATGCCTGTCGTGTGAAACCACCAAAAATGTACCCTCATATTGCTGCAAAGCCTGCACCAAAATACCTACCGAAAGCATATCTAGGTGGTTAGTAGGCTCATCCAGTAATAAAAAGTTGGCTTCAGAGATCAGGGATTTGGCTAGAGCTACTCGAGATTTCTCACCTCCGGAGAGTACCTTTATTTTTTTGAATACTTCATCTCCACTGAACAAAAAACATCCCAAAACATCCCGTAATTCTTGCTCATTTTTGCCAGTTCCTTGCTGTTTGAGCTCTTCAATGAGGTCATTGTTGATGTTGAGCGCCTCCAGTTGGTGCTGTGCATAAAATGACATCAATACATTATGACCTGTTTCCACTTGACCTTCATGCCCTTCGGTACCCGCTATGATACGTAAAACAGTTGATTTTCCCTTACCGTTTGCACCAATCAATGCCACCTTATCCCCACGCTGTAAACCCAGACTTGCCTTTTCTAAAATATCTAAATCTCCATAGGACTTACTAATGTCTTGAAGTCGCTTTACATGGCGTCCCGACTGAGTCTTAAAATTAAATTTAAAATTGACCCGCATGTTTTCATCAATAACTGCTTCAATCCTATCTAATTTTTCCAATTGCTTTACCTTAGACTGGGCCTGTTTAGCCTTAGATGCTTTTGCTTTGAATCGCTCTATGAATCTTTCAGCTTCTTTGATTTTTTGCTGTTGATTTTCAAAAGCATTTTGCTGTACCTCATTGCGTAATTCTTTTTCCGCAAGATAATAATCGTAATTACCCGAGTACAAATTGAGTTTACTCGCATATACTTCAACTATTTTATTTACCGTGCTGTTAAGAAAGGTGCGATCATGAGAAACAATGATATAAGCACCTTCATAACTCTGTAGGTAAGACTCAATCCATTGTATAGAAGGTAAATCTAAGTGGTTGGTAGGCTCATCTAGCATCAAGAGGGAAGGCTTCTCTAAAAGTAACTTAGCCAACATGACACGCATCCTCCACCCTCCCGAAAACTCTCTGAGTGGTCGTTTAAGATCTGCCGTCTTGAATCCTATGCCCTCCAATAATTCCTCCGCTTGAGACTGAATCCTATAGCCATCAGCCGCGTCAAACTGCTCCTGCAATAAAGACAGTCTTTCCAGTAATTTATCTGTATAATTCTCTTCGATCTCCTTGAGAATTACATCTATTTGATGTTGCAAATCAAGGGCCTGATGAAAAGCCTGCATAGCTACTTCAAGTATGGGTTCATCGCTTTGGTAGGAAAGCAGATCTTGATTCAAGAATCCAATAGAAGTGCTTTTACTTTGAGAAATATTTCCTGAAGCCAATTCTACCTCTCCCACCAGCATCTTGAGTAAAGTAGACTTACCGGTACCGTTAAGACCAATTAGGCCTATTTTGTCTTTGGGTGTAATGAATAAAGAGGCGTCCTCATAGAGAATTCGCTCACCTATGTAATAACTAATATTATCAATACTGATCATGCGGGCGCAAAGGTAGACAAGACCCTTCTTTTATGCCAAATTCAACTCTAATTACTTAAAAATAAATAATTACATCCATCTTAATCGCTTGAGAGCACATAACATGTTAAGAGAATCGTCATCAACTTTTTTTCTGGATTGATCCAGCGGCCTTCTATTAATGGATATGAATTCTTTGTAAATAGGTTAAAAAATCAACTGACGGGTTTCACATCATTAAGCACGCCATCTAACTCCAACACAGATATCAAGCATGCTAAAGCTCCACTTATCTGAAGATATGGGTCTACATAACTGAAGAAAAATTATATTTGTTATGGTAATTAAAAAAAAGGTTGTCAAATAAAGAAGTTTATATCGTGTCTGCTGTTCGTACCCCCCTCGGTAGTTTTGGTGGAATGTTTGCCGACTTATCAGCGACTGAATTAGGAACCGCAGCGATTAAAGGAGCCTTAGAAAAAGGAAATATTGACCCAAAGAATGTTGACGAAGTTTTTATGGGTAATGTCTGTTCGGCCAATTTAGGCCAAGCACCCGCTCGTCAAGCTGCCCTGGCCGCTGGTATTCCGAATACCGCCCCTTGTACTACGGTAAATAAAGTCTGCTCCTCTGGTGCCAAATCTATCATGTTCGCTGCCCAAAGCATTATGTTGGGCCAAGCGGATGTTTTAGTAGCAGGGGGCATGGAAAACATGTCTGCCATTCCTTATTATATTCCCAAAGCCAGATATGGTTATAAATATGGCGATGCAGCCTTGATCGACGGATTACATAAAGATGGTTTACTAGACCCATATGATGAGATCGCAATGGGTGTGTTTGCTGATCAAACGGCTGAAAAATACAATATCACAAGGGCAGAACAAGATGCTTATGCCATTCGATCTTACCAAAATACTGCTTTAAATACTGAAAACGGGGTTTTCTCCAATGAAATAGTAGGGGTTTCTGTACCACAAAGAAGAGGCGAATCCAGGCTCATCCTTGAAGATGAAGAATATAAAAATGTCAAATTTGAAAAAATCTCCCAATTGCGTGCTACTTTTTCACAAACAGGCACCGTAACCGCAGCCAATGCATCAACGATGAATGATGGGGCGGCAGCTTTGATTTTGGCAAGTGCTACCGGCGTCAAAAAATATGATTTAAAACCAGTGGCAAAAATTTTATCTTTTGCAGATACCGCCCATGAACCGGCATGGTTTACCACGGCACCAACCCATGCAGCTCCAAAAGCCTTGACTCTTGCTAAGTTAGATCTTGTCGATGTGGATTATTTCGAGATCAATGAGGCTTTTTCTGTGGTGCCCCTGGCTTTTAACAAAATGTTGAATATCGATATCAAAAAGGTAAATATACATGGCGGCGCCGTTTCTTTGGGTCACCCTTTGGGTGCATCAGGAGCGAGAATTGTCACGACGCTGCAAAATGTATTGCAATCTAATGATGCCACTATTGGTTGTGCGGCCATTTGCAATGGCGGGGGAGGCGCGAGTGCTATGGTTATCGAGCGCGTATAATTTTTTTACTGATAAAAGATTCTCCAACGATGGGTGCTTGCTTCGTTTAGGAAGCTAATAAATAAGAATGATACTTTATAAAAAAACAGAACGAAAGTAATTTCTAAGCATTATTCCCAGGTATTTTGTACAATATCTGCTTACTATATACGCTGTAAAAATGAAGCTTCAATCCTGCCTTTGAATTATCTCCCTATTTTATCTATAAATCTAGATCTAGAGAACATATTATTCCGACAAAGAGATACAAGTGTTTTATGATCGCTCATAAATAATTGATAATGTTTTTTATAATTCAAACCTATTTATTTGCGCCCTCGATAAATAATTTTTGCAATGCTTTTTTTGTGACTTTACCCATTACATTTCGGGGGAGATCAGTCTGAATTAAATATTTTCGAGGTATTTTGTATCCAGGTAATTTATCTTTTAACCATTCCTTTATTGCTGTCGTAGTTTCTTGATCACGGGTCATGATAAGACTTGCCCCTATGATTTCGCCCCATTCCTCATCCGGAATACCTACAACGGCACAATCTTCAATAGCTGAATGCTTCCTGAGCACTTCTTCGATCTCCAAAGTAGATATTTTATAACCTCCGGATTTGATGATGTCAACTGAATTTCTACCCAATATTTTATAACTACCTTTTTCAAAAACAGCTATATCACCCGTTTTGAACCAGCCATCTATAAAGGATCCTTCGGTTTCGCTTGGTTTCTTCCAATATTCTTTAAAAACATTGGGCCCTTTGACTTGAATTTCTCCTGATATGCCATCGACTACCGTATGGTTATTTTCATCTGCTATTCTTATCGTAACTCCTGCAAGGGCTACGCCAATATGACCAGGCTTTCGAGTTCCCCTATAGGGATTACTTATTGCCATGCCCATTTCGGTCATCCCATATCGTTCTAATAAAGTATGACCACTGATCTTCTCCCATTCGTCAAGGGTGGAAATCGGTAAAGCCGCAGATCCCGACACCATCAGTCGAAAATTCTTAAAGGAAGCGGCTATTTTTTGTTGGTCTGTTGCGGTTAATTCCTTCCAATAATGAATGAGGCGATAATAAATGGTTGGAACGGCCATGAAAAGATTGACCTCTTGTCTACAAAAGACATCGAATACTTTTTTAACCTCAAATTTCTCTAAAAATTCACAGCAAGCCCCACTCCACAGTGCACAACTTAAAATATTAATGATCCCATGTACGTGATGAAGTGGGAGAATATTTAATATGTGATCTTCTTTTGTCCATTCCCATGAAGTCACTAAGGACTTAATCTGAGCTTCAATGTTTTGGTGGGTACTGACCACTCCTTTGGCTTTGCCTGTAGTGCCACTGGTATAAATGATCATGCCTCTCCGATCAAGGGAAATCTGTGGCAGTCTTGGCTTTTCCTCCCCCACTGACAGCATTACAGCTTCTATGGGAATTCTTCGTAATTCAAAATCTTGAAATAGAGGCTCAATAAGCGCTCTATAACCATATGAAAAAACCACTGCCTCAGCCTGAGCATCTTCAATGACATACTTTATCGCATCGAAAGGATGTTTGACGCAAAGTGGAACCGCAATGCCGCCTGCACGCCAAATCCCCCATTGAATACATGCGTATTCAAAACTAGGAGCCACGATAAAAGCAATTCTAGCTTCATTGAGATCTACTTTATCTTCCAAAAGAGCAGAAGCAATTTTTTCTGACTCCTTCAACACTTGCCGATAGGTATAATTTCGATGATTATTACGAATCGCAATTCGGTCTAGATGATTAAAAGCATTTTCAATAAGATTGATCATGGGATTTAGTAATTATGCTTATCTGGGTTTGGATGAGGTCTTTGTAAATATCAATAAAACGCACACAACCGTCGAAGTAAAGATAACAAGAAATTAAAATCAATTATAAAATTGAAATGGTAGCTGAGACATAGATAAAAAATTCGAAAAGTATCTGTTGATACTGGTCTTGATCAGACAATCTATGGAAGGACAGAACTCAGATTCATTTAGTAAATAATTAAACTGATACATAGGCTTCTTATCAATATATAAATGAGTACCTTAACGGATGATAATAAATAACGTTTAGAATTTAAATAACATGAAGTTCCTGTTTTTTTTAACCCTGCCTTTTGTTATCCTATCATGCAATGATCCAGCCTCACAGGTCCATTCAAGTCAAACAAGTTTGACTTCAGAAGAAGGCCTCTTTCTTGATTCTCTTGTTATGCCAGTGGGCTTTCATGTGGAAGTCTATGGCCGCGTAGACAATGCCCGATCTATGGTCATGAGCCCGGATGGAACGCTGTTTGTCGGCAATAAGGCCAATGGTTCCGTTTATGCCCTACAAGACAGAAATAATGATATGAAAGCGGATACGCTATATATAATAGCCAAGGATTTAATCATGCCTAATGGCATTGCCTTCAAAGATGGCGCACTGTATGTTGCTGAAGTAAATAAGCTATGGCGCTATGATGCTATTGAAGATCGTTTAAATGATCCCAAAGCCACTTTAATATACAATGACTTCCCTGAAGACAGCCATCATGGATGGAAGTACATCGCTTTTGGGCCAGATGGTAAATTATATGTACCCGTAGGTGCCCCTTGTAATGTTTGCGAAACTAAAGATGACACCTATTATGCCTCAATTATCAGTATGGATGCCGATGGAACCAATCGAGAGATAGTGGCCAAAGGGGTACGGAATACCGTTGGTTTAACTTGGCACCCAATAACTGGAGAAATGTGGTTTACGGATAATGGTAGAGATTTACTAGGTGATGACATGCCTTCATGTGAATTGAATCGACTCAGTGCGATAGGTCAACATTTTGGATTTCCTTATTGCCATGCTGGGCTCATATTAGATCCTGAATTTGGTCAAGATAAAAGTTGTGAAAATTACACCCCTCCAGCATTCAATTTAGGGCCACACGTCGCTCCTTTAGGCCTTAAGTTTTACACGGGAAATATGTTTCCTCCTTCTTATAAAAATAAAATAATTATTCCTGAACATGGTAGTTGGAACCGATCCAAAAAAGCTGGCCACACTGGATATAAACTATCCCTTGTCACCGAGGAGAATGGCGTTGGCATCCATTACGAAACTTTTGTTGAAGGTTTTTTAAATAAGAGTACGAATACTACTTGGGGACGTCCCGTGGATATTTTGGTACTTGAAGATGGTTCGATACTCATCTCAGATGACAAAAGTGGCACAATTTATAGGATGAGTTATCTATGATGAACAAAATATCGATTTACTTCATCATAGCAATAAATCTGTACTCTATGGAACAAGAAATAAGACGATAATCAGAGAGACCTAAATACTTTGTTTTTAACTTAGCCGATTTGAATAAATTAATTCCTATCGAATTCTATTTGCTGATGACACATTTTGCATTTTCTTAATTCGCTATATATATTGCTTTTAAAAATACAATGGAGGATTCTTAAAGAACGTCTAAATATTGATATCAATACTGTAATTCTATAAATAAATAATTTTATATGGAGCTATATAACTCATTTTTAGGCAACTCACCCCATTGGTATAAAAAAACGATTTTAGCCTTTTTGGTACTCAATCCATTTTTGCTTTTAATCATTGGACCCACAGCTACCGGATGGCTCATTATTGGTCAATTTATATTGACCTTGGCCATGGCCCTTAAATGTTATCCCCTCCAATCTGGAGGCTTAATAGCGCTGGAAGTGGTATTTATGAAAATGACGAGTCCTGAAACAGTATTCCATGAAATAGAGGGAAATTTAGAAGTGCTTCTCTTATTGGTGTTTATGGTTGCCGGTATTTATTTTATGAAGCCTCTATTGATGTTCATTTTTGGTAAAATATTTATAAAAGTACGCTCTAAAATTGTGCTATCCCTACTTTTTTGTTTTATCTCTGCTTTTTTAAGTGCTTTTTTAGATGCCCTCACAGTCACTGCAGTGCTGATCAGTGTTTTTGTTGGTTTTTACCAAGTGTATCACAAAGTTCACTCAAGTCCAAGTGACGACAATGGAAGCAATATTCTAGATAAGGAAGAACTAAGTGGGGAAACATTAGACCAATTTAGAAGTTTTTTGAGAAGTTTAGTCATGCATGGAGCTGTAGGTACCGCCTTGGGTGGTGTTTGTACCATTGTTGGTGAACC
>Ga0115571_1003477_pt1 | contig 9940 bp, 8 predicted proteins | sample COGITO_mtgs_1205_FD_87293 | JGI IMG/M metagenome (GOLD analysis project Ga0115571, IMG submission 87293) | Pelagic marine microbial communities from North Sea - COGITO_mtgs_120531 | ecosystem: Environmental > Aquatic > Marine > Epipelagic | place: Germany:Helgoland, sampling site Kabeltonne, North...
GTAGATAAAATTTGATAGAGGCCATTGCGCTGCGCTTTGGATGCCCCACTTTCTTCAAAATCAGCGTTCTGTTCAATACCGAACATACGCTGACCTTCTTTTGCCAAGTCAATAAGATTGACCGCCTCGCCGTTTACAGTGACTACTTCTCCTGGTTTTTTATTAACCCAACGACCTCTTACTTTTTTCTGGGTCTTATATCGGCTTTCTTTGGCTTTTTTAATTGCAGATTTAATAAACGTAATTGGTGAACCGCGTCTACTATTTACTCGCTCTTGTCCCGTCGCACGCTCAGTTTCAGAATCGATCTCGGCTTCTGTTTCAGCGTCAACATCAACATCAACACGACTATCAAACCCGTATTTATCTGCCTCTGGATTAACAGTCTGCATTAGCGACCATGACCCGTCTTGATTCTTTTTAAAGAAGACACTGGTATTAGTTGAGTCTAGGTTTGCGTCAGCATCAATTTGAGTAGAGCCTGTGTTTCTTCTAGCTTCTACAGCAGCTCGTAAGAAAGCGTCTGACATCGTTGCAAACTCACTGCCTTCCTCGAAGCTAATAGGTTCGCCTTGGTTCTTTCCAAGTTCTTCTTGGTCTAAATCATCGAATACTTGTGCAAATTCTTCACGGGCTTGTTCAGTGGTTTCGAAGGTTTGGTTTGGGTCACGAGGCTTATAATTTTCTTGCCTACCAACGTTCTGTTCTTGCGGGGCGGACATCTCAGCGCGGCCTTGGAAAAAGTCTACTTCGTCCTCGTTATTCTCGCGACCTTCACCATCATCAAAACCATCGTCATCCATATTCCGAACTTGTGGCCCTTGTTCGTCCTCGTAGGCCTTCTTCCGTCTTTCGAGTGCTTCCTTTAGTGGTACGCTTTTTACTGACCCGCCTTCCGGCATCTGTTTTTTCCCAGCATCAATCGCGCTACCTTGATCCTCTGCATTCGTGGCCTGTTCCCATACAAGTTCTCCTTGGCGGTCAAAAACTTGCACAGCAACTGCGTCTCCAACGATTGGTTTAATATCACTGTAACCAAGTGCCTCAGATAACGACGCTTCGCTTGCCTGCGACTTAGCTACTTCTTCAGCGACATCGAAATTTTTAGAGATAATAGTTCCACGACCAGGAATGAAACGTGTGTAAAAAACGTCACCGTTTATTTCTACTTTCTTCGTGGTGTCAGCAGATGCTTCATATTCAGGTTCTTCGCCTTCTACCCACACAGAGTGACGAGCGCTTGTTGGATCGGAGGCCGTGCGTAACATTCTGCTAATCGAGCTACGTGGTTCGGGGGCACTATATCCCATGCCGTTGTTGCCATACTGTTCTTCGTCAACTTTTATATCGGACTGTGTCTGGCGAGCTTCTTCAATAAAGCCCCTTGCTTTCTTCATTACCGAGCCAGCAGCTTCCAGACCACCTACAGCTGTTTGCCCTGCACCAGATATACCCGCACCGCCAAAGAAACCAGCGAACGCGGATTCCCCTAAACGTAGCAATGCGTCTTGTTTTGTGTATTCTTCATCAACAGAAAATCTATTAGCTACACTAATACCTTCTTGCAAAACTTCGGCTATACCTTCTGTAGCACCACCCCCCACTATCGCGCCACTCGCTTTTTTCGCGTACTCAGCAAATGTTGAACCCTCTTTAGTAGAGCGTTTAGATGCAAGTTGGCCGAGATCTCGTATGAGTGTTTTAGTTAAGAGTTCTTCACCTTTTAAACCAATGAATGCTTGCGGTATAGCAAGAGTTGAAGCTCTTAGCGCTGCTTCATCTGCGTCAACAAAGTCAAGGTTTTCACCAAAATTAGAACCCGCCATGCTGGTATACTCTTGACCATACATGCCGACCTTTGCGCCGCCTTTTAAAGTAAGGTTTTTAGTTGGGTTGTTTCTTTGGGCTAATCGATACGAGACGTCGAGTATACGATCTTCAAGCTGATCCGTAGCTTCGCCTTTCATTTTCTTTTCAAAAGCGTCTTTAACTAATCGTTTAGTGACATGTTTGCTTATCTGAGTACCACCGATCTTTGCGACACCTGTTACAGCTGCACCGCCTAGACCTCCGCCAACAGTTGTGAAAAGATAAGGTGTTACCTGCCCTACATTCTTGGAAACTTGTGAGATAAAACCACCCAGCGTTGGGTTATCTATAAATTCTCCGAAGTCTTCAAGGTTTCCAAACTGGCCTGCGTTCTGTTCTTCGCGCGCTCTAGCATTCGCAATATTTTGGGCTGCGGCTTCGTCATCGCCTACTATAGTATTGCCTAAAGCTTTAAAATATTCAGTGTCAGTCGCAATGCCTTCAAGCCCCGCAGTGAACCCGCGCGAGAAAGTCTCAGCAACCCCGACTGGCGTTGCTGCCCCACTTTGTGAAACTGAGTAATCGTAGTCTTCTTTTGTTACGTCTTCGAAGAACCCATCAAATGCTTTTGGCATATTCAGTCCTATTGTTTAGGGCGATTGGCTTGGAATTGCTCTAAGTTATCAACGAAGAAATCATACAATTCTGCGCTGCCTAATTTTTTCCTAAGCTGGCTCGCTGTCATTGCATCACCACTCTGCGTTCTGCCATCGGACTTAAGTAAATGGAACACAGTTGGAGCCCCGGTTTTTTGATTGCGTTCTGCAATGTGCAGTTTGCTCATGCTCGAGTCGGTTGCAACAACTGGTGAATCCTCATCTGTAGCAAGGAAGCTAATTTCAGGTTCGTCGCTCTTGTTATACAACTGGACATATAGACTCAATTGTTCAAACAACCCTTGACGAAGCATCTGCGTCTTTTCCCGAGCTACCGAATTGTTTGGGTTACGTTTAGCTAACCCCATTTGTTGCTTTAATTGGTTCCACGTTTTGGTGAAGCCTTTCCCTGGAGCCGAGAAGATTGCGTCAATCGATTCCATGTCGTAGTCTTTAATTTCACCGTCCTTATCAAAAATTACTTCACCAAGATCTTTCAATGATTCTTGTATCGCTTTATTAGTGTTATTTGATACTTCCTCAAAGAACTCGTCTCGGGTAAATTCGTTATTAGCGCGAGTAGTTTCATTTGAATATTGAGTACTCCTAGCGGCGTCGTAGTCTTTTTTGCTATACCCAGCCATACCCGTATCAAGCATGTTATTGATACGCTGCATGTATTCTTGTCTTTGCGTTTGATCTTGAGCAATCGTAGACAAAGCTGCTTTTATGTATAGGAGATTCTCACGAGATGCCTCGTTGGCTTGTTCTAGTGTTTTAATGCCGTCCGCATCAAGTTTCTTGCGTAATGCTACTAGATCTTTTTCCGTAAGCTTAATCCTGCCCTCAACAAAATCTTGCTCAGTTGCGACCTGAATTTTCTCAGCCGCTTCTTTTAGATCTGGGTCCTTTATCTTGGTGTCGATATCGTCTTTACCTAGTTTCGCATTCAGTTTGTCTACGCGAGCTTGCGCACGCTCGATGAAGGATTTATCACCAGACTTTTTCGCGGTATCTAGGCCCTTTTGCGCAGTTGCTAACTGCTTCTCTGCTGCCACTGTCTGGCTCTCAGTCAACCGCGCTTGTCCAGCAGGTTGGTCCGGTTTTGCATTCAGTTTGTCTACGCGAGCTTGAGCACGCTCGATGTATGATTTATCACCAGAATTTTTCGCGGCCTGTAAGTTCTTTTCCGCAGTTGCTAACTGCCTCTGTACTAGAGGGTTCTCAGTCTCTGCAGTCGAGGTTGTTTCTGTGGCAGCTTTTGCGGCTGCCTCAACCTGTTCCGGTGGAATAGACAACTCTTCGTTGGGAATACTTAACTTGGCACCAGCCTCTTGAAGGATAGCAAGTCTGTCACTGTAGGATTTACCCTTTAAATCTTCTTGCAGGCCCCGAGCCATAGCGGTGGCTCGATCCCTCGGATAAACGTTGAATAGCGCTTTTTCTAGATCGTTCGTCAAGCTACCAACAGTTTGTATAATTAACTGCTCGTTGCCTCTTATGCTCGAATTTTGATCAATGTATTCATTCTTATATTTTTGCTCTTGAGTATTTAGTGCTGCACCTGCACGGTTGCGGACTTTGTTGTATTGTGTAGCGGCATGCTGTGCGACATCATTTACTGACATTAGGGCAACTGGCGCGTCATCTCCCTGCTTGCCGTCCTGTGTTAAATAACGGTTCCCTTCTTCACCTTCGTAACCACCTTGAAGCGTGAAAGTACCATTTGGGCCAACAGATAAACTCTTAAATTCAAATCCTGGGTTGTTCTTTACACCCAGATCTTCATTGCCCATCATAACCAACAGGTCGGACAATCTAGGGTTCAGCTGACCGTTTTTCCGACCTTCGTCAAGTTTAGTAGAAAGCTTAGCTTCATCGATGGTTTCCCCACCGCGACTTGTGATACCTAGCTCATTAGCTATATTGTAAACTTGTGCGGACACCTGCCCGTCACGCTCTAACTGAGCTTTTTCGTCCAGTAGCTGAATTTGCTTCTGTCTAGCAGTCCGCGCGGCTTGTTGATCTCGCGCATAATCGCCTGCGCCCATGTTGCTCAAAAAACCTTTTGCAAATGCACTCATAATTAAAATCCCATAAACACTGCGGTAAGGGCTGCGCCGCCAATTGAACCGAGCATGTTGTAAGTTTGCGCTTTGTGTTGTGCCCTTGCGTTTTTGTATGCAGACTCACGTTGCGCAGCTGAGGCTGCTGCATTACCAAGCGAAGAAAGTGATGAACGCTGGACACCTTGTCCTATATCAATAAGATCCTGCATGAGAGCCCTGTTTGAATCTTTTTGAGCTACTCGAGCATCATTCACGCCCTGGATACCCGCTAAGGTAGTGCCAGTTGATAACGCTGTTTTTTGCGCTTGAATTTGCGCCGGAGTTAAAGTCGCCCCATAACGGCTCGCGTTTCTATCAACAATACCTTGCATCAAAGCATTTGAAGTACCTCTGTCTTCTCGTGCTTGGTCGATTAAGCTCGTATCAGTTTTAGCTTTGTTGAGTAACTCCATCTCGAGCGGTTTTACATTCTCGAGATAATCGTCGTAATCTTTCTGAGTAATATTGGCTAAGGTCTGCTCAGGATCGACCTCGCCGTCCTTGTCGTAGGCAGTTAGGTCGTTATTTGCTACCTTCTCTGCTCGCGCTGCTTCTACTTCAGCTGTTTTTATGGCCGCTCTTTGTATAAGCCCCGCAAAACCGTCGGCCGACGCATGTTGCATTGCTGTCATCATCGTATTAGACATAGTAAATTACCCCTGAGCCTTGTAAGCATCTTTATAGACTTCGTAGCCTTGCGCCCACTTATTGTCTTTAGTGGTTCCGTCTTTATTTTTACTTGCACCATCCATCGCACCAGAAACGAGTTTTCCTGCCGCTTGAAGTTTTGCGTTATCGACGAGTAACTTGTTCTTAGCTCTATCTAGAGTACGGTTAGTGCCAAGATCAGTTAGTACAGAACCCGCTTTTGCAGATTGAGCAGTCTGACCTTGAGCTACGCCAACGCCTGCAGCGCCGCGTTTATTCTGTATATCCAAGGCGGCTGTAGTAGCCTGACCTAATGTGCCTTGATACGCGTTTGATAGAGTCGAAGCGTAGTCACCTGAATTCTGTGTTCGCCCATAAGTTAAGCCTGAAGTTAATCCCTGCATAACATCAGCATTACCTCGACCTCGCGCCAGATTCTTAATGTCATCAGACATAGAATCATTTAACTCATCTACGTTAAGGGGGGCGTAATTTGCGTTGAAATGCTGCGCTTTTTCGGCGCCGACGCGCGCTTCGGTTTTTTCCGCTTCTGTCGCTTCGTAATCTTGTGCGTCTGGTGAACTGCTCATTACAGGGCTCTCGTGTAAATTACCGTTTCCCTCTTCCAACCATACGTAGACAAATGTCTTTCCATAGCCGGAATAGGTGACCTAGTTTCTATCCTGTTGTAACCATGCTCCCTTGCTACTTGCTCAAAGAAGCCTGAATATTTAGTTGCACAACTTCCTCTTCCTTGCGATTTAGCCCAAGCGAGCCAAATAAAAAATGTGCTATCCCCTGTGTACTGACATCTTGTTGATGTCGTTATGAGAAACCCTTCTGGGGCTACCCATAAAATCGCCTCATCGTTTAGACATGCTGCATAGACATCTTCTGGTCTAAACGTGAGGTGTGGCTGTTCGGATAGAATTTCCTCTACTCCGACTTTTACCCAATCCCAGTGTTCTCTAACAGAACCTATGGTTGGGTTAGCCGCCTTTTCCGTAACGTCTGCCTCTGGTGCGCCATGCGCCTGCTAAAGTTCCGCCATATTTAACTCTCCTAGTTACTGCGGTATCAGCCTTACGTGCTCTTCGTTCAGCATCCTCAATACCGTTTGTGAATAGCTGCCCGTAGACTGCTGCTGATGGTAAGTCTGACCACTCTTTATTAGGCATTCTTAGTAAACGGAATAGCGCGCCGTTAATGATGGTGTCTCGATAGTCATTCATTACATCTGTATCGCAGGCTTTACTGTCAAACGTTGGCTTTAAAACCGCCCTTACAATTGTGCTATTAATCTTCTGCACGGCTGGTACTGGGGCTAACCAGAATGTTTTCGCCGTTTGTTGTACAAAGTATTGCGGTACTCCGGCTTCGCTTTTGTTTCTCCACCGCGGTAACCTTTGCTCCAGTAACGTCGTAGTCACAGGTTCTAAGTCCCTACCCTGATGAGTAACCCATAGAATCTTTTGTACTGACGTTTCGCGTGGGGCTTCTAGATCGTACTCGTGCATATTTGGAAACGTACTAACAGGATCTAGGCCTATCTGGTACACCTCCGACTTCTGACAAAGCTCAATAACAGCTGACCTAATAGTATTTTCAATCAGCGAATCAGGGCAGCCAGGAACTAGAGGCAGTATCTCGGGAAGAAGTTCTTCGTAGCCAATTGGCATGTTTTACACTCCCATAGGTGCGGCTGGTCTGCGTTCCGTGTTGGGATTAGTGATTGCATCAATTGCGCCTTTACCACTCACAGCAGCAGTGAAGAGCTGGTAATGCGTACTAGCGCGCTGGTTATTACCGGCGAACTCCGCATCTTTCATATAAGCCATGTAAAGAACGTAGTTCAAAACAGCGTTAGCGAAGATGTCAGGTACAGATAGGTTGTCGGCCTGAGCTACAACAGCGGGGTTAGCTGAGTAAATAATCTCCAAAAAAGCATCGCCATTAACACCTGGGTAAACGTAAAAATTGCGGGGGTTTGCCTCATCGTATAAATAATGTTTGATGATGTTAGTATGTTCCGCATCGCCCGTAGCATTATCTGGGTCATGCCAGTCGGGGGTCTGCGCGTCTAATACTTCACGATCTACTAATCTAACAGATCTTTTGCCCGTGCCACCGCTAGCTGCTGACATATTTCTTATAACTTTTAGCAGTCTGTTGCCGTCGTCTGGAATTGCTTGTTTTGTACCCGCCGCAAGTGTAACAGTCTCATTCGCAGCAGATGCATCTGGCTTTAGTAGCGCAATCTCGCGCTGTGCGTCATTTACCCAAAGTACGAGCTCAGCAACAACAGGCCATCTAACTCCCGTCGTGTCTTGAAGTACTGTCTGTACTCTACTAATTACGCTTTCGACTGTGACTGCCATAATAATTACCTACGAGTTAAGTATTGATTCCCAAGCCGCTTCACGTTCATCGGTCCCAACAGTACGGCCTGCTAATTTGTTTACAACGGCTGCTTTTGGAAAGCCGTCTTGTTTAAAGTTCTTTGGGTTGCCTTCGTCCATTAACTTCTCAAGTGCCGTTACTAACTCAGCATCTGGAGAAGTAGTAGTCTCGATCTCGACAACCTCTTCAAATTCGGCAATCTCTGCCTCTTCTATTGCAATTTGTTTTTCGTCGTAAACCTTTGCACCTGCTTGAATAGCCAAAAAGCCAATCTCGTCACAAATAGTTCTTGGTACCCCAGCTTCGAATAGAACAACTGTTCCGCCTAGGGTGGCCACTCGTAATGGCGTATCGCTTACAATCTTCATGATTAATTCCTATTTTGTTTTGGTGTTGTACTTCTTACAAATAGCCCCCGAAGGGGCTACCTATCAACCTATAATTACGGATAGTGTTAAAGTGCCTTCAGCTGCTGTACCAGCATCTGCGGCTACTGTAGCTGTAACTTTTCCATCTACGGGGAAAGTTAAGCCTTTCATAACGCCTTCGGATACGATACCTCGACCAGCAACGGCAGAGCCGTCAACAAAACCGTCGGCGTCTACTACTTCGTCATCGCCCGAACCGTATGCATAACCTATGTCAAAGCTAAGAGCCTGAGTTTCGTTTGTATCTAGTGAAGTACTAGAAACCAATGAAACACCAAGTATTCTTTCGCCTTTCTTTACGGTTACAAAATTCAGAACATCGTTGGCTGCTAAACCTGTGCCAACTGCAATACTCGCACTACGTACGCCCACATCTCCCATTGGGAAAGGCGTGTATAGTGAGTTACTTGTTAAAACGCTAGAATTCAATGTAGCCATAGTAATACCCTAAAAAATGTGCCCCCTCCGAAAAGGGGGCGATTGTCTTACTGTGCTGTATCTAGACAGATCACACCGAAGTCTTGTGCTTCACCAGAAATATCAGAGTGATATAGAGGCTTGCGAAGACCGAAGATCTTGCCTACAGAGATACCTGACTGGTTGCCGTAGTCGAAAGTATCTTCAACCATTTCAGGCAAGCCAATATCAGCTAGTGCTAGAGCTTGAGCACCACAGAACAGCGCGCGTCCACCAACAACATCAGCATCTGCACCCCACTTGTAACCTTGTTTACCCTTATCAACACTATCCGCACCTGCTACAGGAGCAGTACCAGTAAGAGCGCCAGAAGTGTTAAACACATGACGGAACTCATGGATCATCACGCCATCAACCATCAAGCTTGAAGAACCAGCGAACAAGCTGTTTGAAGCGCCGCGTACACCAGCGTTACGAACGTTAGCAATGAAATCTGGGTCAAGTTTAAGGGCAGCCATTTGCTGTGGAGTAACAAACATGTGGAAAGTTTCTTGGTTACCAGTACCACGAATACCACGGATGTAGTTATCTTTAGCGTAAGCTTTCAAGTTAACGATGTGCTTGTAGCCAAGCTTGTCGGTAGCAGTAACGGCAGTAGTGTCACCGTCTACAAGAGAGTCGCCAGAAATTCGTAGGTGACGATCGCCAGTAGGAGCAGAAACGTCTGAAGCGAACTCTAAGTCTTGTAGAGCAGCACCAGTCTTACTGATAGATGCATCAACAGCAAGGTTTAGTTCAGCGTTTGCACGTGAAGCACCGTTGTTTTTCAGACCATAGTTAACGCCAGAAAGAGTCAAGAAAGCTAACTGGTCACAACGATCAGCCATTGCGTAAGCAAGAGCGTCACGAGATTGTTCACGGAAGTTAACTACTGTCTTCTGGTCAGCCATACGGCCAGCAACTCTGTTAGCAAAACGTAGTTGATCCAGCTCAATGCTGACATCAAAAGCACGCAATGCTTCTTCATTGCCTTCTAGTGTGTAATCACCGGTGATACCGTCTCCAGTCATATCAGCTAGCAATGTGATGTTAGCTTTTGTGCCTTTTTGAGACTTAGTAAGTTCAGTAACACGCTGTACCATAGCGTTTGAGCCAGTACCTGCGAATTGGTTGATGAAAGATTGATTACGCGCTACTTTCCAGAAGTCGCGAGACCATGCTTGAAGTTGGTCGCCTGAAAGCGTACCGAAATTTGTTAAAGCCATGATGGGCTCCTTAATTAGTTGGATAAAATAATTTACGCGGCACATGCCGCCTTATCAGCCGACTTAAAGGAGCGGCTAATCCGTATCTCCGTATCGTGGAGCAACGAACTAGCGCTTATTAACGAGGTGCGACCTCGACAGGTTTTACGCCTTGTGTAGGCGGGGGTACGTTTTTTACGGCTACGGGCCGACCAGTTTTCGTACTGATA
>Ga0115571_1003483_pt1 | contig 9936 bp, 4 predicted proteins | sample COGITO_mtgs_1205_FD_87293 | JGI IMG/M metagenome (GOLD analysis project Ga0115571, IMG submission 87293) | Pelagic marine microbial communities from North Sea - COGITO_mtgs_120531 | ecosystem: Environmental > Aquatic > Marine > Epipelagic | place: Germany:Helgoland, sampling site Kabeltonne, North...
CGCGGCTTGCGTCTCCTTCTCGAGCTGGATCTTACGTTCCCAGAGCATGATCTGGCGCTCCGTCTCGACAACCTCGGCGACGACCCGTTTCTTCTCCTCTGCTCGAGCCTCGATCTTAGACTCAAGCGTCACAGCCTCAACCTCGAGGTCCTTCAGCTCGCCGACGATCTCAGTCTCCAGGACGTAGTTGTCGGTGACGAGCGCGTCGTGGAGTTTGGAGTTTTTGTCCCGCAGCGCGTTGATGCGGACCATGTCCTGGTGCATTCGCTCCATCGCTTTCGCGAGTTGGCCGCATTCGTCTTTTTGTCGGTGCAGGTTCTGGTCCAGCCGGTTACGCCTCGCGGAGAGCAGCGTCTTCTCCTGCTTCAGCCGCTGGGTCTTCTCCGTGAGCTCGTTGTTCTCGTTGACCGCGGTCACGAGCTCCGTCTGCCAGTTCACCCAACGCCGCTGGAGCTCCTTGTTCTCTTTCTCCTTCTGTTCAACCTCCTTGTTCATGTTCTTCATCGTAGCCTCCATCGGGCCCAGATTCTCGCCGTCGTCATCGCCGCCGGACAGCGCCTCGAGCTTCTTGTTCAGGCGATCCACGTCCCTCGCGCGCTTCGCGATGTCGTCGTTGCGTCGCTTGATCTCAGCCTCGTACTTGTCCACCGTCCGGCTCTTCTCCGCGAGCTCCGAGTCCAACACCACGAGAGTCTCGTCAAGCGTCGCCAGCGAAGCCTGCGTGTTCAAGACATCCACGCGCGTCTTCGCGATGTCGTTCTGCAACGTCGTGACGTACATCTCCTGGTCCCGAATCTTCCCCCGGATCTCCCGCGTGGCGTCGATGGTCCGTTGCACCCCTTTCTCCACGGTGGTTTGTTCGGAGAGGTTGGACAGCATTCGCTCGTCGTGCTCGCGGGATTCCGCCGTCGTCTTCGCAATCTCCTTCTCCGTCTTGTTCGTCTCGTCGTCCAGCGCCTTAGCCTCCCTGTGCGCCTTCTCGAGGTGCGATTCCGTCTCCTCGAGTGAAGCGGTGAGGCGCGCGTGCGTCTCCATGAGCCGTTCCTTCTTTTCGCGGCAGACGTCGACGTTTTTTGAAAGAAATTCCCCCTCAGCCTCCATCTTGCGCAGTCGCTGCGTGAGCTGCTCGTTCGTCCCTTCCGCCTCCTTGATCTGCCGCTTGTACGCGGACGTCTCCGCCTCGATCATCGTGGTCTCCTCCGCCTGGGTGCGCAGCGCGTTCTGCGTCGCCTGCAGCGCTTCGTCGCGGCGCGCCATGCCCACGAGCGAGGTTTTCCATTGCGACGCGAGCTGCTTCTTCTCGTAGTTGATCGCCTCCATCTCCCGCGCAGCTTCCTCGAGTGTGGCGCGCGCGGCGCCCGTCTCTTTACGCTGCGCGATGAGCTGAGCTTCCGCGAGCGCGTGCGCCTGGTGCAGTCGCTTGAGGTTCTCTGATAGGACGTCGATGAGAACGTCTTGGTCCAGCTTTTCTTTTTCCAGCGCCGTCGCGGATTCTTCCGCGGCGTACGTCGCGGTTCGCGTCGTCGCGATCTCACCCTTCATCTGCTCGTTGTACGCCTCGACTTGGCGTAAGGTGGCGTTGAGGTCGTCGAGTTCCTTCTGGTGCGAGTCGTGATCCCGCCGCTGGGACTTGGCGTCCATGGACCGGCTCTCGAGCCATTCCTGGAGCTGACGGAGGTCGTTCTCCGCGTCGGATCGTGCGCGGGCGGTGGATGCTTGGTCCTCGACGGTGCGGTCGAGCTGCTGCTGGAGCTTGCCGAGGTTCTGCTGGACGCCGTAGAGCTCCACGCCGACGGCCTCGCGCCTCTTCTTCTCCTTCTGCGATGGTTAAGAGTCGGGTACGTGGGTCAGTCGGACGGTGGGGGCGACGCGGTCTAAATTGGGACGAACTCGAGTGATGAATGAATTCGGGCTTCTGGGATGAGACGCGCGGGGGTAGGTACGCGGGCGCGGACTGGGACGCACGTTGAGCTCGGCTTCCTTCTCGCGTATCCGCTCCTCCACGTCCCTCTTACGATCCTCGAGCTGCTTGCGGAGCGCGGCCTGCGCGCGCGCCAGCAGCGGGTGGTCGGGGTCCATTCCCCCGCCGGTCAGGTCCACGCCGTCCGAGTCGTAGCCCGTCATTGGGCGGCCCCCTGGGACGTTCGGGCCTCCGCCCGAGGGTCCGACGAGGGGATCGTCGTCGTCGTCGCCGCCGCCGGAGCCCATCTCCGGGCGACCGTCGGTGCTCGGCGACACCGGAGGCGAGCCCTCGCTCATGGTTCACGCGCGCGTGCCCCTCACTCGGCAGTAGTGAGGCGGATGCTCACCCGGACACGCCTCTCAAACGGGCAAATCATCCAAAACGGGAGCGCCAATTGCCGAATTTGACCTCGCCGCGAGACCGGGCCCTGGGGCGCCACAACGAACGTCGCGGCGCGTCCCCCGACGACACGCACGGACCGGGGGGCATCCGCGTTGACACCGCGACGGGATCGTCGATACCCCAAACCGCAATCCACCGGCACGATGCCGGGCGACGAGGACCTCGACGAGGAGCAGCTCCTGGCGCGAGAGGAAGCCATGAAGGCCGAGGAGGCTCTCATGGCCGACCTTCGACGCAAGCAGGCTGAGATGGAGGCGATACGGCAGCGCGAGGCGCAGAACGCGAAGGTCGCCCGGCGCCGCGTGCAACACCAGTGGCTCAAGATCATGCGCCAGGCCAAGGCGGACGAGCTCCTGCGCGACGTCGAGATCCTATCGCAAGCGCACGATCGCACCTGCGACCGTAAGGACGCCGCCATCGAACGACTGGCGCGCGAGCTCGACACCGCGGAGGAGCAACACCGCGCATCCCTCAGAGCACACACCGCACAGCTGGACGCCCTCAACAACCTCCAGCACCGCCTCGTCCGCCACCTCGACGACGAGTTTCGACGAAACCTACGCTCGTTGACGCAAGAATTCCAAAACGAGCGAGCGTCCATCGACGCCTCTCACTCCCGCAGGGAAGGCGACATGCACGAGCTCATCGCCGCGATGGAGCGGGAGCACGCGGACGCCACCGCACGCGCGCAGAACGACTTCGAGACGGCGCGCGAGGAGATCAAGAACAGGAACGGCGAGGACTACAACGCCTTGCGCTTGACACTGGAAACGTCGGTGGAGGCGCTTCAAGCCGCCATGGAAGACGCGCACTCCGAGTACGTTGATGAGACGGGCTCGCGCGCGGAGTCGTTCAAGGAGCTCGCCGCGAAGGACGCGTCCGCGGCGGGGACGATCGAGAAGCGCATGCGTCGCATCGATCGCACGCAGGAGCAGCTCGCGTTCCTAAAAGCCAAGGCTAAGGCGACTGAGACGGAATGGAAAGAACGCAACGAGACGCTGCGCAAAGAAAAGGAAAACATGACGCGGCACTACCGCGAGCTCACGCGGAAGATGCGGGAGTCGCGGGACGTCGAGCGCGGACGCTTGCACGCGCTCGTGGAGGCGTCCGCGGAGGCTTCCAAGTCCGTCGACGCCAAGATCGCGAAGGCGGAGAAGATTTTAAAACTCGCCGAGATGGCTCGAAAACTCGAGACGGAACAGGAGAAGATCAACCCGTTCGACGTGACGAACAGGCCGTACGCGGCGGCGGCGCCCGGTGCGTTTCAAACCGACACGGAGCGCGCGCTCGCGGAGGCGTACGCGCGGCTGGAAGCTGCGGAGGGCATGGATGAAATCGCGCAAGAGGCGGAGGCGTGGGCGAAGGAGGAGCTCGCTCGAAGAAACGCAGAGTTTGAAAAGGCCAACCCGGGGCTACTCGAAACCAGACGGGCTGCTGAACAGGAAAAGGAAAACGCTAAAAACGCTAACGGCAATGAGAGCAGCGCTGCGGAGGGTACGTTCGAGCACGGGCCGGGGTCCATGTCCTCCTGGGGCTCGATGCCTCAGGCGCCCGAGGCGCCGGTTGACGAGTACGAGTACATGAACCGATTCTTCGACCGGTTCAACAAAGTTTTCTTGGACACCCGCGCGGTCGACGGCGAAAGGCGCCGGCTCGCGGAGGAGAACGCGGACCTGCGCGAGGTGTTGAAACGGTACCTGGACGGCGTGAGCGTCAACGACGAAGTGATGCGCGAGAGTTTACCGGGCGGGACCGGGAATACCCTGATGGTGGTCAACGAGAGGACCGAGGTGCTGCGAAGGCAAAAGGCGAGGCTGGAAACGGAGCGCGCCGCGGAGAAGGAGATGGCGGCGCTGCGGATGCAGGACACGGGCAACTTGCGGTTGGAGGTGACCGGCCGGAGCGACGTCACCGCGTCGAGCGAGATCCAGGAGGAGGTTGAGGTCCATGTCCGATCGTACTGAGCCTTGAAATAAACGTATTCGCTCTCTACGCTCATCATACGCCAACCTTTCCCGTGATTAGCGCCTGCCATCTGAACATGTTGGCGCTCTTGATCGCGGGCGCCTTGCGCTCGACCCACCGTTCCCTCCGTCGGCTCACAGACGTACCCACCGCAGGCGCCACAAACCCGCTCTCCTTCACGCGCAGCCACGCGGATTCACCCTCGTTTTTCGTCACCGACAACCCGCAACTCTCGCACAGCTGTGTAGCCACATCGACGGACTCCTCGAACAGCACGTCCTTCGCCACGGTCTCCATCGGAAGCGGCGACTTGTTCATCACGGCGTTGACGCACTCCAGCGACCGGAGCCTCAACGCGTCGAAGTACTTGTGGAGCAAACACGCCTGAAGGTAGGAACACCGCTTGGATTTTACCAACGCAAAAAATGCCGGCGCGTTGTTCTCCGCGTACGCCGCCCTCACGTCCAGCGCGAACTGCACTTCGTTCGATCGCTGGATATGAACCGGCGCGGACCGGACGATCCGTAGGAACTGCGCCGCGGATGCGCGAAACGGCCCGTGGTCGTCCATACGCAGCAGCAGGGAGTAGCACGTCATCTCAGCCCTGTGCTGGAATTTCTCGGAGGGTGACCGTTCGCCTTCGTCGGTTTCATCGTAGACTGCGTTTAGCGTCGTGAGCGTCTTACCGAGCTGCTCTATGTGCAGGTGCGAGTTGTGCCCGTCAGGTTTGGACGACGTCGCGACGTTCTCGCAAAGTAAATACTCCGCCGCGATGGCGAACCGCGCCATCTCCTCCAGCCGCGTCGCCGCCCACTCCCCGCACAGGAGACCCGTCAATCCCATGTCCTGCCGCACCGACCGCAGCCGATCCCACAGAAAGTTGGATCGCTTGAGCAGCGAAACGTCGCCGTCGGGGTAATCGCACCGCCCGCCCAGTAGCCCGTACAGGTGCGCGCACGTCTTATCCAGCGCCGCGCGTGTTCGTATGGACGAACAGTGCGGGTTATCCACGATGCGGCTGAATTTTTTAACGCACAGCTGTGCGTTTGAGACGGATGGATCGTTCGGTTCGATTCGTTCGAAGAGTTCGATCTCTCTGTTGCGTTCGCGGTCGGCGCGCTCGGCGTCGGGGCACATGGACTCGCACGTGCCCACCATGTGCCCCGCGAGGACCCGCTCGTCCTCGTCCACCACAGCTGTGTCAGGTTCGTTCACAGCTGTGTCCCTCTCCTCGGCTGTCGTGATGGGCTTGTTGGACTTGGCCGGAGCCGGGGTGGGCGGGCCTAGGCGGGACTTGAGATCCGCCGCGTTGCTCGCGGCGTGTTCCGCGCGAGTGGACGCGTCGTTCGCGAACCTCGCGGCGCGTTCCGCCATCTTCGCGGCGATCGTGGCGGGGTTCTCCTCGGTCGGTGGTGGGATCTCCTTCTTCGGCGGTTCCTGTTGTTGTTGAGGTCGCTGGGACGATGGAGGGGTTGCGGAAGGGGGGGACGGATCCCGCCTCTCCCGTCGCGGATCCTCCCTCGCCGGCGTCACGTCTCCCCCGCCACCCTTGCCCTTGCGCTCTATCCGCGCGAGCTCATCGTCCAGAGCGGACCATTCGTCCAGTCCGGCGCCCTCATCGACTTTCCCGTCGTTGTTTTGGAGGCCATCATCTACAGCCCGCGCTCTGTGGCCGCCGTCGCCCTGACCGCCGCGCCTCCTCCCACCACCGCCGCCCTTCTTCCCGCCCTTCTTCTCCAGCTTCGCGCACTCCTCATCGAGGAAGCTCCAGTCGTCGCCCCCCATCGGCGATGCCCGGCGCCCGACGCTATCGCGCCCCAAGTTCACCGAGGGAGAAAGTTTGAACGCATCTGAAGCGAGATTCTCGGAAGGCACCCACGTCGACTCGGATAGAGAGGGTCAAACCATTGGGCGATGGCGACCCGGGGCGGCGCGGCGTCGTCGTCGTCGTCCACCGGCGGCGGCATGAAGCGCGTCCCGACCTGGCTGACGGTCAGCAACCTGAAGCTGGACGCGGACCTGAAGCGAAGGCACGACGCGGAGACGAGCATCGAGTGGGAGTGGCACCTGGATCCCGACTTTGAGTGCGGCCTGACGCACCTGGACTTGGAGCACCTCCGGGACGTCGCCGTGCGCAAGGGCATGGGCGACGACGAGACGAGGCGCATCGCGTGGCCGATCGTGCTGGGGATCGGGCTCGAGCCGGGTGAACGGCGAGACGCGGGCGAGTACGTAGATCGCGCGGCGTACATCGAAGCGGCGCGCCAGCTCCTCGACGGCGGGGGGGGCGCCTCGTCATCGCGCGGGGGGGCCGGCGGGGGTGGTGACAATTCGGACGACAGCGCGCTGGAACGACCTGGAAGGGCGCCGAACGACGCGGCGACGATCGAAGCTGACGTTCAGCGATCGCTGTGGGCGTTCACCGAGGGATGGAGCGAGGCGCGACGACAGCAGCTTCGCGAATCCCTACGAAGGGTCGTCGCAGGATCCGTCCACGCGCAACACGGCGCCAATCCGGGATGCATAAATTACCTCCAGGGCTTTCACAGCGTCGCCGGGGTGGTGCTCGTGGTGCTCAAAGACGAGGCGCTCGCCGCGGCGGCGATGGAACGCCTGGCGCTCTACCACCTCCGCGACAGCACGCGATCCTCCCCGGTCAACCTGCTGGACGCCATGGAGCTCGTCTCGCCGTTGCTTCGCCGAGCCGACGCGCAATTGCACGACGCGGTTTTTCACAAGCACAACATCCCGGCGCACTTCAGCATCGAGTGGCTGATGACGTGGCACGTTCACTCCGACCTGGACGTCATGAACGTGCCGGAGGGTATGCCGGGGTACGACGCGAACGCGGGGTGCGTCGGGGGCGCGCGACGCAACGCCGCGAGGCTCGCGCGAGCCACTCGATTGATTGACGCCTTTCTCCTCTCGCATCCCTTGTTCAGCATCTACGTGGGCGTCGCGGAGATGTTGCGGATCAAGGACCGGCTGATGGCGATCGAGCACGACTGGGAGATGTTCCAACGGCTGAAGAAGCTGCGCATCGCGCGGGATGAGGTCCGTGAGCTGGAGCTGGAGCACGCGGTGGTCATGGAGGGCATGGCTGGTGCGCAAAGCGGAGGGGACAAAGGGGGAGCCGGTAACGACAAAGACGGGAGCGACACTCCGGGCGGGACGAAGAAGAAGAAGGCGTGGTGGAGGAAACGGCCGAAGATGAAACTGAGTGGAAGTAAGAAGGGCGGCGTGGTACAGACGGGGAGCGGTGGCGAGTCGGACGGAATCCCCGGCGGATTGAATTCATTCAATTCGTCCACGGCGGGACTCGAACCGACGACCTCCGGGTTACCCGCCAAGGCACGTCCACCGACGCCTGCGACTTCATCCCCGCCGCTCCCGCCGCGACACGTGCGAAACGCGTCGATCGAGAGCAACGTCAGCGCGCGGTCCGATCGAACGGGTGGATACACCTCCGACGACAACTCGGCGCCACCGTCGGGACTTCAAACCCCCGACCTCGGGTTCGCGGAAGCCGGACCTAGTTCCTTAACCGCGACGCTCGGCGATGAACACGAGGGCGGCGCCGACGCGTTGCACGACGGCGACTGGGTCGAGCTCGCGCGGTTGGACGACCTACTCCGCGCGGCGCAAGACCTCTTCGAAGCGCACCCGCCGAATACACTCTACGAGGATGGCGGGTTGATCCCGCCGGCGGGAAGCGCGTGTACGATGTACCCGTACCCGTGGTGGTACCACGGTTTTCACCTCGACGACGTCACCGAGAAGGGCATGCGTGCGCTCGAGGTCAAGGAGACGAACCGTCGCGTCGTCGTCGACCATCGGTGGCGCGACGAGCTCGCTCACGAACGCCGCGGCAAGATGGCGAAATCGCCGCTGCCGCCGGAAATCGCCCGAGGGCCTCCGTTGAACTCCGCGGACTCGGCGCATTCGCTCGATCATTCGCGCCCGCGGCGGTGGGCCTACGCGGGGGACAGGCGGTGGGATAAGGTTCCTCCGAACTTCGCGACTCGCGCCAAGGACTACGTGGCTAACGGTTCGAGTACCAAAGCGGCCGGCATCGTGGTTTTCATCGCCGTCGCCATGGACATGTATTCGACTCTGTACGTCCGAGACACGTGCGGCTCGAGTGTTAACCCGGCGAGTATCGCGATCAACGGCGGGATGTGCGCGTCGAGGGCGTGGGAGACGATGCGAACGTACGTGTTTTTCGCGCGGTGTTACCACTGGATGGCTTGGTTCCTCGACTTGTTCACGGATCCGATTTTCGGTGAGTTGGCTGCTTTTTGCGTTCGCGTGCTCGCGGCGGAGGTGGCGTGGGCGAGCGAGCTGGTCCCGATACCGGGCGGGGCGAGGCGGCTGGTGCAGGCGCTGACCTCGGGTATCGGGCCCGTCGGTTGAAAATAACAGTAGTCTGATGAACTCTAATACGATTCATTCCGATAATAAGGTACCTTCCTCTACTAGTAGTGAGAATGGGCGGCGCATGCATCGTCAGCGGATGTACTGGGTGATGAGCTTGTTGCGGGAGATGACCTGGTTCGCCAGCGTCCCCGCCATCACCTTGTGCAGCCGCATCGCGAGTGCCGGGTTCTCCCGCTCCAACCGATCCATCGTCGCCAACTCCAGCACGTACCCGCCGCCGCCCTTCTCGACGACGATGCGACCGAACCGAACTTGCCCGACGCCGCCTCGCCGGTAAAACCCAACCGCGCCGATGAAGTCACTGGTCACCGACATGTTAAACCCGCGCGACGTCCCCGGGGTCTCTTCGGGACCCGCGGCGGTCAGCGCGTCGTCCTCGTCGAAGGATCCGGAACCCATCCGGGTCCCGTCGGAACCGTCGCCGGATGAACCGACACTCGACGAAGACGAATCGTCCTTTCCTTTGAGAACCGTGGACGAGAACCCGCCGATGGCGCCGCCGATCCCGGCGCCACCCGCCGCCGCCGCCGCCGCGTTGATCGCGGTGGACGCCGCAGCCGCGACGTTAGCCGCCGCGGGAGCCGCCGCCGCCGTCGTCTGCGCAACCGTCCCGGCGAGCTGCGTCACCTCGGCGGCGGCGCCGGCAGCCGCGATGGCCGTCCCGGGATCCACGCCGCCGGTCATCGCGGCACCAGCCGCGGACGCCGCCGCCGCCGCCGCCGTCGCGGCTTTCGCCGCGGTCGACATGTTCACCGCGGTGGCCGCCGCGGACGCCAACAGTCCGCCCGCGCCCGCCGCCGCGCCCGTCTTCACCGCGACGTCCTTGACTTTTTGTCGTGACTTTTTGGATCCCGCCGCGTCTTTTGGGTTCTTGTCCCCCGTGGTGACATCGAGCGTCTCGATGACGACGTCGTCCTCGTCGCTTCCCTCGCCGAACCGGTACAGCACGTCCATCTTCACGGAAGAGTTCTCGGTGGACGATTTTGGCGGTGACCCGCTCGCTATGGCCCGCTCCCCGAAGGTCTCCCCGAAGGTCTTGGAGACACCGATGGCCCGCTCCCCGAAGGTCTCCCCGAAGGTCTCCCCGCCGAGTTCCACGTCTGATGAAGATGAACCGTCACCCGTTCGGTCGATGTCCGTCTCGAGGTCTTCGTCCACAGTCTCGCTCA
>Ga0115571_1003490_pt1 | contig 9925 bp, 7 predicted proteins | sample COGITO_mtgs_1205_FD_87293 | JGI IMG/M metagenome (GOLD analysis project Ga0115571, IMG submission 87293) | Pelagic marine microbial communities from North Sea - COGITO_mtgs_120531 | ecosystem: Environmental > Aquatic > Marine > Epipelagic | place: Germany:Helgoland, sampling site Kabeltonne, North...
AATTCCTCTCCTTTGAGAGAGGGGAAAAAAGGAACCGAAACATAGCCTGCCATCATAATGGCCATGTCGGCAATAATCCATTCTCTACAGTTTTTTGAAATCAATCCAATGTGTGCATTTTTTTTCAAACCCAATGATTGAAGTCCAGTAGCAAGTTTTCTTGCCATTTGGCCCACTTCGGCCCAAGTGTATTGTTCCCATTGATCTCCAAAGGGTTGTCTCAAAAAAGGACGATCGTGGGACCTCTTCTCCCATTCGTAAAATTTAAAATCAAATAATTCGCTCTTACTCACTTGACTAATTTTTTATTTATTTCGAGAATGGAAATAAATTCTGTTTTAGGGGGGTTAAATTTCATGTTTTCTAAATATAGTTAAAAATAAATTTAATGCAATCCCTCTTACTAATCCAAGATAAAAAATGTAAATAATTTTTGACTAATTTAATAATGGAAGATCATTAATTCATAATCATTTGATTTCATGGAAATATCCTGATTGATTCGATGAAAAAGTTCTTTTATTACTTCATTTAATTAACCATGAACTAGGCTAAAAATTGTTTTTTTAGTAAAAAAAGTTAATGGGCTTGAAAATATCCCCAAAGATGGTGGGATTCTTTTTTCACCCAATCATCAAGGTGCTTTTCTCGATACTCTATTGTTAGGGATAACCTACCCAAATCAGCAACCTCTTTTACAAGAAGGGATATGTTTGGTGTTCCATTACAATGGTTTATGGATGTCCTAAAAATGTTGACCGATTAAGGATTAAAAATGGGTATTCCAATCTTAAAAAAAATGAGGGTATTTTTTAAAGTTGTAAGAGTCTTCTTTTCAAACCGTAAATATATAATGATCTTTTCAGAAGCATAACATCACAGTGAATTCTTTCTGCAAACTTTGTCCAAGGGATGCAGTCGGTGGTCCTATGAAGCACAACATCAATCAAAAAACCTCATTTATATTTTACCGGTAGGTATCAATTACGGCCACCATACGTCTCCATTGTGTGATCTGCATTTGGTTTTTGGTGAAGTTATCGCAATAAACCGTTTTACTGAAATATGAGGTGAAAAACCTACAATAATCAATACCATAAGGGATGAGTTAGGGCTGGCAATGAATAAATGCATGTGGCTTCCTGATAAAGATGAATATTATGATGCACGAAAAAAGTTAATTCACAACCAGAATACTAATAGTAGGTCTCTTCAGATACTCAAAGAGGGAAAGGACATCGTCTTCTACAGTTCTATTAAATTGTGTACTGGCTTATTTCTATTTTGTGGATAAGTATTTTTTTTTAACGCTGTGTTTTGGGGTTGGACAATAGCAGTTATTAATACAATTTAATGCATTAGTCTATTGTATATTAGGAAATACTTATCAATTAATAATTTATGATAGTTTTTTATTATACAAGTAAAGTATAGCGTAATTTTTAATCCTATATTAAAACAATATTTTTAATAATATAGCGTATAGCTATTATATTAATATTTTATATAATATTAACTTATTTAACATAGATTATTTAGTATTGTAATTCGGTAAGGAAGCTTTTGTATTAGTATTCTGTGTAGTAAATTTCGAGTTTTAAGCCTCCATCGGGGTGATTTAAACTTTTAGAACCGTGAAGAATAACCCCTTTTGGATTGACAACGGCAGTAGCAGGATATTTGATGAATTCTTGGTCAACGGTCTCTGCTATTTTAGAAGTAAGTAGAGTAAGTCCGCCGGCTGGCACCAAGCCTAAAACTATATTGGTGGAGTCATTTCTAAACAGTCGATTAACATGATCCGTGATCTTGAATTTATACCTGTAAGGTCGATCATCATCGTCGTGTTCCAATATGCCTCCATAAATGTATTTGTCTCTGTTTTTTTCCTCATTGTTTACCGTATTGTCAATGCTAAAATCGCTGAGAGGAAATCCAGTATTGTATTTGTACAAATAAAGTCGATCGGGCAATTGAGATTGCTCCAAAGTATTGTATTGATCCTGATCTATGTACAGAGCCAAGTTAGCTTCGTTGATCATCCACTGGTTTTCTCTCAACTCATCCAAAATGCGCTCTCCTTCACTGTCTTCTTCAAACAATCTTAAGGTAGAAAACAATCCATTACCACTCAAATAAATTTTCTCGGAAGGCATATTGCCTTGGCTAGCGAGAATTTCTTGGTCAACTTGGCTATTGTAGTTGTCATTTTTTATAGTGTTAAAATGGAAACTGAAATTGAGCATGTAGGTTTTTGATGCCTTTTCAGTGGTGTCGTCTGAAGTATCGTCAGGGGTACTGTTGGTGTTCACCTCGTCATATTCGTATTCTATTCTAACTTGAGCATTACTGATGTCTAACAACATGAATAAATCATCATTAAAACCGTCAGCTTTGATGATGAGCCCTCTGAGGTGTTTTGAAAAGCTATCAGAGTTTGAAAAAACTGATTGCCCCTCAAAATCTAAAATTTTCTCTTGAAAGAATTTTTTTTGCAAAGGGATTCTAATGCGTGGGGTGAGTCTGGCTCCAACCTTTTCGCGTTCGTCTATATCTTCAGTCTCTGGATCGTCTTCCTCGTAATTGAAGCGCAATTCGTCAAAATTGAGTTGATAGGTAGTATCGTGAAGCGTCTTTCCTGAAAACCCTCTTTCGTAAAAATCTGTGTTGGAGAAAAATTTTGATTCTTTTTCAAAATCTGTTTCGGGATCGAATTGAGACAAAAAATATTTAAGCTCATATACCTTCAAATTAAAATTAGCTTCTCGATTTCCATAAATGGAATCAATTTGGTAAACTTTATTTTCGGCATCATATTCTTCGTTGTCTAGGTCAACATCGTCCAAAATTCCATCACCATCACTGTCCTCACTCAAAGGGTTAAGATTTGCAATAGATTCATCATAATCATTAACTCCATCACCATCCGTATCACTCTCTCGATCCTCTGGATCGATGTCCAACCGATCTAAAACCCCGTCGCCATCTTTGTCATCAAGGTTGTTAAAGAATGGTATTTCAAGATATACATCCGTAACGGTCTCTTTTTCATCTATTACAGCGGGGTTACTCTCATCTCCCTCCTCTTCCCTATCGTGAGAGTAGTTCCCGAAAATAGGGTTGGTAGAAGCTGCCAATTTTGCAGTTATACTGGCCTCAGTAGTTCCCAGACCAGCCAATTCAATCTTACCCAACTGTGCCAAGGGGAGGCCATCAGTCTGGAAGTAATTGACCTTACTTTGGTAGGAGTAAACAGGAGCAATATAAGATTTAGACTCAAGGGCTGTGCCTCGTAAAAGCTCTGATCCTGCATTATGGTAGTCCTTATCACAAGACAAAAGCACAATAGAGGCAAGCAAAAGAACAGTCGCACAATTGATGGACATCCTTAAAAAATACATTTGTTATTTTAAAATATGATTAGTGTAGAAATGAACAAAAGCATCCTCTTTTTGAGATTCTTCATAGCTGAGGTCTGGAATTTCTCTTTCTTTAGAATAGGCTTGAATGGATTTGGGCGTGTTAGCATCTGCCATCACATAACCATCAGAAAAATTTAAACTCAATTGGGACAGATTTTCAAAATGAGCCTTTTGCAATGGTTCGGTTAATTGATCCGAAATATCATCAAAAGCTACTTTCTGGTGAAATTGATCAGAAAGCGGTCCCTCAAAATCTTTAGCATACACAGAAGTTACTATTTTACTACTGGCAAAAATAGGTTCATCTTTGTAATAAGTGTTGAGGTAGAGCGGAAAAAGACTAGTAAACCATCCGTGCAAATGAATAATATCAGGGGACCAGTTTAGTTTTTTTACAGTTTCGATAACTCCTTTGGTAAAGAAAATCATCCTTTCATCGTTGTCTGTAAAAAGGACTTGATTTTCATCCCTCAGTACGGCGCGTCTCTTAAAATATTCTTCATTGTCAATAAAATAGACCTGCATTCTTTCTTTGGGAATGGAGGCTACTTTAATAATTAAAGGCATATCAACATCGTTAATGACCAAGTTCATTCCAGAAAGGCGAATTACTTCGTGAAGTTGGTGCCTTCTTTCATTTATCAGGCCATAACGCGGCATGAATATCCGGGTTTGACCTCCATGATCATTTATGTTTTTGGGAATTTCAAAGGAATTAATGGCTTGATTGGTCTGCGGGAGGTATGGAACCACTTCAGACGAGATATTCAGAACCTTTTTGTCTTTCATAAACTCTCTATTAATCAAGGGGATAAAGTTTTGCGAAATTACAAAAATTAAACGGAATATGCCGAATTCTGTATCTTTAGGCCTGTTAATTTTTTATTAAATGAAAATTTTTAACACGTCCCAATCTTTGGTTGAGCATTTGGCCAATGAAATACAACCTCTGGGAATGGTGCCCACCATGGGTGCACTTCACATGGGACATCTGTCTCTAATTGAAAGAGCTTTAAGAGAAAATCGCAATGTATTAATCAGTATTTTCATCAATCCCACTCAATTTGAGGACAAAGCCGACCTTGAGAATTATCCTGTAAGCCTAGGTTCTGATTTGCAGAAAATCAAACAATACAATGGTAATATATTGGTCTATGTTCCTAAAGCGGGAGACATATATGGTAATGCTGTTAGCACGAAATCTTTCGATTTAGGAGGCTTAGATGAGGTGATGGAAGGTGAAAAAAGAAAAGGGCATTTTCAAGGGGTAGCCACTGTAGTGTCTCATTTCCTGTCAACCTTCCTTCCAGATAAGGCCTATTTTGGAGAAAAGGATTTTCAACAATTACGTATCATAGATCATATGACCCAATCATTGGGCTTGAAAACTAAAATCGTAGGCTGCCCTATTATAAGAGAAAGTGACGGGCTCGCCATGAGTTCCCGAAATCGTCTGTTGTCTTCCAACGAGCGGAAACTGGCCGTTAAACCTTTTGAAGCACTACAATTTGTTAAATCAAATGCTAAAAAACATACTTATCAAACACTCCAAAATAAAGTTGCTGCTTTTTTTGATAAATATGATACAATGGCACTGGATTACTTCAAGATAACAGACCCTAATACCTTAAAAGAAATTCCTTTGGATCAGCCTGCTTCCAAAGGAAGGGGATTCATCGCAGTCCATTTGGGAAAAATTAGGCTCATAGATAATTTGGATATGTCTTAAATGACTAAATTTGTGGCGTGTTAATAGAAGTATTAAAATCAAAAATTCATAGAGTCAAAGTAACCGATGCCGATTTGAGCTATATCGGAAGCATTACTATAGATCGTGACCTAATCGATGCAGCTAATTTTGTTGTAGGTGAAAAGGTACAAGTTGTCAATATCAACAATGGCGTTCGATTGGAAACATATATCATAGAAGGAAAAAGAGGGGCTGGAGAAGTCACTCTCAATGGTCCTGCCGCCAGAAAAGTTCAAAAAGGAGACATTATCATCATTATTGGATACGCTCAAATGGAGTTTGAGAAGGCCAAAAAATTTAAGCCCACCGTTGTTTTTCCAGACGAAAACACCAACCGCTTAACTTAAAACATTGAAGAAAGTCCTTTCACTTTCAAAAATAATAATTCCTTTAGCCATAGGGGTGTTTTTTATTTATCTCAGTTACCAAAATACTACCCCCGAAGACCGCACCAACATTTTTAAGTACATCAAAAATGCAGATTATCGATTTGTGTTGCTTTCTGCTTTTTTCGGAGTCCTGAGTCATATTTCAAGAGCAGTACGCTGGCAGTTTCTTCTGGCTCCATTAGGCTATCGACCCAAAACAATCAATTCTGTTTTAGCTGTCCTAATTGGTTATTTCTCCAATTTAGGAATTCCCCGTTCAGGAGAACTACTTCGGGCCACGGCCATGGATCGTTATGAAAATATTCCCTTTCAAAAAGGATTTGGAACCGTTATAGCCGAAAGGGTCGTGGATCTTGTCTTGCTGGTAGGCTGCATTCTATTGGCTTTGGCCTTACAATATGATTTGATTGTCGACTACCTGAAAATCGAAAATATGAACTTCTTACAGATGGGTGTCGGTTTTGTCCTTGTCGTCATTGGCTTAATCCTATTTCGAAAATATTTTCTCCTGTCTACCCATCCCATAATTGAGAAAATAAAACAGTTTTTTCAAGGTATTTGGGAAGGAATGTTGTCCATCAAACTTATGGAGAATAAAGGGCTTTTTATTGCACATACTTTTTTCATCTGGCTGATGTATGTCTTGATGTTTTGGGTTATCAAATTTTCTATCCCCGAAACCGTTAACCTTGGAATGAACGCCATGATTCCAGCCTTTGTTGTTGGGGGGCTTTCCATTTCTGCTACCAATGGAGGTGTTGGAATCTACCCCTATTCTGTATCGCTTGTTTTAATTGCCTTTGGTATTTCCAAAGAATCGAGCTTGGCCTTTGGATGGATCATGTGGACTTGCCAAACACTCATGATAGTGACTTTTGGTGCCATGGCATTTTTTGCATTACCTTTGATTAATCGCAAAAAATAAAATCATTTTTTGTCGACTTATATGAGCAAAATCAAAACCTCTTTTTTTTGTCAAAGTTGTGGTACTCAACACGCCCAATGGCAAGGCCAGTGCAATTCCTGTAAACAATGGAATACTTTGACCGAGGAAGTCATGGAAAAGCCCGATAAAAAAAATTGGAAAAGCAAAAAAAAATCCAGTGTGGTTTCCAAACCACTCAAAATTGAGGAGATTGAAATTTCTTCAGAATCAAGAATAAATACAGGAGATCCTGAGTTGAATCGTGTCTTGGGGGGTGGAATCATTCCTGGAGCACTGATGCTTTTGGGGGGAGAGCCTGGTATTGGGAAGTCAACTCTATTGTTACAAATTGCCATGACAGTTGGCTGTAAGGTTCTTTATGTTTCTGGGGAGGAAAGCCAGCGACAGATCAAAATTCGCTCGGACCGGATGGATGCCTCATCTGATCAATGTTATGTGCTCAGTGAAACCAAAACCCAAAATATATTTACCCAAATTGAGGCCTTGGCACCTGAATTGGTCATCATCGATTCTGTGCAAACCTTACACACCGATTATATAGATAGTAGTCCTGGTAGTGTTTCTCAAATCAAAGAATGTACCGCCGAATTCATCAAATTTGCCAAAGAGACTCACGTTCCCGTTTTTCTGGTAGGACACATCACCAAAGACGGCCAAATTGCAGGCCCAAAAATACTGGAGCATATGGTCGATGTGGTTTTACATTTCGAGGGAGACCGCAATCACATTTACCGCATCTTGAGAACACAAAAAAATCGCTTTGGTGCTACTTCCGAAATCGGTATTTACGAGATGCAATCCAAAGGATTAAGGGCCGTCAGTAATCCCAGTGAACTCTTGATTTCAGAAAAAGATGAAAAATTAAGTGGTCACGCCATCGCTGCTACTATAGAGGGTATTCGTCCTTTAATGATCGAAATTCAAGCCTTGGTTAGCACTGCTGTTTATGGAACTCCCCAAAGAACTACCACTGGATACAATACCAAAAGACTCAACATGTTATTGGCTGTTTTGGAAAAAAGAGCGGGTTTTGCCTTGGGAACTAAAGACGTATTTATCAATATTACGGGAGGAATTTCTATTGCTGATCCAGCTATAGATTTGGCCGTAATCGTTGCCATCTTATCTAGCTATCACGACATCGATGTTTCTGAAAACTTTTGTTTTGCGGCCGAAGTAGGACTATCGGGAGAAATCAGACCCGTGCCTAAAACAGAACAACGTATACAGGAAGCCTCAAAATTAGGGTTTGATACCATTGTGATTTCCAAGTTTGCCAAAGTCAGCAAGCAAAACGGGGAAATCAAGATTTTGGCCGTTTCAAAAATTGAAGCTTTGATCGTAGCGCTTTTTGGCTAAAACATCAACCTCTTTCCATTATAAAAATGTATTTTTAATTGATCAAAAATCAATTATCATGGATAAAGTAATCAAAGATTTTTTGGCTGAGGTCAACAAAAAAAATCAGAATGAACCCGAATTCATGCAGGCCGTGACCGAAGTCGCGGAAACCGTTATTCCCTACATTGTGAAAAATGATGTTTACTATGGGCAAAATATACTTTTGCGAATGGTAGAACCCGAACGTGTGGTTTCTTTTCGAGTGGCTTGGATAGATGACCAGGAGGAAATTCAAGTGAACCGTGGTTACAGAATAGAAATGAATTCTGCCATTGGCCCCTACAAAGGAGGGTTGCGGTTCCACCCCAGTGTAAACCTTAGTGTTTTGAAATTTTTGGCTTTTGAACAAATTTTTAAAAACAGCTTAACTACCCTACCCATGGGAGGCGGAAAAGGAGGGTCAGATTTTAATCCCAAAGGAAGGACAGATACAGAGGTGATGCGTTTTTGTCAAAGTTTTATGACAGAATTGTTCCGTCACATTGGACCCAATCGAGATATTCCAGCAGGAGATATCGGAGTGGGCAGTAGAGAAATTGGGTACATGTTTGGACAATACAAAAGATTGAAAAATGAGTTTACGGGTGTATTGACCGGAAAAGGCATTTCTTGGGGAGGCTCATTGATAAGACCTGAGGCAACGGGCTATGGAGTCGTCTATTTTGTTGAAAAAATGATGGAGCATAATGGCGCTGGATTAAAGGGTAAAAAGGTGGTAATCTCAGGGAGTGGAAATGTCGCTCAGTATGCCGCCGAAAAAGCCATTCAACTAGGTGCCAAAGTTTTGACCCTTTCTGATTCCTCTGGATACATCTATGATTCCGATGGCATAGACGAAGAAAAATTGGCGCATGTAATGGAACTCAAAAACATCAATAGAGCCCGTATCAACGCCTATCTTAAAAAATATCCCCAGGCGAAATTCGTAGCGAAAAAGACCCCATGGGAAGTTCCTTGTGAGGTTGCCCTACCTTGTGCCACCCAGAATGAATTGAACCAAAAAGATGCTGCTATATTGATAAAGAATGGTTGTATTTGTGTAGGAGAAGGAGCCAATATGCCTTCCACCCCCGAAGCCATTCACGAATTCACCAATCACAAAATTCTTTTCGCTCCTGGAAAAGCCTCCAATGCTGGAGGAGTCGCTGTTTCTGGCTTAGAAATGGCTCAAAACTCACTGCGGTATAACTGGACTCGTCAGGAGGTCGATGACAAATTAAAATCCATTATGGCAGATATTCATCAGTCTTGCTTAGATTATGGAAATGAAAATGGTTATGTGAATTATGTAAAAGGAGCTAATATTGCGGGCTTTGTAAAAGTGGCCGATGCCATGCTTGCCCAAGGAGTGGTTTAAATCTCCATCGAACATGCTGATTGAAACCGATGCCATTGTTCTTAGTACCCTCAAATACGGAGACTCTAGCCTTATCGCAAGATGCTATTGTAAAGAATTAGGGCTGAAATCCTTTCTCTTGAAAGGCATACTCTCCTCCAAAAAAGCCGGGTTAAAAAAGTCCCTGTTTCAACCCCTTAGCCTCGTCCGTTTAATTACTCAAGTAAAAAATGAAAACAGTGAAGGATTATACTACATAAAGGAAGCCCGTATTCATTTCCCCTTAATCGAAATTCCATCGGATATCAAAAAAAATGCGGTAGTGCTGTTTTTGTCTGAAGTATTGACAAGGGTAATTACGGAAGAAGGTACTCCTAATCCCTCTTTATATCATTTTATTCAAAAAAACGTTATTCATCTAGAGACCAAAAGGTTTTCTCCTCTTTTTCATTTAAAATTTATGATGGAACTAAGTCAACATCTTGGATTTTATCCCAATCAGTCGGAGATGGAAGAAAATTATTTTGATTTGGAAAGTGGTTGTTTTTGTGGTGCTTCCCCATCTAAATATCTCATCGGAGGTGACTTAGCTTTGGCATTCAAAGAATTACTTGGCACTAATTTTGACACATTAGATGACATAACGATTCCAAACGCGCTCAGAATAAAAGTGTTGAGTGT
>Ga0115571_1003493_pt1 | contig 9922 bp, 6 predicted proteins | sample COGITO_mtgs_1205_FD_87293 | JGI IMG/M metagenome (GOLD analysis project Ga0115571, IMG submission 87293) | Pelagic marine microbial communities from North Sea - COGITO_mtgs_120531 | ecosystem: Environmental > Aquatic > Marine > Epipelagic | place: Germany:Helgoland, sampling site Kabeltonne, North...
ATGTATTCGCCTTTTTCATCCTTTTCGCGAAGATCCGTGAGTGTAATAGCAATACCTTTATTTAGGAAAGCTAATTCGCGCATGCGCTTAGCCAATATCTCGTATTGGTATTCTAATTCTTCAAAGATTTCACCATCCGGCTTGAAGGTAACAATGGTACCGCGGTGATCCGTAGTTCCAATTTCACGGGTAGGGTATTTAGCCGCTCCTCTAGAAAATTCCACTTCGTATTTCTTACCGTCTTTGTGGACCTCCGCATGCAACATCACTGAAAGAGCATTCACACAGCTGACACCAACCCCGTGAAGACCACCAGAAACTTTGTAAGAATCCTTATCAAACTTACCACCGGCATGCAAGACAGTCATTACTACCTCCAAGGTAGATCGTCCGTCCTTTGGGTGAATGTCCACGGGTATACCACGTCCATCATCCTTTACGGTGATGCTGTCGTCCTCGTTAATGGTTACATGTATATCTGATGCATGACCTGCTAAGGCCTCATCAATAGAGTTATCTACTACTTCGTAAACAAGGTGGTGGAGTCCTTTTACACCGATGTCGCCAATGTACATCGCGGGACGCTTGCGAACGGCCTCTAGGCCTTCAAGGATCTGGATGGACCCACCGTCATAATTCTTTTGCTCTTCGCTCATAAACTTAAGATGAAGTTATGTTATATGCTATCCTAACAAAGATAACTTTTAGGCGCCCAAAAAGCGAGAAAAGGGGCACTAAGCCCCTCTCCTTTTACCAACATTTTTATTAACATTTACAAGGGTTTCGGCCGATTTAACAGATTAGAATTGGTAGTTTAAAACAAACAATCCCCTTGTCCCTCTAACGCGGTACCCTAAATAGGTTTGGTAGTCTTGATTGAGCAGATTATATGCACGCAAGCTAATACTCAAATTCTCGTTGATTTCGTACCCCAATTGGAAGTTTACATCTGTGTACGACTCCAGTCCGGACCCATAGGAAGACGGGACATACCTACCGCCAACATACTTGACTGCTGCTGCAATTCGCAGATCGTTGATGGCATAGGACAGTAGGCCCCCAAAAACCTGACCTTCACGGCCTAAATATTGGTCGCCAGCGAAGGCATTGAACTGCGCATAAGTACTAGCTGTAAACTGCTTTAACGGTATATTTAACTCTCCTCTGAAAGAGGTCTTCAATACTTGTTCAGCGTACCCCACTGAAAATGCTGGTAAAAATGCACCATCAACTTCTACTGGAGAAAGCACCGTGTCTCTAAAGAATTGAACAGCGTCGTTCATAAACGTCATTGCGCCTTCTAATCGGTATTGTACTTTACCTATAAGCGCACCTTGCATCCCGACATAGCCACGGTTTTGCCCTGATAAACGCAATTCTTGATCTAGAGATATCTGTGGTACTTCCTGAAGCAAGCCCCGCAAAGTCTGTTGTTTTGAGGAACCGTCCCACCCTCCATAAATTGCAAGCGTACGGCGCAGAATTTCCGCCTGGAGATTTACTCTAGGGAACACATAGAACTCAAAGCGGTCTTGATTGAGACCCGCAGTTTGTGTACCGGTAAAATCTAAACCAAACTCATACGTCAATATCCCATTTTTACCTCTTGTAACAGGAGCAATGGTAAAATTATGGTATTGTCCCCCTGTTGCAGACCACCCATTGTATTGAGAAAACTGATAACCTAAATCTAGGACAATCTCTTTATCGCCTGCTTCTAGCTCTACGGTGTGTGCCGTTGCAGCGAGGTGTTCACTTGTCGCAAAACCGGCATGCGTATAGAGGTAGGAAATTCCACCGCTACGGTAGGTAGCAAGAACCTTACTGGTAGGGTTAGAGGTTCTTAACCACTGCTGGCTTAACCCATAACTCTGCTGCCATGAACCGCTTACTGTATCTACTTGTCCCGCATCCAGTGCGCCAAAGAAACTGTGATAGTTCGCCTGAAGCAAGGCTTGCGTCTTAAAGTTCCAATTCTTGGTCGCACGCTGAAAATCTGCCAGCAAGGTATTTTCATAAGTGGGCTGAGTATAAAACGGACTATTAACACCCGACAATGTACCGTCGTGCAACGCTTTGATGCCCCAAACATTCTTCTTACTCCTCGGCGAAGAGAGTACAAAGCTCGCGTAGGTCCCTGTGAAATTACCTGCACCCAAGCTTACTTTTTGCGTAGGTAATTTAGGCAGCTTTACACGACCAAGCTGAATACTTGGAATAGGATCCGGATCAAAATCTATGACCATGCCTTTCGGTTGAATTCGAACCGTTACTGCCAATTTCTCCGATGTCGTATCCGCGAAGGACGGCTGCTCAGAAATTTTATGTGCCGAACGTACTTGCGCTTTATAGTCTTCAACAACTCTGATTTCGACGCTTTTTACTTCATCTGCTGTTTCTTCTTGCGCCCACAAGCTAAGTGGAGCCAAGAATAATGCGGTATATAGAATCTTTTTCATTGCTTCAGTTGGGTTTATTCTTGGTCCAATTCTTCTAATTCCTCCATCTCCGTCGGCGCAACCTCGAGCGTATCCGAGATTTGGGCCTGGGCCTCCTCAGCTGCTCTTCGTCTAGTGAGGTCAGATTTAAACTGCTGCGCCTCCCCTACAATAGCACCTTCCGCATTATCTATGATGTAGTCCAAAGTGTAGTTCGCTTGGAAATCATCCTGCAGGCCGGCGTAGTTCTTTGCCATCAACAGCAAGGACTTCCAGCGCCACTGTGGGTACGTCGGGAGATTATCGATCATCCAGAAGATGCGCTCATTCGACGCTTCATATTTGGACTGCACATATTCAAAATGGGCCAAATAGTAATTCGACTCGGCCTGCGCCTCACCCTTAATTTCGGCAGTCACCTGAGTGTAATACAATTTTGCACTTGCGCTATCGTTCAAGGCCAAGGCACTACGCGCGGCATTTAGTAACGCTTCTGAACGCCACTCCACCGGCAAACCTTCATCTTGCAACAAGCTCTCAGCATATTGCATGATGACCGGAACATCCTCTAGTGCTTTCGCACAACGCATCAATCCCAATCTTGCACGGCGACCTTCATCCGCATTGCCTACCAAGCTGACGACCTGCTGGAAATAGGTAAAGGCGTTTTCATAATCCTCGCTGGCGTAATACAAGCTGGCCAAACGCTCTACCGTACGCTTACGGAAGCTCAATTCTCCGGATCTTTCTACAAATTCATAACCGGCAAGAGCAACCGCATCGTCCCCTTCTGCGAAGGCACATTCTGCCGCGTAGTAGTTTGCCGGCACTCGGAAGATGCCATCTGGAAATTTCGCGATGTACTCGAGCATACCTTTTTTCGCACCGGCGCAATCGCCAAGGCTGTAACGGTCAAAGGCGCCATTGTAGAGTGTTGAATCCAACGCACCTTGACCTATATCGGCACCAGTAAGCGTTTGTATCCAATCCACATAGTCCCCTAATTGGTCCAATTCTGAAAATTGAATTTTCGCTAATCCTAATGCCTCTTTGCTTTCGGGGGTATTTGGGTAGTTCTCAACAACGCGCTTAAAGGCATCTAACGCCCCGCGACTATTCCCCTGTGTGCGGTAAATAAGACCCAAAGCAATGTGCGCATTCTTCACAAAACGACTCTGGGGGTAATCCGAGATAAAGGAATTAAAAATCTCTTCAGCACGCTTGTTTTTACCAAGCTTCATATAAGTCTCGCCCAATTCAAAATAGGCATCAGTGGCGTACACCGAATTTGGGAATCGCTGCACTAACGCCTCTAAAGCATCGCCTTTCTTCTGCGGTTCATCAACCAGTCCGTAACATAGTGACCGTTGAAAGGCAGCGTAGTCAGCATCAGGAACATTGCGCCCAAGATAAGTGGTGTAGTAGGTAATGGCGTTTGCATACTGCGCGGTCATGAAGTAAGAATCGGCCAAACGGAGTTCGGCGTCATTCGCCAATTTCGTTCCCAATTTTGCGCTGTTTAAAAACAATCTAAAGGTGGTCGCTGCATTCCGGTAATCTTCCTTAGAAAAGTAGGCATACCCCTTGTTGTATAAACTACGCTTGTATTCGCTCAGTGTTGCAGATCCTGTTATGGCCTCAAATTTTCCTATTTCAAACAATGCCGTGTTAAAATCATCTTCGCGGTAGGCTATCTCCGCCAACCAATAATGCGCTAAGGATGCATAGACATTGTTTAGTGGATAGTCCAGTGATTTATTAAAGAGTCTTCTAGCCGCGTTGTATTGTATGGCATTGAAATGCTGTACACCTCGAAAGTAGGCCACCTTCTGGTAGGCTCCTTGCATCGTAGGCTGATCCAAACCTGCCGCAGATATAGCCTTCATTGCACTCTCATAATCTTTGGAATTAAGGTACAGATTCGCGAGGTATTCATTCGCTTCTTGGCGATGACGACTGTTGGGATAAGCACTTAAAAAAGACTTAAAAATATCCAAAGGCTGCTCGAACGGCGTACTGGAATCATACGCCAGCTTCGCATAATTAAAATAGGCATCTTCACGCAAAGACTGATCCTTCCCGCTTTCACTTGCACGGAAGAAAGCCGATTGTGCTTCCGTTTTCTTGCCCGTCTTTAAATAACAATCCGCCAAATGGTAGTAGGCACTCTGCCCCAAATCATCACCGCGATTGTGAATCTTATTGAACGCATTGATGGCCTCCTCGTAGCGGCCAATTTTATAGAGTACAAAGCCCAACTTGTAGTGATCCTGTTCCTTGAGTTTCCCACCTAGCGCTTGATGCTTTTCTAAATAGGTAGCCGCAGATTTCCAATCCTTCCTTTGGTAGTACCCTTCACCAATGAGCTTCGCAACCTCGGCTGCACGAGAAGCAACGGCTTGCTCGAGTAGCGCCTCCCCTACACGAAGGAGCTCGTCAATCTCACCGGTTTTATAGTAAATCTGACTGAGGTAATAGGGTGTTACTCCACCAAATTTGTCGTCGCCTGAGAGCAACTTAAACTGTTCCACTGCAGTGCTGTACTGTTCTGCTTCATAGGCGATGTGGCCATAGTAATACCTGTGATGGCTGCGGTATTCACCTTTGTATTCTGTCCCTTGGAAAAATAGGTTTCGGGCTTTATCAACATCCTTTGCCATCAAGTGACTGTAGGCCAATTTGAAATAGTATTCGCTCCGAAAACTTGATGCCACGTCTTGCTGGTCAATCGCTCCAAGCCATTGCACCACCTTTTTATACCTGCGGTTGTTGAAGTAATAATCTGCGGCTGTAATATGTGCTTCCTGCCAACGCGGGCTCAGCGGATAGGTTTGAGCGAAATACGTCAAGAAGTATTCGCTGTTTTCATTCATCAAATAGAGGGCGCACAGGGCGCGGTAAAAACTACTCTCTTCCTTTAAAAAACTTTGGGTGGGTAAGTCGGATTCAAGCAATTCATCAAAACCGACTCTTGCCGCAGCATAAAGTCCGTCCTCAAACAAATCAACACTTTCATTGTAGGTTGCCTCAAGTCCCGCTTCTAAAGGCGTCTCTTGAGCTACACCTAGGCTAGTAAAGGCCAGCAACAAAGCACTGTAGAGAAATCTTCTCATCATTATCAGGTTTATCCTTAAAAATAAACGTAGCCTAGCGCACCTCGCGCTGCAAATCAGGTTTATTAAGGGGAGTTATTCACATGAAAAAACGCAGAACCTGCATACTTTGGTATGTTATCTAGTAAGGATTTAATAGCTTGTAGCCCTATAACTGACCTCCTATTCAATGGCATTAGTCGCATTAAAAAACGCCTCGATTTTTCAAGGCAAACACCTGGTGCTTAGCGCGGTAAACTTTGAAATCGCCGCAGGTGAATTTGTATACCTTATAGGGCAAACCGGATCTGGAAAAAGCTCTGTTTTAAAGACGCTATACGGTGATATACCCTTAACACAAGGTGAGGGTCATGTTGCCGACCATGCGCTTAATGGTCTCAAGGATAAAAATATCCCGGCGCTTCGTCGTGACTTGGGCATCGTCTTTCAAGACTTTCAGTTGCTGAGCGATCGCAGCGTGGAGGGCAATCTAGATTTTGTCTTACGCGCCACAGGCTGGAAAGACAAAGAAGCCCGAGCCCGGCGAATTGTAGAAGTATTGTCCTTAGTTGGCATGCAGAATAAGAAGCATAAAAGCACCTTCGAAATTTCTGGCGGTGAGCAGCAGCGGGTTGCCATTGCTCGTGCACTTTTAAATGATCCTAAAATCATCCTTGCCGATGAACCTACTGGTAATTTAGACCCACGCACTTCAGAGGAGATCATGAGCTTATTGTTGAGCCTGACTGAGCAGGGCAAGGCTGTTTTAATGGCAACGCATGATTTCCAATTGATTCACAAATACGCAAACCGTACTTTAAAAGTTGAAAACGGTGGCGTCATCAGTACTCAAGTACAAGCTTTTTAATCCATTTGGGAGCATCTATCCAAAATAAACTCAGTATTTGTATCGCATGTTACGGCGACGACCTAACTGCGCTTTTGGAAGCGATAGAGAAGGGAAAGGAGAACTTACCATCGAATTGGACCTTGGAAATCATTGCAGGAGATCAACATCCCGAACCCGCCGCGAAAGCAAACGCATGGGAAACCCAATTCTCATTACTTTACCTGCACCATCCCAATGGTCTAGGCCGCGGTAACAATAGAAACACCATCGCTCGTGCTTCAACAGGAGATTACTTGCTGTTTCTAGATGCCGACGCACTTCCAGTAGACCCCGAGCAATTTTTGACGAACTATTGCACTGCGCTCATTAATGCGGATGTAGTCGTTGGAGGAACTGCATATAAGTCCGGCAGCTCGAGCCTAAGACATACTATTGGTCGGCGCAAAGAAGTCATACCAGCCCACATCCGTACACGAAAACCGCACGCGAATTTTAGCGCATTTAATTTTGCCATTGCACGCTCGGTCTTTTTAAAGCATTCTTTTGACGAAAGCCTTAAGGACTATGGACATGAAGACACTTTGTTCGGACAAGAATTACGTTACGCCTGTAAAACTGTGACGCACATCGAAAACACTGCCTACCATTTAGACGACGATAGCGATGCCGAGTTTCTGGACAAAACCGACGGCGCAATAGACAATCTCGTTTGGCTCATACGCGAAGGAAAGATTGATGAAGAGGTTAAGTTATTTGCGGTCTACCGCAAACTTCAACGCACCGGAGCCGTGCACCTAATGAACGTTCTAAGAATATTGTTAGCACGCGGCATACGCGCCTTGTTGGCAGGTGGCTTGCGAAGTGTACTGCTTTATGATTTTTACAAGCTTCTGCGCATGTCTGGACACGCTATAAAAATTGGCCGTAGAAATTTTTAAGCGGCATACTTTCTCTTTCCCAGCTCAATTCCGCTTGAGCGCGCTTCAATCCGGGGGCATATGCGTCACTATGCTCAGCAACCGCAGCGATAGATCTTTGTAAAGCCAAGATATTTTCAACGTGTACGGTCAAACCAACGTTATATTCTTCAACGATACGCTTTACTTCCACCACTCGAGATGTGACCACCGGTGTGCTGCAGTGAATGTAATCGAAGAGCTTGTTGGGAAGAGAAAATCGGTAATTAATATTAGAATCCTTATCTAAGCTAAGCCCTACATCTGCAGTTGCCGTGTAATGCAATAACTGGTCGTAGGGCATCCGATCAATAAACAGCACCTTTTCCTGCCAGCCCTCACGCTGCACCTTTTCTTTCAATCCTGGTATGGCATCACCACTACCCACGAGAAGCAACAACCATCCATCCATTCCAGCGACCGCTTCCACGGCTTCTTCCAAGCCCCGATCTACATTCATCCCAGAGCCTTGATTGATGACAATACGCCTGTTTTCTGGAAGGTTTAAGGCAGCCCTTGATTTGGGCGCAAAGGCAGAAGGCTTCGGGCTGATATTTCTAAAGACACTCGGGCGAATCCCGTAATCCTTTTCATAAAGATCAGCAATGCTTTCATTTACGGTCCAGATATGTTTGAGCCTTGGAAAAATAGCGCGTTCTACTGCGAGCCAAAGCTTTTTTACCCACCTCTCTTGTATTTCGGGAACGCCGCAAAAATATTCATGACTGTCGTAAACGAGCGCTGTCTTGTAGAGACGAGACGCTAAATAATTGGGCAATAACGTATCGAGATCATTCGACACTAATACGGCGCCACGGTGTCTAAGGAGAAAGAGGAATAACCGGACGTGGAATTCCGCATAGAACAATCCGCCTTTCGCGAAAAACAATCGCATTCTTGAGGTTCTATAAGGCCTATCAAGCGGCAAACTATTAGGCAACGCCCTACCGACCCAATGCACATCGAATCCCAATTGCATCAAAAGCATAGCCACCTTATGCACACGGTTGTCTGTGCTTATATCATTGGTCGTGGAAAGAATGATCTTTTTAGCCATGTGAGAATTCGTTCTTATTGTAAAGGTAGCGATACCTACATTTGCATCGAGCGAATTTATCATGCAAAAGTCCGATTTCGAATACCTCCTCCCAGCAGACCGCATCGCAACGCACCCGCTGCAACATCGCGATGCAAGTAAACTCCTTGTCTACCGTGGCGGAAGCATAGAAGACTGTTTGTTTTCAGACCTCTCGGAAGTACTCCCGGACCATTCACAACTGATTTTCAACAATACGAGAGTGGTAAAAGCACGTCTTCATTTCATAAAGACCAAAGGGGCGAAACCCATCGAAGTATTTTGCCTAGGACCCTACCATATGAGTGTTGAGGAAAGCATGAATGCCAAAGGATCGGTACATTTCGAATGCCTTGTGGGCAATCTCAAACGCTGGAAGGACCACCCGTTGACACTCGATCTTGGGAACGACCTTGTGCTCACCGCAGAAAAAGGGGCGCGTGTTGGTCACGCCTTTGTCATTCATTTTAGCTGGAACAGTGCAGATGCCTTCAGTACCATTCTAGAAGCTGCAGGAAAAATCCCGCTGCCGCCATACATGAATAGGGATGCAGAAAATGAGGACATCGAACGGTACCAAACTGTCTATGCGGCAAGCAATGGGTCTGTTGCAGCACCAACTGCAGGTTTACACTTCACTCCTAGAGTCTTTGACCAATTAAAATCGCAACATCACCGCTGGTTTGACGTCACACTTCACGTCGGTGCTGGTACGTTTAAGCCGTTAGACGAAGGCACTGTAGAAAATCATGAGATGCATTCGGAAGAGCTGCTCTTGAGTCGGAATTGGCTGCAACGTTACCTCGATCATGAAGGCGCACAGTTTGCGGTGGGAACCACTAGTCTGCGCACTTTAGAAAGCTGTCATTGGATGGGCGTTAAACTACTCCAGGGACTTCCTTTGGAGGATTTAGGCCAATTCGAAGCTTACGAATTAAATACCGACATAACTACTCGTGAAGCGTATGCCTCCCTCATCAACCATATGGATGAACAGGGGATTCAGTCCTTAGCCGTAAAAACGCAGTTGATGATCAAACCCGGTTATCGAATCAAATCAGTCCAAGGTATCATCACTAATTTTCACCAGCCCGGATCAACCCTTTTACTATTAGTGAGCGCGGGAATAGGGCCGCAATGGAAAGAGGTCTACCAACATGCGCTTTCGAACGAGTACCGCTTTTTAAGCTATGGCGATTCTTCCTTGCTCTATTTCAACTGATTGTTGACGAACACAACCTTTCAACACCGTATATTTTAATTGGCATTGCGGCCGTTACCTTAAAATGTGGCGAATAATTCTATATCTATGCCTACACAGCGGACTCTCCATGAACCAATGCCTGGCGCAGCATGTATTGTTCTATAATGTAGAAAATCTCTTTGATACCTTACATGATAGAGGTAAAAATGATCATGCTTTCACACCCAATGGCGGTTACGAATACAATACCCCTATCTATTACTTAAAAATCAGGCAAACTGCCCGTGCCATTCGATCCAGCATTAAT